>RRZU010519277.1_pt1 | contig 14949 bp, 13 predicted proteins | sample 2165561 | NCBI WGS metagenome assembly RRZU01 (sample SAMN10456909, study PRJNA506462) | wastewater metagenome | isolation source: wastewater sludge | place: USA: Moscow, Idaho
AGTTTCTTCGACAAGGGTAAGGTGTTCAATCAACGTCATAGCGCGTGCCTCCTGCATGGAGACGCGATTAGATCACAGACGATCTGCCTGTTCAAATTTCATTAACAAAGTGCGATCCCGCCCTGCCCTGAGCCCTACCTGTGATCTATCACTCAAGCCCTCGTTGGCTGATTCTGCATGTCCGTTCACCGGTGTCTTTCCTACTTCAGCGCACATGCAGAAACAGCCCAGGCTGTCTCTATGGCACTCGGTCCGCAATGTGCCACTCGCGACCAACAACAATCCGCCTCTAGGCAACTCTAAGGAACAACCAGATGCTCTTAACAAAAGCACATGTGCGGAAGTGCCCGCACTTTAATGACGATCTGCTTGGCCAAGAACCGAGCGCTTCGATGACCGAGTTTCTGGAGAAATTCAGTGAACATGAAGATCAAGAAATCTGCTTCGGTCGGCTCATGGAGGTCATGCAAGACTATTTGCTCTCGATCCGGGTGCAGATCGGTCAGCGCCTGATTGCAGCCAACGGTGGCTCTGGTCTCTCTCTGGAGTTAGGCGATGAGAAAGGGGCTCTAGCCGTAGTCTTCCCCGAGCCTTCTGCTCGGCGGGGGTATCGCGTGAGCTTCTACGATGTCAATGGTCCCTTCACGCATGAAGTGTTCAGCTCTGTTGATGAATGTGTGCTTCACGCCATCAAAAGAGGATATCGGACTCACGCTCCTGGGCGACTTGATCAACTAGCTGACCTTCCTTCGTGGGTCCGAGGTGTGAAATGGACTTCGCTGCTATTGCGATATCAAGGAAACCCGCACCAGTTTTTACTCGACAACCCTAACTATCTCGATAGTTGAATCAATCCCCCGAGCTTTGTACTCGGGTCATTAATGGCGCTTGGTCTGTAATGCGCCACCAGTGACCAACCCCAACCCGCCCAACTCGGGCAACAAATAAGGACAACACATGGACAACTTCGATCTCTTCGAACACATCGATTTTCTTGATGAGCAAGCTTGTGAAATCAGCATGGCGGAACGCTCCTTCGCGCAGCCTCAGGCTACAATTTACCGTGGCGACAAGTGGGATCAGCTTAGAGAGACTTTGCAGAACAATGACGATCTGATGGCAGCGATTAGTGATACGACCGGGCAGCCACTGTCCAGCATGATCACTGAAGCTGTACTTGCCATCAGAGCCACGTTACTCGATGGGTTTACCCTTTCTCTTGCATTCAGCGGGGGGAAGGATTCGACGGGTACTCTTCATCTACTGTTGTTTGCGATGATAGGGTTGGTTCGTGAAGGTCGCGGCAACGAGATCTCTGCCTACCACTGGATCAGTCATACAGATACACAGGTCGAGAACCCTGAAGTGCGCAATCTCGCCGACCGGCAGCTTGCCGCGATACAAGCGCTGATCGACAAGGAGCGATTGCCACTGTCTATCGTAGTCGGCAAACCAAGTCTTGCATCGTCCTGGACAGGGCGTGTTTTGACTGGTCGAGGCCTCCCAACGTATGTCACTAGCTCTTCACCACAATGCAGCATCGACCTGAAGGTAACAACAGGTAACAGAGTAAAGGCTCAGATGATCAAGCTCATGCCAAAAGAGATGCGTGAGAAGGTTTGTCTAGTGCTGGGTTCTCGTGATGCAGAGGGTGTAACTCGAGCTGGCAATATCGCCAGGCGCGGGGGGCAGGCCACAGCTCCGGTCAAAACAAGTGCAGGGTGGGAGCTATACCCCATCCGGCACTGGTCGCAAGGGGATGTGTGGGAACTGCTAATGAGTTGCGGTAACGAAGCATCAGTGCATTTGCCATTACCAAGCTACCAAGCCAACAACAAGGAATTGGCTGAGCTGTATCGAGACGCAACAGGTGAATGTATCTGGAGCGCTAGCGAGAAGAAGGTCTCTGATGCCTGCGGCGCAAGAACTGGATGCTGGACTTGCCTGCGAGGTGGGACAGATAAAAGCATGGAGAACATGCTTTATCATGAGGTCAATGGGGTCAGAACCCTGGTTGACCGCTACGCCTACATGGTGAACCTTAACAACATCCAACGGCTTTTAGGTGTCAAGCAATGGTCCTGGGAAGATCGTCATCCTGTCGGAAGGACAATCTACGCAGGGGGATTCATTAAGGTACAGCCTGACGTGTTCTCACCTAGCTTCTTGGCTCGACTGCTGCGTTTATGCTGCTCCGCGGACTATGTGGAGCAGCAAAGGGCAGAGGATCTGGAGATGAAATTGCTCCTTGGTGAAGTCGAGGACAACGACTACAACCAGCGCATGTCGAAGCCCCAATTCCGCATTGTGTCACCTGAGCAGTTGTTACACGTGAGTTGGCTGTGGGATTTCCACTGCTTTCACTCAACGCCATTCCAAGCGATAGAGATTTATCGCAGTGTCTGGGAGGATGGAAACATCGAGCTGCTAACGGAGGATGAGTTAATAACTCCGGTACCGGCGACCAAGATTCCGCAAGAGTTTTGGCTTAAGATCCCCGGTCTTAAATGGGGGTCTGATGAGCTGACCGATGGGCTGTCCGATCCGATGTTGTCGGCCACCTACTTTGATGGCCAAAACGATCGGAGGGCCGCCACCGATATACGCACTCATGATGGACATCGCACTATCGGGCCGGTAGAGACAGCAAAGCAACTGACCATCGATGGTGATGTTGCTAGTTGGATCATCTGGGATGAGTATGACCGGATGAGAGAGTCTGCCCAGGCTGGTGACATGACGAACACAGCTGCAGTGCTATATCTGTTGCGCTTTGGTGTGGTGCAGATCACGCCAAGCAAGGTTGCAGATATGCATATGATGGCCCAGCGTGGTCAACGTATGCGGCAAATGGGGTTGTCTGGTGACCAGTCATTAATGGGCATCTACTGCCGAAGCGACCTGGAAATTCTGAGTACCCCTGAATATCGGCAAATCGTCCAGGCAGAATATCGCCGTCACGAACTCAAGCATTTGGCTCGGGCTAGACAAATGCGCCGGCTATGTTGGATCAGCTTCACGCTGGACTACCATCGTCAGAACAACACAGCCTTTTGGGCCGATGTTGAGCATGTCCTGTTTGCAGAGCAGGAGGCTGAGGCAATAGAGCAAGCCAAACGTATTGGGTTTGATCTGGAGTGCAGGCTTTCCTCGGTGATTGCTGTGAGGGTCGCTCGGTTAACAATCGGCGGGATCAATGCAGCATCGCTGCAACTGGAAAAACGATGGAAATGGCAGATTGCCACCAGCTTATCGCAACTCCGCGGCAAAGTCGGTACATTGGTGCGCATGCATCTTGATGCCGAGCTAGTCCGGTTGCAACGTCAGTTGGAGACAGGGGAGGGGGTTTCTCCCTCATCAGTTATCAGTGACGTAGCCTACCCTAACGCGACCTATTCCAGCTTTGTTCGGATGGTCAAAACAGGACGGAGATTAGTAACGGCTCATTTGCCAGATGTGGTTGTTAAGTTGCCAAAGAGGCCACTGAAGCGCTATGTCGAAGGTGATCAGCTTATGCTAGCCATGTAACCCACAACCTAAAGCCACCGAAGTTCGGTGGCTTTTTTTCCCACACATGCCAATGCCTGTGTCAGCCGTTCATCGAGAGGATCAGCAGAATTGCCGGCTCCATAGAGCACGACCTTATCGGCCAGTGGATGACTGCCAATTGGCCTGGACAGCTATTGAACACCTGGATAGACTACAATGGAAAAACGCTCTCGGTGCCTTATAAGAGCAGGCCATAAGGCTTGGCACCAACACTAACCCCCCAGCCCTGCGCCGGCACTCCCACCCGTGATCTATCACCCAAGCCCTCGTTGGCTGATTCTGCATGTCCGTTCACCGGTATTTCTCCGGCGTCAGCGCACATGCAGAAACAGCCCAAGGCTGTCTCTATGGCACTCGGTCCGCAATGTGCCACTCGCGACCAACACCAACCCGGGCTCCTGCCCACAAGCAATCTATGTCCGATCGAAATGTGACCGTCCTGGCGCTCGACATCGGCTGATTGATAGAGGACACACCCATGATCTACGTCGACCTAGTTCAGGGCACCCCTGAATGGCATGAATGGCGAGCTGGTGGCATAGGAGCATCTAGTGTTGCTTCTGTAATCCAGTGGCCATACGCGCATGAAAGTGCTCGTGCATTTTGGATGGTCAAAACTGGGCGCAAACCCGGCACAGACCTGAGCAAAAACTTCTTTGTGCGAAGAGGAAATGAACAAGAGCCGCTGGCCCGACAGGCGTTCGAGCGCTGGTTAGAGTCGCAAGGCATATTTGACCTAGTGATACCAACCTGTGTGCAGCACGAGACTTATTCCTTCATTCGCGTTTCGTTGGATGGGTTAATGTCCGATGGTTCTCCGGTTGAGCTCAAAGTGCCAGCATGGGAAACCTTCGAGTCAGTAATGCAAGAACGCCGGAACTCGGAGGCCTACCAACGCTACCTACCCCAGGTACAAGACCAGCTACTGGCGACAGGAGCTAAGATTGGCTATTTGGCCTTTTATCGCGCCTATGATCGCAAGCTCATAGTGTTTCGCATCACACGCGATGAGGAGCTAATCGAACTGCTGATCGAGCGGCAAAAATGGTGGTGGGATCTGTACGAACGGGATGAAGCCCCGCCGATTACAGAGCTCGACTACTTCGAGCCGAGCACCCAACAAGACCAAGAAGCATGGACCCAAATTGCTGCAGAGCTGCAGCAAGTCTGGCGTGACATGTCTCCAATCAAAGTGAGGATTGATGAGGCCAAGGCCCGGGAAGCAGAGCTGAAAAAAGCATTGCGATCCATGATGGGTAACCATGTAAAGGCCGAGTATGCTGGTGTGCGATTGCATTCCTCCCCGCGGCAAGGGGTTATCGATTATGTGAAATGGACAGAAGCTGTTCAAAAGCGTAACCCCAATATCACATTACCTAACCCAGAGCTGTATAGAAAACAATCAACTGAAACCATCAGAGTCAGCCAGATCGAGTACAACGGTCAGGGGGCCGCTGAAATGCTTGCTGTTGATTTTTGTTAAGTAACCCAGGCCACCCCGTAAGGGGTGGCCGTCTTTACACGAGGTCAGCCGAAGGCTATTCTGTCCATGCTCCCGGCGTCGATATCAGGGGGCGAGCCGAACGGCTTGACGCCAACACCAACATCCCGGCGCTCTGCCGACTTCCTCACCCGTGATCTATCACTCAAGCCCTCGTTGGCTGATTCTGCATGTCCGTTCACCGGTATCTCTCCGGCGTCAGCGAACATGCAGAAACAGCCCTGGCTGTCTCTATGGCACTCGGTCCGCAATGTGTCACTCGCGACCAACACCAACCCGGGCATTCAGCCCAACACAAACACAACCTGCTCAAGCAGGTATTCGGAGATTTTATGACTCAGCACAAATTCATTTCTGGCAGCGAATTTGACTTGGATGCAAGCATCAAGGTTCGTTGCCCCCATGGTGATGCTCATCTAATGAACCCCCGCGTGCCGGTAAGAAAACCACACGTTTTCACAACAACCTTCCTTGATGATGTGCGCAGGCTCATGGCTGATCCAGATGGAGACATCATCGTTTCCTATGGCGGGTATGGTGCCGGCAAGACAACCGGAGTCATCCAGTTCGCAGCTCGAACTCAGTGGCCTCTTTACCAAGTCGAAGGCACTCAGGAGACCAGCTTCCAGCTGGATTTGCTCGGGCGTGTTAACCCCGCTACGGGTGAGTTCGTTTCTGGTCCGTTGCGGGAAGCTCTGCTTAATGGTGGGATATTCTTGCTCAACGAAGCTGATGCCATGCAACCTGCGGAGCTGGTGGCTTTCTATGAGCTCATGACTCATGGCATTGAGCTGGCTGAAACTGGTGAATGGTTGGAACCGCACAAGCTGTTCCGTTGTGTGTTCACCTTCAACAACGGTGGTATCACTGGGCTATCTGGGTTCAGAGGCACGACTGGGTTGAGTGATGCGCTTATCGACCGATTCATCCCACTCGCCCCAAGCGAGTTGAGTGACGATGACATGAGTACGATTTGCAAGAACAAAATCGCAAACAAGGTTACTGATTGGGAAGCAGAGCTTGGACAAAAAGTTCCACCCTCGCACGTCAATGCAATTGAGGCTTTGCTACCAGATATGATCCGCGTTATGCGCGATATCAATACTGCTGTAGAAAAGTCTCAACAAAACGATCTCACGATGACGAACGGGGTAGCGATGGATAAACCGTTGTCCATTCGCAGCCTGCTTCGTTGGGTGAGAGAGATGGTTCGTACCAGTCCAACATCAGTCCGTAACAGGGTCAAAAAAACCTTCCACGAGGCGTATGCTCATCGCTTAGTTGGTGATGAGGCGACTTACGAAGCAGCTATGCACCTTTGCAAAGCTGTATTCGGCCAGGCTTGGGTTGAGGACTAAGTGCCATGTACTTTCGAGCAAAAATCACCGAACCAGAGCAAATCGTCGCCACGTGGCAAAACATCATGGCGGAACTGGCGGAGGAGGGGGTGTTTATCACACCAACAATGCCAGGTGAAGGGGTGCTTTACGGATGCAACTTGACGGGCAATATTCCCTTTCGGGGGGTAACTAAAAGGATAGATGCAGGGCAGGTCGTAATGTTGTTGCTGCTTACGCTGCACAACGCTTTTGACATGATCGATGACCATAGTCGAAATTTTATTGATCTGTGTCTACCCGAACAGCTTGAGCATTTGCAGTCTGTCGGCATATCTGATGCACCAGTTCAACAACTCCAGGAGGCGGTAAAGCAGATACTCAGCAAACATAAAGGTATGTTTGAGTTCGCATTTTACTAACCTTCTAACACCAACCAACCCGGCCTAGAGCCGGGTTTTTTTGAGGTGTTCGTATGAATACGCTGAAAGGATGCTTGCACAACATTCTTGGTACCACGCTCAGCAATGATGTAGATCTCGTGGTTGAGTATGTGATGAGCAAACAACAAGCTGGTGGGGCCAATGAATTTCTCATTGGCATCATCGGGGATACCGTCAACATCGTGCCACTGCGAATGGGGTACGAACTACCTGATATGCCTTGGGCAAAGAACTGCAGGCCCCTTTACGCTTTGTGTATCAAAGGGAAGGAAGCCGAGTACAGAATAGTGCAAGGACTGAAGGATAGCTTGTCGCGACTCCCTAAACTGCCATGTGCTAGTGCTGGTGCTCCGGCGATCATTAAGGCCGTTACCAAGGTCTTGGTTAATCGGACACTAGAGGCTCACGAGCCCCCCTGGCCAAAGAACGACCCGGACTTCTGGCCATGTTGGGCCCGTTACTGCCGGCAAGGAAATCACCCAACGTTGGGTGCCTGGCTGGATATGGCAATCGCAAGAATCAAAGAGAGTGAAATCAACGTTGCCTAAGGGCAGCGTTGATTTTTTTGTCTCCACCTGAGATAGTATGCTCATGTCCGAACGGCTAATCGGACTCCTTTCTGGGCCGTAGCTTCCAACCTCGCCTTTGTGACTCGTCGAGTCGTATTTGTCACGCAAAAATCCAGATCAGAGTGCTGCCGGATGTGTTTGGTGAACATTTCCGAGAGCGCTACTATTTGTGGCGTTTTGTGCTCAGCGATTCAAGGCACACCGCATCCGCGGATCGCAACCCCAACTCGGCCTAATCGGCCAACACCACCCTGACGGGAGTTTTCCCGCTATGGGAACTCCTTGTCCAGAGATAAGGAATTACCCATGTCATCCTTTACCGCAATGAATTTTGTCGAATTCTTCCAGCGCTATGTGCTGGTGGATTTCAAAGTCACCACCTGGTCTGCGACCCGGAACAACAAGCCCCTTGATTTGGGACTAGAAAATGAGGCGTTAGCCGCCGATGTGGTTCGCTTGGGGTCAAAATCGGTCTTCGATAAGAAAAAGATCGCATTCCAAGGCAGAGCTCGCCAAGAGGGTATCGCCCTGCTTAGCAAAGTCGGTTTCCAAGTCCTTGGGGCTTGGGCTGTACCTCGCCATTTATTGAGTGAGGTAACTGACGGCCTTGAGTTGATGAGAATCAGCTTCTACGCAAATCTTGATCAGCTCTTACTCAACTACGACGCTGAATGCGACTCTTGGATACAACAGGCAGCCGCAACAGTGTCTCTCCACGATTTCGCCTCTCGGATACGATCCTCGCTTTATGACGTGGATTACGTCCGGAAGCAGGTTTCATTTTCGTATCGCGTGAATGAGGATGTGGTTAACAACCCACTTGGTGATGCTGCAGTTGATACGATCTCTGAAATGGCTCGCAACTCTTTGCGAGACTTCCAGTATTCGATGTCCAACGGTAGTAAGTTCACTCGCAAGTCACTGAGGTATGTGACGAACATCAAAGAAAAGCTCATACAGATGGCTGTGCTGGATAGTTTTATCCAACCGGCTATTGACAGCATTGATGCGTTCGAAAGTTCTCTCCCCAAGAGACGGGCAGCTCAATTGGATGCTACTGAGCTGAGTAAAATGATGGGCTTGCTCACGTTGTTGAGCGATCCGATCTACTTGTCGTCCCTAAGGACTGCCAAGTTCGAGATCGAAGAGGAAGAAGACCCAACAGTTGCTCCGGGTTCTGTTACCACTTCCAAGGACAACTTCCTCACCGGGATGTTGGCCGCCATATCGACCACCACCAATAATCCCTCCACCGAAGTGGCCGGGTTTTACTAATCCGCCTTACCAAGGCAACCCCAACCAACCCCAGGCTCGCCCTGGGGTTTTATTATTTGGAGACACATAATGCAGTCTACTCAAAGCAAAATGCTGACCATTCAAATACGGTTAGCCATGATGGCCAACGACTTCGGTTTGAGGACGACCTGGGGAAATTATCCTACTGCAGGTACAACTCAAGGTGTGGTGTTAATGCCGTTCTTCGATGCGGGGGATCCCGTACAGGCCGCGGCCGCCATGGGGTTTGGCATGCACGAAGGGGCTCACCACCGATATGGCTCTGACTTTGCAAAATATGAAGAGTCGCTGAAGACGAAAGGTAAGGTGCACCGTTGGTTCCTGAACTGCTTCGATGACGGCCGGATAGACCGGATGGCTCTTCTAGAGTACCCGGGGCTCCGTAGCGAATATGAAGCCATTGAGCAGCTGTTTATCTCCAAGGGGATGAGGCAGGTTCCTGGGACGAATACTCCAGCCATAAATGTGCTGGAAGACTACCTTGCTCACTACATTGGATGTGAGTTGCTTAACTACAAGCCTCTCACCCCAGTTTGGGAGCAAACGAGAGAGCTGGCACGCCAACGCTTCCCGGATGCTTTATTGACTAGGCTTGAAATCATCTCAGAAATGGGAGTGATAACCGCTGACTTCAATGATTGCTGGGACAGCGCTGATTTGGTTCTAGATGCGATCAGAGATTCCTTGGAAGATCTGAAGGCTCAACAATCGGATCATGAACCTGCCGCTGATGCTGATGGCCAACCTGGTGCTGATGCTGCCGGTCAATCTGACGCTGATGCTGATGATCAACCTGGTGCTGATGCTGCCGGTCAATCTGACGCTGATGCTGCCGGTCAATCTGACTATGATGCTGATGGCCAACCTGGTGCTGATGCCGACGGTCAATCTGACGCTGATGCTGATGGCCAACCTGGTGCTGATGCTGCCGGCCAATCTGACGCTGACGCTGATGGCCAACCTAGTGCTGATGCTGCCGGTCAATCTGATGCTGCTGGCAGGCCGAGTGCTGATAACGTTGTGAGGTCTAAGCAAATTCAGGAGTTAGAAGCCTGTCTTGAAGCTACCGGATCTGGATCCACAGATGTCGAGGTCCGTGACAAAGGTAAAATGCTGGCCTCATTGATCGAAGCCGATTCACGCTTTGAACTCGACACGCCATTAAGGCCACGTTTGGATGCGATCAACACGACGATTGGCCGGAGTGTAACACTCCCTAAAGTCCTCACTGCATCTAGACCAATCACACAAGCCCTCATGGAGCTCGTAGAGACCGAAACCAACTGTGCTCCTGGATTGAGTCGACGCGGTAAACGCTTTGTCACCTCCCGGTTCAACCGGTTCAAGCAAGGTGATTTGCGTGTTTACCGCAGCAAAGCCAAAAACCTTGGCATTGATAGCGCCATCATGGTGATGCTCGATTTGTCTGGGTCGATGAATTGCCAACAGGAGGTAGCAAAAAATGCCTGTCTGGCTTTGGCTCTTGCGGTTCAACAAATCGATGGAGCCGTAATTGGAATTCAGTCCTTCGGGGATCGGAACGTGGACCTACTGCGCTTTGGTGAGGACCCAGCTACTACAAGCACTCGTCTCGATCTGACTTGTGCCGGCGGGGGAACACCTATGAGGGAAGGTCTCAGCAACGTATTTTTGGCCCTGATGCCAGAACAAGCTGAACGCAAGAGTCTGATTGTCATCACAGATGGTGAACCAGACGTTGATTGCGTTGATACCTTCAATATGGTTCGACAATATGGCATTGATGTCTTTGGCATCTTTATTGGCCAGTATGCAAGCGGGAAAGCTGCTATGGACTACTACTTCAAACCAGGGAACTGGATTGCTGTAGACAATATCCTTGGCCTTAAACGTGAGCTATTCAAACTAGCCAAGGGCACTATCTTGGCTGCCTGATATACCCCCCTCCACGTTGGAGGGGGGACTTTTGAACACTGAGCAATGAACAGCCATTGCTGAGTGTTTGCAATGTGCAAGCGCCAGCCCGTACCCCTGTAATCGGGCTAAATGGGGAACACCAACCACATGGAGTAATGACATGCACTATGAAATCGTTGCGGATGATTTGGCCGCATATCTCAATGACAACCGTTTATGGGTCGAAGCGTACAAACACCTAGGCCTATTCGGTGATGCCACCAGAGGTTTTATTCCTGGGAAGAAGGCACCTAAAACCAGTTGCCCAAAACACGGTGGCCGTAGTGGAGAAGCCTTTGGCTTAATCCACAGGGGCAAGCTCGACTCTGAAGCTACCGGTGTTGGAGTATGCAACTCTTGTGGGGTTATGTCTGGTTTCACCATTGTAATGGAGGAAACAAACTGGCCCTTCCCTAAAGTCCTCGAGCAGCTGGCGATCGCCAGTGGCTACATGGATGGGATTACGTCAGGTGTGTTTTCCCCCCCTCCGAAATCGCCTACGCAGCTTGCGTGGGAGAGGGAAAGAGCGGAGGAAGATGCCCGGAGGGATCAAGCAGTTGCGAAAAAGAATGCCCAGCTTTGGGATGAGGCCTGGCCTTTGACCAAGCCGCAAGCTGAACCGGCCATTCGGTATCTCAGGAACCGGCAAATATTGTCGAAGGTGGCATCCCTTGGTGGGGAAGTAAGACTCCACCCTGGTGTGCGGTACATCGACATGAATTATGGCCAGTGCATAATCACGCTAGAGCCACACGGAATGCGTTACTGGTGGCTTGATAAAAACGGCCATAAAACAACTCAGCCCGATGGCGTGTTCCAATCTACTCAGAAGGAACTGATTAAAGAGGCTGTCGACTTGACTCATCCATCTGCGAAACTGGCTCGATTGGCAATATCGCAAATGCCCGATCACATCAAGGAGGCAATAGCATCTCATAAGGCAGTTTTTCACAAAGGAGTGGCGTTTAAACTTGATCTTGGGAAGCATCCTTGCATCCTTTGCCGGATCCGAGACCCTTCAGGTAAGCCAGTCAGTCTCCATCAAACATTCATCACTAGCGATGGGCAGAAAGCTCTTGTGCCAAAGGTGAAGAAGTTGAGGCCGTCAGTGTCTACAGCCCCAATATCGGGTGGTGCCGTGCAACTTTGCCCACCGACTCCTGTTCTTGCTGTAGCCGAAGGCCTAGAGACACTTCTAAGTGTCGAATCAGCCACAGGTATGCAGGGTTGGGGGCTGCTCAATGCAACACTGATGGGAAACTGGATAGTTTGCATGGGAGTCAAACACGTCTACATATGGGAAGATGCTGACGCAGCCGGAGAAGTGAATGCAGCTAAGCTGGAGAAAAATCTGCTATCTGCAGGCATCAAGGTAACTAGATGCAACCCGAAGCTAATCAGGCCTGAAAGTGATATGGATTGGAACGATATTCTGGTGAATTTCGGACCAGATGTGTTCCCCCATAGGGACTGGCTGCAGCACGTTTGAACAAGGGAGAGCTTATGGACCTAAAAAGTCTGATCAATGGCATTCATCCCATTGTTCGGTTATCCGTTTCCAACGTCCGCCTGTCCCCTGAACTAGGGTATTGGCCAGCAAAATTCGAAAACTTGGAATCATTGCATCAGTGGCTATCGAGTGAAGCGGGTGAGCATTATCGCTATCCGGGAGCTGAAAGTATCAATGTGACCTTATTTGATGTCTTACGACACTGCGACCGCCCTAGTGCGAGAGTAATGACGATACTTAAGACACAGACGCAACTAGCTTCGTGATGATAGAAGCCAAAAGCCATCACCCTTCAGGGGTGATGGCTTTTTTATTGCCTAGAAAAGGGGCGCTGCACGCCGATGCCAGGAAGCTAAGACCTCATTCTAGGGGGGGAGGCATTTATTCTGGTGCGCCCTGGTAGGGCGGTTCCAGTGGACCCAGGGTGAGTGGTGACGGTTTTTGTCGGTGTACATGCCGATTTGTGATCCTAGGCTCCGGTGGCGCTCACCGCGGCCGGTGTAGCTGGTGGCCCCGGGCCGCCGACGAGCTCGGCGCCCAGGGTGGCCACTGCCGGCGGGGGTGATCCGGTGCTGCGTCCGGCGGGCCGGTGTAGCAGGTGGCCCCGGGCCGCCGACGAGCTCGGGCCCAGGGTGGCCTCCGCCGGCGGGGTGGATCCGGTACTGCGTCCGGCGGGTCGGTGTAGCTGGTGGCACCGACCCGCCGCGGTCTCGGCGCCCGGGGCGGCCTGCGGTGAGCGAAGGGAGGAGGCCCAGAGCCAAATGAAGGGGTCTGCATATGAAAGAACAACCGGGATGTTAGATTACCTTGCGAAACGCTGAACGAAGTAGGGGGTTTACCTTGCCAAATGAAATGAAGCGCGTAATAGTGTGTTAACATTTTTGTGTGGTATGACATTGTAGTGTAGCCAAACTATACATTTGGTCTGTTGTAATTTGAGTCCCAAACTGCCATGCTGTGATTGCTGCCGTGAAAAACCATCACCTCAGCTGACTATTAATTTCGCTTACGGAGGTGTGTCACAATGCCTAAAGACAAGCGGAGAAAAAAACATAACCACATGAAACCAGATAAACTCACGGCGGCTCAATTGGCACGCCAAGCAATTGCTGCTGATAGCATCAAGCTGACCCTAGACCCAGTGTTCCCTGCTGATGGGGATACTACGAATGCTCTTGTGCTTCGCCTTCCGCTATCTATGCGCTTTGCAACCTACACCTACGATGTAGAGTTTTTGCTTGGTTCGTACCTTCTTGGTAAAGCACTAGATGTCTGGAAAAGCATACCTCGCGATGCTATTGGTGAAGCTCCGAAAATGTTCATCCCAATTAGCATGCAAATATTGGCTGATTATCGTTTCGTTGAAACCGTGACAAAACATGTCGCACTGCTGGCTCACAATAAACATTTTATTTTAATGGGAACGCCTGATTCATTAGGGATGTTTCCTGAGCGTTTAGATACCAAAGGACTCGCCGAAATATATGATGCTGTCGGCATTCAAGTTGGTATCGGAGATATTCAATCCAATCATTTCTATCCATCCCTCCTACAGAAAGGAATTAATTCCGTTCTCCCATCCCACCGTTTCGCTGTCGCTAACTCTGCAAAAATGATATTGAACGAGCTGCAGAGCGTAGCAAGAGGTGTAGGGATCCGCTACTACGAACCAACACCTCGTCCATGGGAGATGACGCTTCCTGAAAGCGCGGGAGATTTCGGTACCATTTGCTCCTGAGAATCCAAGTCAATAATCGTGAGAGATGACGGCCGCTGAAGTTTTTGGGGGAGGTAGCTCAGGGCGCTAGAATTCAATGAGAGTCGGCTTTTTCGGAGCTTTTTTAATCGCACCCTAGTCTGCATTAAGCCACTTTCCTTTTGAAGTGCCACTGATACGCCAACACGAAAAAGAACCCCGCCAACACCCCGAGTGAAGTGACAGAAAACACACCCCCCCCAAAAGCCGCCAACATAATCAAATTGTTGGTCATCGCCATTGAAATACCGAGTCCTATCGCAGCTCGACGGCGCATCACCAAGAGTGATGCCAGGCGAGTGCGGGTGCCTATGTCATATGGGTACTGGAACAACTGCCAACTTAAGCCCAGGTAGTTCGCTGATAACCCGAAGTACAGACACCCTAGGCCTATGGCCATGACCAGTGCCGTGAGCGCGTAGTAACCAGCAGCGAAGTCCGCTCCAGATCCAAACCGTAGTGCGCAGCCGGTCGCCACCGTGGCCCCAAGAAAGGCCTGCGTGACGAATCGGTGGTCAACCCCTAAAAACAAGCCTCTCACACTTCCTCCTTTCGTTGCTTCCAACTCTAGCACCAACCATATCGTGGTTGATGGTCATGAGCCCACTCATTTGCTTGGTAGTGTCGTCGTGTAGTGATGGTTACACCGACAAAATGAATCCTACCCCCACTGGGGATTTAACGCAATAGAATATACATTTCATTGCGCTATGTATTTTTGATGGGGTATCTTGACGCTCCAGTCCTTTTATGGTTTTGGTTTCGGCTGTATTTATCGCTGTGCTGGTGACTTGGGGTTGTGTCGTGTCGCGTGTAATGAGATGCTACGCGATACGCGATTGGCTAAATGTGGTCACTATTGGGGACAGTTATGAAAACAAAGGTAGCTTTGCAACGAGAAGATATCTGGAGGGCCATTGAGGAGGTTGCCGCTACTGGCCATGCTCCAACATACAAGCTCATTATTCAGCGACTGGGCCGCGGCTCTAACTCCCAAATCGGCCCGGTATTGAGGGAGTGGCAGAGCGCAAATCGCCCTGCACCGAGCTCCGC
>RRZU013240695.1_pt1 | contig 14948 bp, 15 predicted proteins | sample 2165561 | NCBI WGS metagenome assembly RRZU01 (sample SAMN10456909, study PRJNA506462) | wastewater metagenome | isolation source: wastewater sludge | place: USA: Moscow, Idaho
CCAGGCAAAGGCGGACGCCGTCTACGCCGGGGTGGACGCCCCGCTGGTCGCCGAGGACATCGCCGAGGCGGTGCGCTGGATCGCCACGCTGCCCGAGCATGTCAGCATCGACCGGCTGGTGATCCGGCCACGCGCGCAGGCGTCCAACTGGAAGGTCGCCCGCTCGTCCTGACGGGCCGTGCCCCGGGATGCTGAGCTTGCTCCGGTCCGATGAGACGCCGCGTCTCCCCCGGTTACATCCACGACAACAAGGCGAACCTCCTGTTCCGGTACGAACTGTCAGTGTCCGGGCTGAAGCGCTTCGACGAGGAGTTTCAGCACTACCTGCAAGATGTCGGCCTCCAGATCGATGTCGGGCGAGCATCCAAGGAATTGCCAGGGGAAAACCTCCTGCCAACCGGGTGAAGTTCTACCTCGGTGCAGCCGCCAATGCGGCTGCCTGGCTACTCGTGCTCATGAGTCCACTCGCGGACCTGCGGACCCCCACGGTCGCGCAGGGCGTGCCACTGTTGGCACTGGCGGGCTACGTCCTGATCGGCGGCGGCATCGTCTGCACGATCGTCCTCACGCAGGTATGGAACCACCCCACACTGTCGATGAAGCTCAAGGCCAAGCCACAGGGGCGTATTGTGGCTTTTGCTGCTGGCCTGATTCTGGTGTTGGCGATGTCAGGGCTTGATCTGGTGCTCCTCGGGGCGATCGGTGCGGTGGCAGGGCTGGGCACGAAGCTCGCCCCGCACACCGGTCTCAGGTCCCTGAGTTGGGCGCTGGCCGTCCCGACCATCGTCGCCTCCGGCATAGCGGGATGGTCGATGTTCGGCGACGGGGTCGGCATCGCCATCCGGTCCGCGCAGGCAGTGGTGCTGCTCGCATGCGTGTCGGTCCAGGCCTGGAACATCCACGCCCTGAAGCTCCTGCGGCAGTGTGTGGACGCGCCAGAGCCGGGGGCACTGGCCCTAGCCACCGACAATTCAATGGAAGGAATCTCGTGAACCGACATCTGGTGGTCTCGGCGATCATCCTGATTATTTTCGTCGCCATGTCCGTGCTCGCCTGGACGCGCGGCGACATCGGCCAAATGGCGTTGTTCGGAGCCGGCGCCGTGGTGTTCCTGGTCAGGGTGGTGGCGCTGGCGCGACACCGCGGTGAAATGCTGGAGTGATGACACACCCCCAGCCAGACGCCGACGACCCGACTCCGCCCCCCGCCATCTCGGTACACCGATTGCAGGCCTGGTACGTCGCCGGTCAGAATGTGCTCGACCTCGCCGACTTCGCGGTACCCCCACACACGGTGGTGGGGTTGTTGGGCGTCAACGGTGCCGGGAAGACGACCCTGATCAATTGCCTGTCCGGGGTGCACGAGCAGGTCAACGTCGAGGACGTGCAGTGGAACGGGCGTGCTTCGGGTTTCAGCGATCCCGGGTACCGGGCCAGCCGCTACACGGTTTTCACCGAGCACTCCGGTTTCACCTACTGGAGCTTCGACGCCTACCTCGCCTTCCTGTCCAGAACCTACCGGCGGCCCATCGACCCTGCCGCTGTCGCCGAACTCTCGGCCGGCTTCCAGTTCGAGCCCTTCCGCGACAAGACGATCGGGGCACTGTCGACCGGCAACCGCAAGAAGGCCTACCTCATCGCCGGGCTCGCGCTGCGGCTGCCACTGCTGATCCTTGACGAGCCCGTGGACGGCCTGGACTTCACCGGTACGGAGTTCCTGTACGACGCAATCAACGCATACCGGGAGTACGGGTCGGTGCTGATGAGTTCGCACATCGCCGAGAGCTTCGAACGGTGTTGTGACCAGCTCTACGTCATGCGCTCGGGCGCACTCGAGGGGCCCATCACAGACCCGGACGCGCTGCGCCACGTTCGGCGACTGGTGCTCGGGGACTGAGATGCTGACAGTTCTGGTGCGCGACCTCGTCGGCACCCGCCGGGTCGTGACAGGCCTCCTGATCATTGTGGTGGCAATCATTGTTGCCGGCGCCGTCGATCTCGTGGTGGCACCTCGCATCTACGCGATCGCCGCGCTGGCGTCCGCCATCCTGACAACGGCGCTGCTGCTCAACGGGTACTACCGGGTTGACCGGCTGAAGGGTTACGTCCAGCTGCCGGTGCCTCCGGGGCGCTTCCTCATGACCCTCGCGCTCACGGTGTGGGCAGTGGTGCTGCTGGAGTCGGTGGCCGGCGCCATCGCCTTCGGTGTGGCCCGGGGTGACCTGGACGGCGTCCTCGTCGCCGTGATGCTGCTACTCGCCGGGCTGGGCGTGGGTGCCACCCTGCTGGTCGTCGTGGGACGCCGTCGCCCCGCGGGCGTCCTCGGGATCATCTGGCTGGTTTCCGCCGTGCCGGCGACGATCTTCCTTGGTCCGGGTCACGTGCTGGGCTTGTCCATCCTGGCCGTCGCCACCACAGGGGCGGTGCTGCTGACGCGACAGTCCTATGCCCTGCTCACCCCGAGATTGGCTGGGGCCGTGCGTGGCTTGCTCCCCAACAACTACGTCCTGACCGTACTCGTCCGGGAACGTGTGACGCTCGTCAATGGGCTGGTGCTGCTGGCGTTCGCGATCGTGTTCACCGTTGGCGCCTGGGAGCAGGGGTTCCCCTTCGCCGTCGGCTTCGGGATCGTGGCAGTCAACAGTCCGCTCACCACACTCGTCTCCGGGGACCGCGACCTGCGCGTCCAGCTGACCATGCTTGGCAAGCCACGGGGCTTCTTTGTCCAGTACGGCCTTGTGGTCGGCGGATACTTCGCGCTGGTCAACGCCGCGATCGTCGGCTGCCACCTGGTGCTCGGCACCGAACACATCGGATCCCTGATTCTGCTGGCCGTTTCAGCCACGGTGCTGGAGGCCGTCGGGGTGCCGCTGTTCGAGTACCGGTTCCCGATCACGCGCGGTCGCACCCAGCGGGACGTCTGGCGTCATCCACGCAAGTACCTGATCCCCGCGATCCTCCTCGCGGGCAGCACGCTCGTCATCCTCTGAGCCCCAGACCGGCAGTCGCCTCGGCCGCGTCCTGGCCCGGACGCGACGTGCCTAACCGACGTCCGACTCCCGACATCCGGAACCTCAGGAGAACAGCTTCAGGCCCACGATGCCGCTGACGATCAGCGCGAGGCACACGATGCGTCCGACCGAAGCTGGTTCGCCGAGGAAGGCGATGCCGAACAGGGCAGTCCCTACCGCACCGATCCCGGTCCACACCGCGTAGGCGGTACCCACCGGCAACTCCCGCAGCGCGTACCCGAGGCCCGCCATCGACGCCACCATCGCCACCAGGAAGACCAAGATCATCCGCATATTGCGGAAGCCATCGGATTGGGCGAGGGCGGTGGCCCACACGGTCTCCATCAACCCGGACAGCACCAGAACGATCCACGCCATGAGGCCATCTCCATGCCTCGACCGTCGTGCTTGGGGCGGGTACGGCGGGCCACTCGTCCGCGGCGAACCACGATAGTGGACGCCTCAATCAACCCTAGCCGGGACGCCGCGGCCAACGCAACGAACGCCGGCCACCCGAAGGTGACCGGCGTCGGTGATTCTTCGCGATTGGCTACTCGGCCAGCGTGACCAAGGCCTGCCCACCCTGCACGGCCTGGCGGACCTCAACCAGAACCGACTCGACCGTACCGGCTTTGGGGGCGGTGATCTCGGTCTCCATCTTCATTGCCTCCAGCACCACCACGACCTGGCCGGCTTCGACCTGGTCGCCCTCGTTGACCAAGATCCGGGCCACGGACCCGGCCAACGGCGCGGTGATCGCGTTTGCGGCCGCGCCAGGCACCGAGGCGGTGGTCCGGGTCGATCCCGCACCGGGGCTGCCGCCGATGACGATCGGCGCAGGCACCGCACGCACCTCCGGCTCGGCTTCAATGTCAACGACGTAGTCGGTGCCGTTGACGGTCATCTTGAGACGCATTGTCATTCCTCTTTCAGTTCATCAACTCGGCACCGGATCAGTGCGTTGGGGTCGGCATGGTACCGCGTGCAACATTGGCCGTCCGGGAACGCCGACTGGCCGCGCTCCATCCGGTCTTGCTGGCGTAACTCACGGCCTTGACGTTGCCCTTGTATCCCAAGTAGGCAGCGGCCGCCGCGGCGATCACGAGTAGATCCTCCTCAGGGATCGGACGGCTGGCCACCAGGTTGGCAACATGGGCCTCGAGCTTGTCAACTCGTTGCTGCAGTTGCTCGACCAGCGCCGCCAACTCGGCATTGCTCAGGTCCTGTTTCTTGCTGCTCATCTGTCCTCCTGCTCAGACCGGGAAAACGCCGTGCTTCTTGGGCGGACGCTGCTGCCGCTTGTTCGCTGACAAAGCGAGGGCGACCGCGACCTGGCGCCGGGTATCGGCCGGATCGATGATGTCGTCGACATAGCCATGGGCGGCCGAGGCGAACGGCGTGGCGAACCTCTCGCGATAGGCGTCGACCACCTCGGCGCGCTTGGCCTCCGGGTCTTCGGCGCTTGCGATGTCCCTACGGAAGACCACGGCAGCAGCGCCCTCGGCGCCCATCACCGCGATCTCGGCACTCGGCCACGCGAACACCTTGTCGGCACCGAGTTCCTTGGAGCACATCGCGAGGTATGAGCCGCCGTACGCCTTGCGCAGCACCACAGTGATCTTCGGGACGGTCGCCGCCGAGTAGGCGAACAGCATCTTCGCGCCATGGCGGATGATGCCACCGTGCTCTTGGGCGACACCGGGCAGGAAGCCTGGCACGTCGACCAGGTTGATCACCGGAATGTTGTAGGCATCGCAGATTCGGATGAACCGTCCCGCCTTGTCGGAGGCGTTGATGTCGAGCACACCCGACATCACCTTCGGCTGGTTGGCGATGAAGCCCACCGAACGCCCGTTGATTCGTCCGAAGCCGGTGACGATGTTCATCGCATAGCCGGCCTTGACCTCCAGGAAGTCCTGGTAGTCGACCAGTGCGGCGATCACGTCGCGGACGTCGTAGCCCTTGGTCCCCTCCACCGGGACGATCTCGCGCAGAGCCGGGTTAGGCTCGACGTTGTCGTCCGGGAAGAGCACCGGCGGCTCCTCGGCGTTGTTCTGCGGCAGGAAGCTCAGGACCTTCTGCGCGATGAGCAGCGCCTGCTCGTCGGTGTCGGCGATGGAGTCCGTGACGGCGGAGATCGCCTGGTGGGCGTCTGCGCCGCCAAGTTCGTCCTGGGTGACGACCTCACCGGTGACCTGCTTGATGACTTCGGGCCCGGTGATGAACATGTGGGCCTTGCGGGTCTGGATGATGAAGTCGGTCAGGGCCGGGCTGTAGACCGCGCCACCGGCGCAAGGCCCGGCGATGATCGAGATTTGCGGCACGACACCCGACAACTTGACGTTGGCGAAGAAGACCTTGCCGTAGCCAGACAGCGAGTCGATGCCCTCCTGGACGCGGGCGCCACCGGAGTCATTGATGAAGACGAACGGAGCGCCGTTCATCAGCGCGCTCTCCATCGTCTCGGTGACCTTGATGTTGTGCGTCTCGCCGGCCGAGCCGCCCACGACGGTGAAGTCCTGGCTGGCGACGTAGACCGGGCGTCCCATCACCGACGCGTGGCCGGTGACCACGCCGTCGGCGGGCATGTCCGCCTTGTCCATTCCGAAGGCGGTGGTCCGGTTCTTCCGGAAGGCGCCGGTCTCGATGAAGGAGCCAGGATCGGTGAAGGCGTCGATGCGCTCGCGCGCCGTCAGCTTCCCCTTCTCGTGCTGCTTCTCGACGCGCGCCTTGCCACCACCAGCCTGAACCCGCTCACGCTCCTCATTGAGGTGCGTGAGGCGCTCTTCCATGGTGTGTTGTTTGGCCATTACTGGTGCATCTCCCTCAGGCCGGCTCTACGGCGACGCTGTGACTCACGCCGTTGATGGTGATGTTGTAGCTGATCGGTCCGGCGAGCGCGTTCGCCTGGCCCTCGGCGGCCGCCTTCATCTGCGCCTCGGTGCGGGCGACCGACTTGGGGCCCTGCGCGCGACTTGCGAGGAAGGTCGGCGCGACACCCGGGAACATGGCGTAGGTGAGCACATCCTCCTCGGAGCCGTCGTAACCGGGCAACGCGGAGGCCTGGCTGACCAACTGGTCCCATTCGGGGGCAAGCAGGTCGGCGGGCCGCTGGGTGATCGGCTCCTTCTTTGCCTGCGCGGCCGCCTTCTCGATGATCTCGGCATTGCGCTCGGCCGGCGAGGCACCGTAGTAGCCCAGCATCATGTCGGCGAACTCGCCAGTCATGACCTTGTAGTCACCCATCAGGACGTTGAAGACGGCCTGGCTGCCCACGATCTGGGAGGACGGGGTGACCAGCGGCGGGTAACCGGCATCCTTGCGGCAAACCGGAACCATCTTCATCACGTCGTCGATGCGGTCCTCGGCGCCCTGCGCGCGCAACTGCGACTCCATGTTCGACAGCATGCCGCCGGGGATCTGCGACTTGAAGATGTTGGTGTTGACCAGGGTCTTCGATTCGAACTCCGCATACTTCGGGCGGATCTTCTTGAAGTGGTCACGCACCTTGAGGACGCGGTCGAGGTCGACCGACGTGGTGTAGCCGGTGCCTTCGAGCATCTCGATGACCGACTCGGTCGGGTTGTGTCCGGGCCCGAGCGACATGGAACTGACCGAGGCGTCCACCACGTCGGCGCCGGCCTCGATGGCCTTCATCAGTGAGACCTGGGTCACGCCGGTGGTGGAGTGGCAATGCACGTTGATCTGGACGTCGCCGTAGGCGTCCTTGATGCCCTTGACAATGTCGTAGGCCGGCTGCGGCTTGAGCAGGGCCGCCATGTCCTTGAGCGCGATGGAGTCGGCACCCATGTCGAGCAGTTGCCCCGCGAGCTTCACGTAGCCCTCGGTGTCGTGCACCGGCGAGATCGTGTAGCAGATGGTGCCTTGGGCGTGCTTGCCGGTCTTCTTGACCGCAGCCATCGCGTGCGCCATGTTGCGAGGATCGTTCATCGCATCGAAGACACGGAAGACATCCATGCCGTTCTCGGCGGACTTGTCCACGAACCGGTCGACGACCTCGTCGTTGTAGTGGCGGTAGCCGAGCAGGTTCTGGCCACGAAGCAGCATCTGCAAACGGGAGCTCGGGAGCAGCTCGCGGAAGGTCCGCAGGCGCACCCACGGGTCTTCGTTGAGGAATCGGATACAGCTGTCGTAAGTCGCTCCGCCCCAGCATTCGACCGACCAGTAGCCGGCGGCGTCGATGTCGGCGCACGCATCGACCATGTCCTCAAGGGCCATGCGAGTGGCCATCAGGCTCTGATGACCGTCACGCAGCACCAGTTCGGTGATACCAACTTCGCGGGGTTCGGAGACCTCTATTTGTCGCGGACTCATGGGGCAATACTGTCATGGTCCTCTGGGCTCGTCGCCATCGGGGACCGATTACCGCAGACTGTTTGGCGGACGTGGCAGTGGCCGGGGACGATACTGTCTAGGTGCGGAACAAGCAGCCCTCGACAGGACGGTGGGATCGGCAATGTGCGGCTTGATGGCGTTCATCTCGACACGAGGCCTCAGTGACCAGCAGGTCCAGCAGGTCACCGAAGGCATGACCTGCGCGCGGCACCGCGGCCCCGACGACACTGCCGTCTGGCACGACGACCGGGTCGCGCTGGGATTCAACCGACTCAGCATCATCGACATTGAGGGCTCCAGCCAGCCACTGCGTTGGGGACCACCGGAGAACCCGGAACGCTACGCGATGGTCTTCAACGGCGAGATCTACAACTTCGTCGAACTGCGGGCTGGGTTGATCAGCGATGATCATGCGGCCTTCCGCACCTCAGGCGACGGCGAGGTGATCGTCGCCGGCTACCACCACCACGGTCCCGACTGGGTTCGCCAACTGCGCGGCATGTTCGCCTTCGTGATCTGGGACACCGAAACCAAGCAGGTCTTCGGAGCCCGGGACTGGTTCGGCATCAAGCCGCTCTACTACGCCCAAACCTCCGACGGCTTCGGGTTCGCGTCCGAAGCCAAGAGCCTGCGCGCGTTCACCGGCCCGGCCCGAGCCGACGCCAAGGCGCTGGAGCACTACCTGGTCCTGCAGTATGTGCCAGAGCCGGAGTCCGCGGACGCCAACCTGCGTCGCATCGAGTCCGGGACCACGTTCACGGTGCGCGAAGGAGTGCTGAGCACCCAGCGCTATTTCCGGCCACGGTTCGCCGCCAGCCCGGTCAAGGGGCCCGGCGCCGCCCAAGAGTTGTACGACCGAATCCTCGAAGTGCTGGACGATTCGGTCGGCAAACACATGCGCGCCGACGTAACCGTCGGGTCGTTCCTGTCCGGCGGCATCGACTCGACGGCGATTGCCGCGCTGGCCAAGAAATACAACCCGAACCTGCTCACCTTCACCACCGGCTTCGAACGTGAGGGCTATTCCGAGGTGGACGTGGCAGCCGAATCCGCCGCGGCGATCGGCGTCCAACATTTCGTGAAGACCGTCAGCGAGCAGGAACTGTGCGAGACGCTGCCATTGATCGTGTGGTACCTGGACGACCCGGTCGCCGACCCCGCGCTGGTGCCGCTGTACTTCGTCGCCCGCGAGGCCCGCAAGCACGTCAAGGTAGTGCTATCGGGTGAAGGTGCCGACGAACTGTTCGGTGGCTACAACATTTACCGTGAGCCACTGAGCCTGCGCCCGATAACCATGCTGCCGAATCCGCTGCGCAAGGGGCTGGCAGCGGTGAGCCGGGCCCTGCCCCAAGGCATGCGCGGCAAGAGCCTGCTGGAACGTGGCTCGATGGATCTGGAACAGCGCTACTACGGCAACGCCCGCAACTTCCGGCCCGAGCAGGTGGCCAAGGTGCTGCGCGGCGGGTCGGAAGGTACGATCCGCGAAGTCACCGATCCGATCTACCAGGTCTCCCAGGGCTGGGACCCGGTCGCCCGGATGCAGCACATCGACCTGTTCACCTGGCTGCGCGGCGACATCTTGGTCAAGGCCGACCGGGTGACGATGGCGAATTCGCTGGAGTTGCGTGTCCCCTTCCTCGACAAGGAGGTCTTCGAGGTCGCCCGGCACATTCCGATCGACCAGAAGATCACCCGCAACCAATCGAAGGTGGCCTTGCGCAAGGCCTTGGAGCAGGTGGTGCCGGCTCACGTGTTGAACCGCAAGAAGCTGGGCTTCCCGGTGCCGATCCGGATCTACCTGCGCGACGACTACGGCTACGAGTGGGCCCGTGAGATCATCACCAAGGCCCAGACCACCGATCTCATCGACCCGACCGCAGCGTTGGAACTGCTTGACGAGCACCGTCGCGGTGAGGCCGACAACTCCCGTCAGGTGTGGACGCTGCTGGTCTTCATGCTGTGGCACGACATCTTCGTCACCGGTCGCATCGTGCCGGACGTGCCGCACCCCGAGTATCCGGTCAAGCTCTGAAGCCGCGGCGGTCGTCGGAATCCGGGCTGGTCAGCGTCGGCCGGTTACGCCGGTCGCACTAGTCTGGTTCGTGGAAAGAGGAAGGTTTCATCATGCCCAAGCTGCGTTCCCGCACCACGATCGATGGCCGCAACATGGCCGGCGCCCGGGCCCTGTGGCGTGCCACCGGTCTCACCAACGATGACTTCGGCAAACCGATCGTCGCGATCGCCAACAGCTTCACCCAGTTCGTACCCGGCCACGTCGGACTGCGCGACGTCGGCGAGGTGGTCGCCGAATCAGTCAAGGCCGCCGGCGGCGTCGCACGCGAATTCCACACCATCGCCATCGACGACGGCATCGCAATGGGCCACGACGGCATGCTCTACTCGCTGCCCAGCCGCGAGGTCATCGCAGACTCGGTCGAGTACATGGTGAACGCGCACAAGGCGGACGCGCTGGTCTGCATCAGCAACTGCGACAAGATCACTCCCGGCATGATGTTGGCCGCGCTGCGGCTGAACATCCCCACGGTCTTCGTCTCCGGCGGCGCGATGGAGGCCGGGCGTCCGGTCGCCAAGGACGACGGCTCGTCCACGGCCAGGCTCGACTTGATCGATGCCATGACTGCGGCCGCCGACTCGAACATCTCCGACGACGAACTGTTGCGGATGGAGTCGGCCGCCTGCCCGACCTGCGGCTCGTGCTCCGGAATGTTCACCGCGAACTCGATGAACTGTCTGACCGAGGCCATCGGACTGGCGCTGCCCGGCAACGGCACCACGCTGGCCACCCACGCCTACCGGCGCGGACTCTTCCAGGACGCCGGCCGCCAGGTGGTCGCCTTGGCCCGCCGCTGGTACGACGACGAGGATGACTCGGTCCTGCCGCTGTCGATCGCAACCAAGGGCGCCTTCACCAACGCCATGGTGATGGACATCGCGATGGGCGGTTCCACCAACACGATCCTGCATCTGCTGGCGGCCGCGCAGGAAGCGAATGTCGACTTCACCCAGGACGACATCGATGCGCTGAGCCGCCGGGTGCCCTGCATCTGCAAGGTGGCCCCGAACACCAAGAACTACTTCATGGAGGACGTCCACCGTGCCGGTGGCATCCCCGCGATCCTCGGGGAACTGAACCGGGGCGGACTGTTGGACCCCGAAGTGCATTCAGTTCACCATGACTCGCTGCAGTCCTTCCTGGACGACTGGGACATTCGGGGCGGCAAGGCACTGGACGCCGCTGACCGGCTCTTCCACGCTGCCCCGGGCGGCGTGCGAACCACCGAGATGTTCTCAACCGAAGCGTTGTGGGACTCATTGGACACCGACCAGGAGTCGGGCTGCATCCGTAGCGTCGAACATGCGTACACCGTGGACGGCGGACTGGCGATCCTGCGGGGCAACCTCGCGGCCGACGGCTGCGTGGTGAAGACCGCCGGCGTCCCGGAAGATCAGTGGGTCTTCCGCGGCCCCGCCAAGGTCACCGAATCGCAGGAGGAGGCGGTCGAGGCGATCCTCGGCGGCCGGATCATCGCCGGCGATGTGGTGGTCGTCCGCTACGAGGGCCCGCGCGGAGGCCCCGGGATGCAAGAGATGCTCTACCCGACCAGCTACCTGAAAGCCGTCGGGCTCGGCCCGCAGTGCGCGCTGATCACCGACGGCCGGTTCTCCGGCGGCTCGTCGGGCCTGTCGATCGGCCACGTCAGCCCGGAGGCGGCGGCCGGCGGGGCCATCGGGTTGATCCAGGACGGCGACATGGTCTCGATCAGCATCCCGGAGCGCAGCATCCACCTCGAGGTACCAGCCGATGAGCTGGACCGCCGGCGCGCCGAGCGGGACGAGCGGGGCTGGCGACCGGCGAATCGTGACCGGCCGGTCGGCAATGCGCTGAAGATCTTCGCGTCCTTGGCGCAGAGCGCCGACAAGGGCGCGGCCCGGACTCGCCTGGATTGAGCCCTGCGTCCGGCCCCCAAACGCATTGCGACCGTTTTGCCCGCGACCTGGCGGGCAAAACGGTCGCAATGTGAGTGGCGGTCGGTCAGGCGCTGTGGGTGCCCACCGAGCCGAGCCGCTGGCAGGCCTCGACGACGCGAGCGGCCATGGCTGCCTCGGCTGCCTTGCCCCAGACGCGCGGGTCGGACAGCTTCTTGTTGCCGACCTCGCCGTCGACCTTGAGCACGCCGTCGTAGTTGCGCAGCATGTGGTCGGCCACCTTGCGGGTGAACGCGTACTGGGTGTCGGTGTCGATGTTCATCTTGACCACGCCGAAGCTGACGGCATCTGCGATCTCTTGCGAAGTCGAACCCGAGCCACCGTGGAAGACCAAGTTGAACGGCTTGTCGACACCGTACTTGGCGCCGCAGGCGTCCTGGATCTCCTTGAGCACCCCTGGGCGCAGCTGCACATTGCCCGGCTTGTACACTCCGTGCACGTTGCCGAAGGTGAGCGCGGTGATGTACGCGCCCTTCTCGCCCAGGCCCAGCACCTCGAGGGTGCGCATGCCGTCCTCGATCGTGGAGTACAGCTTGTCGTTGATCTCGCCGACAACCCCGTCCTCCTCGCCGCCGACGGCGCCGACCTCGATCTCAAGGATCTGCTTGGCCTTCGAGGTGCGGGTCAGCAGTTCCTCGGCGATCTGCAGGTTCTCTTCGACCGGGACCGCGGAGCCGTCCCACATGTGCGAGTTGAAAAGCGGATCCTCGCCGCGGTCGACACGCGCCTGCGAGATCGCGATCAAGGGGTTGACGTACTTGTCGAGCTTCTCCTTCTGGCAATGATCGGTGTGCAGCGCGATGTTGACCGGATAGTGCTTGGCCACCACGCGCGCGAACTCAGCAAGAGCAACTGCTCCGGTGACCATGTCCTTGACCGACGCGCCGGACGCGTACTCAGCGCCGCCGGTCGAAACCTGGATAATGCCGTCGGAACCTGCTTCGGCGAAGCCTTGGATTGCGGCGATCAGGGTCTGAGAAGAGGTGATGTTGATGGCTGGGTAGGCGTAGCCGCCCGCCTTCGCCTTCGCGTACATCTCCTGGTAGACCTCGGGGCTTGCGATTGGCATTTTCACTTCTTTCTTTGTCGAACCTCGGCCCGCGTCACGAATCGCCTTCGCCATCAATGCCGGGCCCCACCATTGTGTCAGACCTACTGAACTGACGGATGACAAGTCACCAGATCTCGTCGACAGCGCTGAGATCGAGCCCGAATCGTCCGAGCGAAAATGCCCGCAAGGCGGAGTCGATCACGCTGGGCGCCGCGTCCAACACGATGATCGCCACCGACCACGTCCGGTCACTGCCCCACGCGAACTCGATCCGTGGACCCGGATTGAAGAACTTGTTGCGTCCCTTGATCAGCCGCACGTCCGGCCAGCCCACCCGCTCCCCCTCCGGAACCGTCGAGAGCACCAGGCCATCGTTGTCTATCTGGAAGGCGGGACCGAGCGGCACCTGGCTAGTCGTCTTGCGAGCTCGGCGGAGTTTGACGATGGTGCTGAGCACCCTCAGCAACGACCACGCCACTGAGAAGATCAACAACCAGAACAGCAGAGAGTACAACTCGGGGGAGAAGATGAGCCACCAAACCACGCTGATCGCCAAGCTGATCGCGACCCCCAGCCACTGCCGGAAGAGCAGCGAACGGAACCTGGCCGCCCGCTGCGCCATGGCCACCGGCGAGTAGCTGACCATCATGCCCCCGATGGCCAGGGGCTCGGACTCCCCCGGCAGAACCTGCACCGTGGGTCCCTGAACCTCACCGAGGCCGCTCACCGGCAGGCCCGCCCGATCATCAGTAGAAAAGTTCGGTGTCGACGACATTGCGCAACCTGCGGCCATCGATGAAAGCCCGCACGTTGTCGATGAACAAGTCGGCGATCCGGGCGTCCTCCTTCTCGGAGTTGGCGGCGGTGTGCGGGGCGACCAGCACGTTGGGCAGGTCCCACAGCGGGCTGTCGGCCGGCAGCGGCTCCACTGTGGTCACGTCCAGCGCAGCGAAACCGATCTGTCCGGACGCCGCCAGCTCGATCAGGGCGTCCTCGTCGATGCAGGCGCCGCGCCCGACGCTGGCGATGATCGCACCCGGCTTGAGCGCCTCAAGCACCGCCCGACTGATCAGGCCCTCGGTGCCGACCGCTCCGGGCAGCGCGTTGACCAGGGCATCGGCCCCTTGGGCGGCCTCGACGATCTGGTCGGAGGTGTACAGCTTCTCGACGGCGTCGACCTGCTTGATCGACCTGTTGACGCCGATCACGGTGGCTCCCAGGCCGGCGAAGCGCCTGGCGCACTCTTGACCGATGCTGCCCATGCCGACGACCACCACGGTCATGTCGGCGACCTGCCTCATCATCCACCGCGCCTCGGACCAGTGGTGGGCCGCCTTGTGCGCGAGGAGCCGAGGCAGGTCTTTGGCGCCGGCCAGGACGCCGAAGAGCGCGAACTCGGCCAGCGGGCTGGCGTGCACACCAGCGGAGGTGGTGAAGGTCACGCGCTGCAGTTCCTCGGAGGAAAGGTTGGCCGCCCTGACCTGGGAGCCACCACCGGCAGCCATGGTCTGCACCCACCTCAGCCTGGGGTTCGCGCGCACCGTGCGCTGCAGTGCGGCCGGCTTGGTGTCGGGGATGCCATAGAGCACCTCGGCGCTGTCAACCAATTCGTCGAAACGCCGCTGTTGTTCGGGGGTGCGCCGGAAGGCCGGGTCGCCCTCGTGGTCGCTCGGCCACCTCATCGGGGGGAGCAAATCGGGTTCGATCACCAGGTCGATCCGTGGCTCGGCCGAGCGGATTCGCTCGACGTATTCAGCCGCAAGCGGTTTGGCGACGACGACACGCAATTGATCCATCTGGGTCCTCCAGTGTGAAGATGGGGCCATTCAACCAGGTCTGGCCGACATCGTCACAGCTCGCCATCAGGCCCGCGACCGACGTGGGCTCGATGATCGTGTGACAAGCCCTTTGGCTAGTGTGTTCCCGTTGGATTCCGATCCGGGGGATGATGATGATGGACGAACGGGGTTCCCACGAGCATATGCCGGTGGCCCTGGTGCGAGTGGGCGCCACAGACCGCTACCTCTTCGCGGGGCAGACGCTGCGCATCGGACGAGATCCGCACAGCGACCTTGTTGCCGACGACCCCCGCGTTTCACGTAGCCACGCGTCCATTCAGAGTGACCCGCGAGGGCAAGTCGTGCTCAGCGACCTGGGCAGCGTCAACGGCACCTATGCTGCGGGCAGTCGGGTGGACAACCGGCACCTGTCCGGCGACGATACCTTCTGGCTGGGCTCGCTCGATGGCCCGCCGGTGAACGTCTGGTTGAACGGCGCACGGCCGCAGACGCCCCTGGTCGACCCCGCCGACCCGCCGATCGACGGGCACACGGTGATGGTTCCCATGGAACACACGCGGCGGGGCCTCGACATCACCGTCGGACGCGCACCAGACAACACCGTCGTCCTGGACGATCCGCTGGTCTCGCGCTACCACACCAGGCTGGTTCCGGTGCCGGGAGGCTACCAGATCCACGATCTGCACAGCCTGAACGGGATCCAGCTCAACGGCAGGCCCGCCCC
>RRZU012773937.1_pt1 | contig 14946 bp, 11 predicted proteins | sample 2165561 | NCBI WGS metagenome assembly RRZU01 (sample SAMN10456909, study PRJNA506462) | wastewater metagenome | isolation source: wastewater sludge | place: USA: Moscow, Idaho
AAGAACTTTTTCGTTGTACCCGGGAAGCTGCAATGGGCTATAAAACGTACGTGTAACGTATGAATAACGGAGTTAATCTAATTTTCATAGATAATCCAACTGTAAGTACGAATTATATAAGAAATCTTACTAAAATTGCAGAAGGGCAAAGTCTTGTTACCAAAACAGCTCTTGAAGGAACTATAAAGCTTCTTCTAATTGTTGAACTAGACAGAGTAGAACAAGAAAGAGAGATAATTGTAAAAAGAATTAAACAAGGTATGGAAGCCAGTGATAAAAAGCCTGGAAGAAGACCTGGAACAAAAGAAAAACTTACTAAAGAACTTGAAGCTGATATTAAAGATTTTATTGAAAATGGTATTAAGAAGGGAATAAAACAAGTGGATTTAATGAAGAAACATGGGGTTTCTAGGAATACTTTGAAGAGTTATATAAGGGGATTTATTTTTAAAAGTAACTAGTTCTAAAAAAGGCTCCAAAACTTTTAATACTTTAAAGTTTTGGAGCAATCCCGTTATTAAGAAAACCATCGACATTAAAGGTTTTTACTATATTTTAAATCTTTATTTTTCCAACTATAGCCTCTATGTCTTCTTCAGAAAATCCTAATATTTTTAATATATGAAGCTGAAAAATTAATTCCATTTTTTTACACAATACCCAGATTTGAATGCCTTTAGCAGATTTTTCTTCCAAAGATTTATCGTAATGAGTGAGATAATTTCTTGTATCCACTATTTTACTAATTAATTTTTCACGAACAGTGGCATTACCAATTGTTTTATTAAATGGTTTTATAAGAAGCCTTAGTCTTTTACTCAATCCTATTTCATTTCCATATTTTAATCGTCCTTGAAGCCATTCTTTATTTTCCTCAGGACATTTAATTAAAATATTCTCAACCATTTTCTGAAACTCTTTTTCATCCATAAATTTATCTGAAGAAGAACGTCTATGCAATGTTTCTAAGCCTTGAACTAGAGCTAGAAATTTGCCATCTATATATTTTTGTCCGTTCATTTTTGTCGAAAAATATAGATTTAATGAAGGTTCAAATATTTCATATGCATTAATCCAATTATTGAGTACTTTGTCAAAATTTTTACTTATAAATGGATACAAAAAAAGCATATCTCTTTTAGTAGTCTTGGGTATATTATCAACAAACCCATTACTTTTATGGTAAAATTTTACAGGAATCAAGTCACTCTCTTCTTCATAGTGTAAATCTTTTCTTTTCAATATAATTTCATCAATACTTATAGACTCTCCTATTGCAAAGTTTATAAATGTATTAACCTTATTCGATAAAATAATAAATTCATTTAAAGATAATAATTTTTCAGAAATTAATTCTAAATAAACTTTTTGAGTAAATTTGGCCTCTGTAATATTAGGCCATCCAGGTAAAGACCATGTATAAATAATACCCATACTAATATCATTTTTTAAAGGTGTGATTATTGTTTCAATTGGGATATATGTAACATTTGCAGTTTTCTCTTCATATTCTACTTTGATTCCACTCGTATCTATCCATTCATCTAAATAATCTAATGAAAATCTAAAATTGTTAAATAATAGTTCTTCTGCTTCATCGAAATAAATTCCAAAGAATACCTGTCCGACTTGAACTAAAGAAGTCCCAACGCCACCAAATGAAAAAGATTGAGACTTATAATGACATTTATCTAAAGTAACTCCTCCAACATTTTCAATTTCTCCATTTAACCTAAATTCTTTAAATGAGTCATCATTAAATCCAATCAAAACACTCCTTATATTAAGATTAAACATGCCAAAAATTTCTAAATCTATTACTCCGCCATCTGATATAGAAAGTATACCAGGTATCTTATTTTCTAGTTTTGATGGAAGCCAAAAATACCCATTTTTCTTTATATCTTCTTTTATACGCATGCTTCCTCCACTACTTATTTATATCATTTTTAGAAACAATAAATAATTCATCTGCATTAATTCCTTCTTTTACAAATAACATTGGAGTATTTTCTTCTTCTATTCCTTCAAGCATTAGCATTCCTTTTGCTTGTTCAAAAGATTTTTTTACTGATAATCCAAACCCTATTGAAGAATAAAATTGTGAAGAAAATACTTTTGCAGCTTCATCAGTTATAGAAGTATTCATTCCTATTGCTGCATCAACATATTTTGTAACTTCGTTAGCTTGATTGAAAGAAAAACAAGTATTAAAAAACACTAATTTTATTGAATCTACTGAAGAGGCCATTATTTGAACAATGGCATTTAAACTTACTAATTTTGTATTACCTGAATTATCTAATAAAACTAATTCATCTTCACTACTTCCATGTCCACTAAAATGAACTATTGTTGGTAAATATTCATTTAATCCTTGTAATATATCAGAAGGTCGGACTGCCCACATAGATTCTAATTTCACCGCATCTCTATGTTTCGATTTTCTAATCATATCCTGAATACTTCTTACTTCTTCATCAAGCTGTAATTGTAATTGGTCTCTTGGATTGGAGGCCAAAAATAAAACAGTAATTTTATTAGGCAGCTCTTTTAAAGAATTTATTTCATTATCATGAATAATAAGCTTATTTGTAATTTTTGAAAAAGATTGTGCTTGTTTTTTCTGAAGGTCAGTTTGTAATTGATTATACTTTTTTGATTCCTTTATTTCTTCAGCAGTAAGACGCTTTGATTCACTAGCGAGTTCCTTTTGTTTTTGAGCAATTTTTTTTTCTAAATCAGCTATTACTATTCCAATTTTAGAAATTTTTTCATTATTAGAGTTTATTTCTTTTTCTTTACTTTGGATAATACTTATACTTTTTGTTGAAGTTTGACTACGTTTTGCACTTTGAATTTTAGCACTTAAATCTGCTATTTTCTTTTGTTCACTTGCTTTTTTTTCTAATAAGGTAACTATTTCTTTATTTTTTTGATTTATTTTTTGTCTGATATTATCAATTGATGACATAATTCCTCCTGAAGTATATAGGTCTATAAATAGTGATAAGAAACCCTCCAGAAATGGTGGAGTTGAGAACATAGAAAAGTAAAATTAAGCAATGTTTACATAAAAAGGTAGACTTTGAGCAATACAAACATTATTCCTTACAACATATACTTCCACTAAATGTACACCCTTATAAGCAGTTATTTCTTTTCTAACTTTTTTGCCTTCAACTATTTCAGAACTATAAAAATCTCCTCTTAAGCACTTTGCATTTTCAGCTTCAAATCCTCTATTTGTCACTTGCCAGTATATCTCACAGCTACTTAAATCTATGTTAGATGCAAGAACTTCAAATTTAATATCTGTATTTTTTGGAAGCAATTCCCCACTAGCAAAAGGATGATATCTAAATCCTTTTGATTTTTTTAGTGCTTTAACTTTAATATTATGTAAGTTTCTTATTTCCCAAGTTGGTTTTTTCCTATATGAAATTTGTGACAACTCTTTAGGAATATCTAAAACAATATTAGAATTATTAATATTGAAATTTGATTTTAATACATTTATGGCTCTCTCACTAAATAGTAACTCGTCTTTTAATAAAAATTCAAAATCTTCCTTTAGTTTGTCAATCCAGTCAAAAAAGAATACAGCTAAACTAAAATCGGTACTCCATTTATCAGCAAAATTTTCTGCTTTATTAGAGGGGTTTTCTATAATATATTTCCCATCTTTATGAACAATAAAATTTTCCATACTATTTATAGTATCTTTTAAAATTTCATCAAGCTGTTCTCTCCCATTATAAGAATGAGCAGATAAAGTTGAAATAATTACTGAGGAAGGTGCTTTTTCTGAATTATCTATAAAATATTTATCTCTGTGCCTTTTAAGCATTTGAATTACTTTTTGTAATGGAGTTTTAATTTTATAATCTGGAATTTCTTCAATACTTTTTTTATAACTTTCAGCAAAAAATCTTTTTTTCTCTCTAAACTTTGATTTTTCTTGAAACCACTCATAGTATCCTTTTGGATTACTAATTTCCCAATTATTAGAAATAATACTAAAATCATTTGAATTTTTGTCAGTTATTGCTAAAATCTCCCTTTCTTTATTTAAGATATCTTTATCCATATGGTAGAAAGAGAAGTTTTCATAGTTTTCTATACTAGGTAATATATCCATATGAAATTGAGCTTCGTCGTTATAGTTTAATGTCCAACATCTTTTTCCATCTTTAGGCACATTCACCATATTATGACTTTTAGCATATAATTTTACTTCTTTTCCTAACAAATCTTTTAAATCCTTTTGTGAAATTGTGGATTTATAAAGTTCATTAAATTTACATATCATATCTATATCATAGTGTATTTCACTTGAAATAGGTTTTATTACTGTGCCTAGTTTAAATGAACCTTGTAAAAAAACTACAGGCATATACTGTTTAACAGATGAATCTTCTCTATGTAACCATTCTCCAAAAGACTTATAACTAGTTTCTGCTTTTTCATATAAGTAATCAGGAATATCCAAATCACCAAAAATTTCATTAAGTATTTTATTAAATTTATTGTTTTGCATTTGAAACCCTCCTCTATAAAACATATTTAGAATGCTCGCTTATTTTTACTGATAAATCATTAATAGTTATATTTTCTCTCTCAATGTTATCTCTTGAGGCAAGTACAAGAGTCTCATTGCCATTAATATTTAAAGATTTTAAAGTATCAAGGTAAGAAGATGATAAAAACACTTCAAAAATATCATAAATTAAAACTTCTTTACATTTGAAATGTACTGATGATTTTAAGTTTGTTTGAAAAGTTTTAATGTACTCAGCTTTAAAATTTAATAATGAATCTAATGGTAAAAATCCTGGTTGAATTAATTCTTCAAAAAATTCTCTATGAACAGTTACCTCACGATTTTTTTTAGAATAAAACCACTTTAAAAATTTATGAACATTTTTACCTTTTACTAAAACTCTTAAATCATCTTTATTTACATTATCGATTGGTATATTTTCATCACCAACAATTTCCAGCTCATTCAATAATGAACATGCACTAGGATAAAACTTATAAACTCCGCCTATAGGCTGATACTGATTTATTCTATTCCCTTTAATAAGTAAATATTGGTTATCGATTTTTATTCTAAATATATAAGAAATACTAAATCTAATTTTTTCTTGTGAATGTAGGTAAGAATAACAAAGAATTTTAATAAATCCATAAAAAGAAAAAATACGGCCGATAAAAAAAGAAAGTAAATTTGAAAGTAAATTTATAAAAATTGCTAATATCATTTGAAAACCTCCTACGCATAAAACATAAAAAGTTTGACATCTTTTGTAAAATAATGTAAACTCGTATTGATAAAAAAACAAATAATCCGACATTCCCTAAAAAAGGGCAAATTTAAGAGAGCGTTGTACAACACCTTCCTTTCTTAATATTTAGTTGGGTCAGATACATCTAGAGTCATTGGGCGATCAGATAGGTGTATCTAATATTTATAAAGTCCACAAGGAAGATATTCCTTGTTTTTTTATCTCATTTAAAGAATACTGTATATTGTGTCATAAATCAAGCGACACTACCATATATAGTTTTTATGATAAGAATAAGATGTATAATTTGTTTAGTAATTGTAATATAATCACTTCATTATAACTAAAAAATATACGAATTATTTACTTGATTTTTTGAAAGGTTTCAACAATATCTTGTGGAATAATTACTGGATACTCTGCAAAAACTCTTTCAATAATATAAAGTTTTAATGCTTTATCTCCCTGATTTTTATTCATAGCTTTTATTTGATTTAGTTGAGGCCAAGTATTTAAAATAAGTTCTTCTAGTTTATGTCCTTGGTATTCTAAAAATTCAGTAGATAAGTTTAATTTAAAATTTCCATAATATACACTATCGACTTTATTAATTGAGTAAAGGCCTATATTAGTCAATACAAAATTTATAATTTGCTGATAGTCATGTTGATACTTATCCAATTTGGTAAAAGTACTTTTTTCTTCTAATCCCATATCTAGTGGAAAAACTATATTCTCCCTTAATAATAAAAATCCTATAGCTAGAGGATCTAAAATATAGTTTTCTATAGAGTATCTTTTACTATTTCCAATAATCAAAATCTTATCTTCTTCTTTATTCTTATTATCATAATCAATAATTCCATAAACCAAATCATTTCCAAAGGAAGTAAGAGTACTTACAATTTTCTTTACATCTTCACAATTACTGCCTTCTTCTTTTTTGCTTTTAGGAGCTAAAAAATGCGAGTATATTTTAAATGGCTGTTCTTTATTAATAATATTAAATAGATTTTCATAGTAATCAACATCGTGTATGCTTTCAACAAAAACTTGTCGTCTATTCTCGCTAGTTACTCTAATGCCGTTTAAGCCATCTAATAAGATTTCTATAGCTTGGTCTTTTGTTTTGTTTAATGGTACTCTATTCATCTTACACATTTCGTATATTGGAATATCAGTACATGCTGCAATGGTAGTTGGAGAATGGGATGTTATAATAACTTTTACTCCTGCCTTTTGCACAATATACTTTTTTATAACTTCTAAAAATATTTTTGAATATTCTGGGTGTAAAGGTGCATCAGGCTCATCCATTAATAATAGCTGTGTTTTAATTTTGTTCTCTGTTACATTGTAAATAGATAATGCCATAGAAACTAAAACTTTTTCTCCATTGGATAGGTCGTTAAATGAAATTTCTGTGCCATTAGTAATGTTTTTTAATGTAGCTTTATAGTCCAAATCTCTATGACCCTCTGGAGCATTAATTCTATAAGAAATTTTAGCCAAGTCAAATATATCATTTATTAAGTCCCACGGTTTCGGTCCGAAAAGCTCTCTAAATTCCTCGTCTGTATGTGGTTCATAGTTATATGGCCTACCTCTTGATTTAAGAAATAACTCATATTGATTTTCATCATACTTATTATAATACGCCTTAAATATAAGAGCTAAATTACTATTAAAAACATCTGTACTTAATTGACTTCTTAAGTCAAAATGTTTCTTGAATTGATTTTCTGTGACGTTCCTTACAGATGTATGAATTTTTTCTAGTATTTTTTTTATTGCTTCTTTTTGATTTTTATCATGAATATTAGTAGCAGATAAAAAATCATCAACTGTATAGTACTTGTCCTGCGAATGTCCGTTTTTTATGCTAGTTTCCAAATTCGCTTTTGCATTTGAAAATATAGACCATAAACTTTTTGAGTGTTGAACTACTGTGTTTGAATCACAAAAATCTGTAACATTTGGGATTAAACCATTAAAAGGAATATAACGAATATTCTCATGGGCTATAACACCTGTATAATCAGATATCTTAGATATCTGATTGTTTACCAATGCTTCTAGTAATTGTGTTTTTCCGCTTCCATTTTTACCTGTTAAAACTAAAAAATCAGGTAGGTTAAAAGTTGTATTTTTTTTAATGCTTTTGTGGTCTTTAATAATTTCAATATTCAAACTACTCCCCCCTACACCTTCGCACTATCATTTATACTATCGATTATGTGTTTTAACTCTGTTATCTCTTTTATATCAAAAACCATTATTCCTGTTGGGGAGATAGCTTTTACTTTCTCACCTACAAGGTCATGAGGGTTAAAGATTCCATTTTCAATATAGTTATTTTTTATCATATCTATAAGGTCAATTTGTACTCCCGTGAAGCTATGGCTTCCTATAAAATCAGCAAAAGCCTTATTTACTGCTTCTTTTTCAAGACCTATAAGAGAACGAACAAAGTATGTTAGTGGAGTTCCTCCGTACATTTCTTTAAGTTTCTTATACTCTTTTGAAACCTCATTCTCTTCATTTTCAAGGTCACTTATAGTTAAAGGTAGTTCACTTTTGAAAAGAAGGTTTTCAAGTTCTTTAAAGTCATCATTATCAATAGTTATATTGTTCTTTAGCTTTTTAATAACAAGCATATTTTCGTGATTTAGTAAAAACTCTCTTAATTTGGGTTTTGAAGATTTATACTCATACATTCCAAAGCTCATATCTTCAATTTGTTCTTTTACAACAGTATCCTTGAAGTCTGAGTATATAGGCTCTCTTTCAACTTTAGGAAGTAAGTCCAGTAAATCTCTTATAGCCACTCTTAGGGCTTCTAAGCCAATTATATCTTCATGTATAAGTCTGTCAGAATCAGCAAGAATCATAACTTTGTCATAATTTTCTTTAATTTTAGGAATAGTTCCAAACTCTTTTAGTATATTTCCAATCTTTACGCATCTTTTTACTTCAAGGTTTACATTCATCTTTTCAAACTTTGAAAGTTGCAAGTTTAAAATTATAGAATCAAACCATTTAGCAGAAGTATTGTCAAACAATAAAGGAAAAGGAATATAGCTTATATGCCTTTTAATCTCTTCTACTTTAATGTCGTTTAAAGTCATAAGTTCTTTCTTTTGAGAATATTTGATAATATATTCTTTCTCTTTTCTATAGTAAATAGATTCTTTGTTTATACTTGTTATACTTTCACTTGCTTTATCCAAAAGAGATTCATAAAAGGCTTTTATCTCTTCATCTATTTGGTAGTCCATATGTTGCAAGTTTTTTAATAGGGCAATTTGTCTATTGAAAATTCTTTGGGTCATAGATTCAAAAGTTTTCTCTTCACCTTCAGGTATTTCACTCTGTGCTCTAAAGAACTCTATATTTCCAAAATAGTCAAAAATTAAAAATTCTGATTTGTCTTGTCCTTGACCAAAAACATTTGGACAAAGTCTTGTTCCTCTTCCTACCATTTGCCAAAATTTAGCTTTTGACATAACTTTTCTAAAGAAAACAAGATTCAAAATTTCAGGTATATCAACACCAGTATCTAACATATCAACAGATACAGCAATTTGAGGATATTTGTCTTTTGATTTCAGTTGAGCTAGCAGGCTTTTTCTCTTTTCAACTTTATTGGTAATTTTTACACAGAAGTCGTGACCTAGGTGAGGGTATTCTTCGTTAAATACTTTTACTATTAGTTCTGCATTATCGTCTCTATTGGTAAAAATTATTGTTTTACCAAGTTTATCTCCGTTTTCAACCTTCAATCCATTATCCATAAGTTTATGAAGCATAGTTCTTATTGTGTCCTTATTCTTTATAAGTTCATTTATTTGGCTTCCATCAATAAGGTCTGGTAAGTTTCCATCTTCATCTTCAAAGAGGTCTTCATAATGTTCTTTTTCATCATCAGATAGTTCATCATAAATAATTCCTTCCTTTGGAAGCTTTAAATCTATTGAAATGGCTTTTGGTGGTACAAGGTATTCATCTCCTATAGCCTCATAAAGGTCATAGGAATGAGTAGGTTCGTCATTAGGTAATTGAAAAGTTTTAAATGTATTTATCCCTAACTCTCTTTTAGGTGTAGCAGTTAATCCTAATAACATAGAGTCAAAATACTCAAACAAAATACCAAATTTATTGTATAAACTTCTATGACTCTCATCTACTATGATAAGGTCAAAATGCCCTACTCCAAACAGGTCTGTCCCATCAGCTCTCTTTTGTTCTATAAGTCCCATCATAGATTGATATGTTGAGAAAATTATTCTCGCATTAAGGTCTCTACCTTCATCAGAAACTTTATCCAAAACATTAGCTGTGGTAGTTGAAGGGTATAAAGAGGCAAAGTTGTCTCTTGCTTGTTCAACTAGAGTTACTCTGTCAGCTAGGAATAAAACTCTTTTTACATTTTGAGATTCCATAAGAGCTTTTACTAAGGCTATAGCTGTTCTTGTTTTACCGCTTCCTGTTGCCATTACTAAAAGGGCTTTTCTTCTATTATCATAAAAAGATTCAATAACTTTAGTTACCCCTGTTTGTTGATAAGCTCTATTTATTATATTTTTATCAATTTTTGATAAGGCAGAAGAAAGAGGCTCTCTAAGATTTCTTCTTTCAATAAGGGTCATTAATTCATCTTTTCTATAGAAACCAAATATAGCTCTATGAGGTTCTTTATTATAATCGTTTAGAATATAGGTAGTATATCCATTACTATAAAAGATAATAGGTCTTTGTCCAAATTGTTTTTCTAAGCAGTTAGCATATAAAACAGCTTGATGTTGCCCTTCTTTTGGGTCTCTTGAAGTCTTTTTTGCCTCTACTACTGCAAGTGGTTTCCCATTATCACCAAAGAGTACATAATCAACAAAACCAAGTCCTGTAGGATTATCCTCTATTGGCATTCCTGTAACAGGGAACTCTTCTTTTACTGAACCGTCATTAAAGTTCCATCCTGCTGCTTTTAACATGGTGTCTATATACCATTTTCTTGTTTCAGCTTCAGTAGTTGAATTATCTGTAAATTTTACCTCTTCTTTTTTGACAGGTGTTTCCACTTTTATATTTTTTACATTTGTGGTAATTTTTTCTTTAATAGATTCTGCTTTTTCTGTAGCTAGTTTTGTGTTTTCTATAGGTCTTAAGCTTGGGATTAAACTTTCTTGAAAAGTAAGATTGTCCTCAGAAAATCCCCCATAACAATAAGCAAACCAAGAAGCCAAATTAAAAACTATATTTGTTACTTTGATGGAATCATCTTTACTGATTTTAGTGCTTATATCGTGAACAGCTAAATTACCAAGTTTTCTAACTATATTAAACTTTTCCCTATCAACTGGCTCAAATTCATTATAAAAATCTTTAGTAGTCATTAAAAGTTTTACTGAGCCATCACCAGGAATATTCCAACAGTTAAATTTATATATGTATTTGATAACTGTTTCTACAGCAAGCCTTCCAAATATACAAACCGTTCTTGGAGAGGTAAAATAGTTGTTCTCCATTTCGCTACATATGTCATATAGTTCTTTGTATTCTGTTTCTAAAAAATTAAAATTGCTCATAATTCCCCCTTGAATGTATTGCAATATTTTATGCTGTGAACTCTTTAAAAATAGGGTAATAATCACACCTCACCCCAACCCATCTCCTAATCTTAGGCGAGAGGCTAAAGAATAATATTACCATAGCTTTAAAATTTCCACTTTGATGTAAAAAAGATTACAAAAAGTTAACAGTATTAAAAAAATGTATAAAAAATGCAACAAAATTTTATTGACCAAATACTAGTTATCAGTGTATACTAATAATGAGGAGTAAATTCCTTATATCCACCAATGGTGAAGATACGCGGGATACGTATCTGGTGACCTGTTGGGTGAAAGAGATATGGGTTTCCTATTAAAAAACACTTAAAAAAGTGTTTTTTTAATTTTTTGATAAGGGATTTACATTTAAGATTTTGAATTTATCTATAAAATCTTGGTATTTTTCATCTTTTATATATTCCCTACAGATTCCTGTTATCTGGTCTGCAAGTTGTAAACCAAAAGAGTTATTGGAGCCTGCGGACTCTATATCAAAAACCTTAAGATTAAAAAGTTTTATCATTTCTTTTCTTAAATTCTCATAAAACTCTCTTTCAATTTTATTATTCTTATCAAGCTCTAAAATCATATGTAATTCAATATCTTCGCTTTTATACTCTCCCAAAATATTAAGTAATAGGGTTTCAAAAAGCTCTTTATAAAAAATCTGTTCTTGTTTATGGACTGTATCTCCATAATATTTAAAGTTCATAGATTCTCTTAGTTGGAAAATTCCTATAAGGTCAATATGATTTAAAATCTTTGAAGAGTTAAAGAGTTTTTCTCTTATCTTTAAAGCGTCTTTATCTGTGCTTTTAACCTCTTTGTTGGCTTTCTTTGATAAAAGACCAAGACCTTTTAGTAAACGCTTATATTCAAGTTTTATTTGTTCGCTGTCTGAAGTAACAAAACCACCAAAACAATAAAACTGGTTTTTATTTTGTAAGTTATAGGTTTCGTCTAAGTAGATATACAGTTTTTTCATTTTTAGTGGCTCCGTTCAATTTTATTTCCAAGTTAATTGTTTTAATTTTTCTGCAATTATATCTAGCTTTGGAAGTTCCTCAACGCCTAGAACTTCTTTCAAATTATAATATCTATGTCCTTGAATTCCTCCTGGAGAATATTTCTTATAGTTGGTTTCATAAAACTTTTCTACTATATAAAATTTATGTTCACAAAGACTTAAATCCCATCCTATCTTTTCCCTAGTTTCTTTTTCCATATCAATTATAATATTCTCTTGTTCTTCTGTTACTTCATATTTTTTACTATTTATTTTTGTTTCCCCATCTATAAATTCTACATCAATTTCATTTATTATTCTTCCTATTCCAATGACTGATTTATTAGTATAAACGCCTATATAAGTATGTTCCGAAGTTCCTCTATTAGAAGGCATATAATATGCTCCGTATTTCATATTTAACTCATATGAGCCTCCACAAGGAATAATTTTTATCCTGAACTCTTCATCATTTATAAGGTTTTCAGAAAAACAATAATTTTCATAATCTCTAATTATATCCTTTAATTGAAAATCATATTCATTAATAGATACATTAAAAGCCTTCACTATATCCCTAAAAGTAATGTTTATGAACTTTATAGTATTAAGTTTTAGATTACAATCATCATCTATCTCTTTAAAGAGTTTATCACTCATTTTTGTAGGACTTAAAGCAATTAGTATTTTTTGTTCTTCATTTTTAAAACTGCTAAGATGGTTAAGTAGTTGATTCTTGCTAAAATTTTTAGCACTTCCTAACTTAGTTTCAATAACAACTTTAAAACTTGATTGACTCATAACACCATCTGGCACAGAATTTGGTGCTTTTGATTGTTGTGAAAAATCAATCCCAACATTAATTGATTCTTCTCCCAATAATTCATTTATAAAAATATTAAATTTATGTATTGATTCATTATATAATCTAGAAAATAAAAGTAAAGTGTTATTTGTAGCAACATTCTCTCGTTGACTATATCTTTGAAAGTAGTGAATTTCAGATGGCATATTTTCTCCCCATTATTTTGCGTTTTTTATTATAAATCTCAAAAATATACTTGTTAAATCAAATATTGCATCAATTTCGTCTTCATTAACATTGTCGTTATGTTTTACATAAGTATTTTGATATTTTCCATAGTAATCAATAAGAGTATTGAACATATTTCTAAGTTCTGGGGATATAGATTTTGAAGACAAAAAACTTCCAATATTTCCCTTTTGATTCTCTAAAGATTTGTCATTATTAAATACGGTTTTAAGTAATAATTCTAAAGATAATCTTAGGTCATCCAAACAATTTCTATGAAATCTTTTTGAATTATAAAAACCAATAGCTTTGTTATATAATTCTAAACTCTTAGGGTAATCAGAAAGAAAATGGCTTGTATTTTCCATTAGTTTAGCATTTATTGTATCAACTTCTAAATAATAAGCTCCAAAACGGTCTAATAATCTATCTTTCATTTTTTCAATATCTTTATTTTCTATAAATTTTGCATTTTTTGATAATTCATTAATTATTTTAAATTGAAGATTATCAGGGAATGACTTTAAATATTCTAATAACGCTGTCCTTTTATTTGGAAAGTCTACTACAGCTCTAGAATCAATTGATATATTATAATCAATAGAATATGCCCTCATTAATTTTTCTATTTGCCCACCGGTGAAGCCTTTATTTGTATCAGCCAAAGTATCTGTTGCATAAGCAAGAAAAATGTTGTCTATCATAATAGCCTCCTGTAATTTAATAGTTTAAGTTTTTTAGACTTCAGAAAAAGTGTAAAGAATTATATCTCTAAAACAACTCCCCTTTAAAAGCTCTCTGCATTATAGAATTAAAGTTATCTTCCATTTCCTTTAAACTGTCTTCAAGTTTTGCTTTTTCTGCTTCAACCTTTTCAACTATAGAAGCAAATTGATTTTGAAGTTCAAGAGGGGGAAGGATTATATTGAATTGTTTAAATTCATCCATAACAACTCTTGGCATTTTTGCGCCTGAAACTTTATCACTTATAAATTTTAAAAATGAATTATTTCTTAATAAATAAAGTAAAAAAAATTGATTCAAAATTAAAATCTTAGGATTTAATGCAACTAATTCTGAAGTTGCTACACCATTTTCATCTGGAACTAAAACTTTGTTTAAATATGGCCTTAATTTTGAATATAAAACTTGAGTTTTATCAAATATAAATGTAGATGTTGAAACTTCTTCAAATTTTTTATATTCTTTTTTTAGCACAACATTTGAATTAGAAATAATTTGGTCTAATGTTAAATTCCAAATATATTCGTCATTAGAAAACTTTTTATCCGAAGCTTTAATCGGTGCAACTTTTTCTAATTTTCCTGTCTCCCACCCCATAGGATTACTCACAGGGTCGCCAAACATATCTAAAAATAAGTTTTCAAGAAATTTATCAAGGGCATATATTTGCTCTTTTCTTTTATCAATAAGTTCTTGAGCTTTGTCTAGGGTGTCGGCTATTTTTTTTTGGATATCTAGGGGAGGTAGAGGGATTTGGAGATTTCTTAATACTTTTAAAGATACAAATTTTTGTGTTCCTCCACGACTTTCTGAATCTAATTGTGCTTTAAAGGTCGATGATAGTAAAATTTTATATAAATACCTATTGTTAATTAAATTTTCTTTTGGTTTAAAAAGAGCCACATTTTTTATTGCAAACATAGGTTTTTCAACTATCAAATGAGGATTGCCTATTGTCCCTATCATCGGCATAATTATATCTCCTATATTTACTCTCGACCTTTTATTAATAGAATCATAATCTTCTTTAGAAATTAGGTTAACATTCTCAAGATTTAATTTCCCATCAGTAATATTTTTTGAAGTCACTAAAGGAAAACCGTCCACTACATATTTTGGAGAATCATGTGTTCCATCTCTAACATCACATACATCCTCTAGTCTTACAACTTCATAACTCATCCATTTACCCCCTAAGCATAGCTCTAAGCTCTGCCAATCCTACTTGGATTTCTTTTTCAAGGGTTTCTATTTTGTCCAAAA
>RRZU010947336.1_pt1 | contig 14933 bp, 11 predicted proteins | sample 2165561 | NCBI WGS metagenome assembly RRZU01 (sample SAMN10456909, study PRJNA506462) | wastewater metagenome | isolation source: wastewater sludge | place: USA: Moscow, Idaho
ATCGACAATGAAGCCGGCATGGAAAACATGAGCCGCGGCACTCTGGGCAAGGTGGATCTGCTGCTGCTGATCTCCGACTGCTCGAAGCGGGGCATCCGTACCGTCGCGAGACTTCGCGACCTCGCCGAGGAACTGGATCTGAAGATCCCGGAAATCGGCCTCATCGTGAACCGCGCCCCGAAGGGCTCCATCACCGAAGCCATCGGCGACGAAATCGAAAACCAGAACCTGAAGCTCGTCGGGATCGTTCCCCAGGACGACGCGGTCTTCGAATACGATTCCTACGGACAGCCGCTGGTTACGCTGCCGGACGATTCGAAGGCGAAGAACAAGGCCTACGAAATTTTCAGAGAGCTCGGTCTCTAGCAGGAACCCGTATATACAGCGATATTAAAAAGCCCCGGCATGCCGGGGCTTTTCTGCGTCCCGGGCAACAGCCGCCGCCGGCTGCGAAAAAAGTTTTATTACAATTCGCAGGAACCGTCCGAAAACGATTGAACAACACAAAGGAATCCGATAAGCTAAGACTAAACCGGTATATACAAACACCGATTAACGAGGTCAGCGATCGGCGCTGCCCGAACGAAATAAAGACAGGAAAATATATGCCAGCTACGACCGTAACGATCAAACAGAAAAAACCAGTCACGCTGTCGGTCCTCTCGGGCACGACCCTGCTCGACGCAGTCAGGACGGCGGGGATCTCCCTGGACTCTCCGTGCAGCGGAAACGGAACCTGCGGAAAATGCCGTATCAGGATCCTCGAAGGGGAGACGCAGACAGGAAAGCTAGACGCCCTGAAGCCGGAGGACGCCGCGAAGGGACTCACCCTCGCGTGTCAGAATATCGTGACAGGCCCCGTCACCATCGAAATTCCGGAAAAGACCCGCGTGACCGGCAAGATGCGCATCACCGACATCTCCGAAAAGGAAAAGAAGACGCTTAGCCTCGTCAGGAAGGAACGCATCCGCGAGGGCATGACGCCCAGGGAGATCTACCATACCCAGGATCTGGATCTGCCCCATCCGGACCTCGGCGACAACCTCTCCGACGACGAACGCTTCCGCCGCGGCTTCAGAAAGGCCACGGGACTGGAAGCGGACATTTCGATCACGACGCTGCGCTTCCTCCCCGACATCCTGCGGACCAGCGACTTCAACGTCCGGGCCATCTACCGGGACAACGGAAACGGCCGGGCGAAGATCCTGTACGTCGCGGGCGGCGACGGACCGATGCCCATCTACGGACTGGCCGTCGATATCGGGACCACCTCGGTGGCCGCGCTGATTATCGACATGACCACCTCGAAGGTGATCTCGAAGGCGTCGACCGGCAACACCCAGGCCAGCTACGGCGCCGACGTCATCAACCGGATCGTCTATGCGGAAAAGCCCGGCGGACTGATCCGCCTCAGAAAGGAAATCGTCGAAAACACGATCTCGCCGCTGATCCGCACGCTGATTCGGGAAACCGGGATCCTGCCTGAAAACATCGTCTCGGCCGCGATTGCAGGCAACACGACGATGACCCACCTGTTCCTCGGCGTGAGCCCCGAGCATCTGCGCCGCGAGCCCTATATCCCGGCCGTGACCCACGTACCGGAGCTGATGGGCTATCAGACGAAGCTTCCGATCAATCCGGCGGCAGACGTCTGGATCGCTCCCAGCGTCGCGTCCTACGTCGGAGGCGACATCACCGCCGGCGTCTTCGCGGTTCCGATCTGGAAGGAAGAGGAATTCTCGATGCTTATCGACCTCGGAACCAACGGGGAAATTGTTTTCGGCAATTCCGATTTCCTGATGACCTGCGCCTGTTCCGCCGGCCCCGCCTTCGAAGGCGGCGAGATCGACTGCGGCTCGAGAGCCGTTCCCGGAGCCATCGAAGCCATCACCATCAGCGACGACTACGAGCCCTCCTTCAGGACCATCATGGACGAGGCGCCGGTGTCGATATGCGGCTCCGGGATCATCGACCTGATCTGCGAGCTCAAGAAGACCGGGATCATCGACGGACGGGGCAAGATCAGCCGGGACCTGAAGTCGGACCGGATCAGCTTCGACGAATACGGGATCGGCCGGTATATGATCGCTTCGCCGGATCTTCCGGGCAGCTTGGCAGAAAAGGACGTTTATATCACCGAGGTCGATATCGACAACTTTATCAAGGCAAAGGGCGCTGTTTACTCGGCCATCGCGACGCTGCTGCGCAGCATGGATCTCCCGGTGGAGGTCGTCAGCGCGATCTATATCGCAGGCGGCATCGGGACCAACATCAACATCAGGAACGCGATTCGCCTCGGGATGCTTCCGGATATTCCGGAAGAGACGTATTACTACATCGGCAACTCCTCGGTTCAGGGCGCCTACCTTGCGCTGACCCTTAACGAGGGCAAGGCGAAAACCGAAGAGATCGCCCACAATATGACCTATATCGAGCTGTCCGCGGATCCCGCGTACATGGACGATTTCCTGTCCGCCTGCTTCATTCCCCACACCGACAGGAGCCTGTTCCCGAGCTCGGATATCTAGACTTCGACCGGGTGCGCCTCGTCAGAGGTGACGCCCGGCGCGGTCCTGCAGTATAAATCAATAGAAACGAACGAATACGCTATGGAAAACAAATATTTAAACGCCCTGCTGGACAAGAAAAAGGTCGAGGAGGCCGTCAGTGAAAAACGGATGGGAAAGCTCCCGTACGAACATTACGCGCACCTGTTCAAGGATTTCGAACCTGAGGACATCGTGAGCCGGACCGGCGTTCCGTTTATCAAGGATGCGGAGGGCGGATACTTCGACGTTCCGCTGATGAATGATACCTACCGCGTGTACTGGCCTTCCGGAAACGTCGACGCCCTTGAGGGCGCGGTTCCCGACTACAAGACCTTCGTGATCCTGCTGCGCTGGCTGGAAAATAAAAAAGCCGGCGGTGCGCGCATTCCCCAGAAGCTCTCCTACAAGGAGATTCCCGGCGGCGCCCACTACTACGGCAGCTACGAGGGACGCGTCCTCAAGCGCTCGGCCTTCACCTTCGCGAAGCCCGAGATGTACGAGGGACTCGAACGTGCGGCAGAGGTGCTGGACGGCGGAAAGTCCGACCAGGGAGACTTTTCGATCCGCTTCCGCTTTCTGCCGGATACCTACCTGACGCTGATCCTGTGGAACGGGGACGATGAATTCCCGCCGGACGCCCAGATCCTGTACGACTCCGATATCACCGACGCCTTCGACGCGGAGGACCTCGCGGTTATGGGAGACCTGTTTATCCCGAGGCTCAGAGCCGCCGCGGTCATGCGCTGAAGCGTCACGGGAAGCAGCATATCATTTAATCAATAATAGAACGCTCTGAATGTCTTCGCTTCGCTGATCGAACAGCCGCAGCGGGAAGATATTCAGAGCGTTTTTTCATGCGATAAGACATAATGCGGAAAAATCATCCTTGTCAAAAATTGAACAGGATAAATTAGATAATATTTGTCGAAATTGTATTGACAACCCCTGCGGTTGGGTTTATTCTGAAATCGTAAACAGAAGGAGGCAGCGCGATGCTGATCACCAGGGAAGTAGACTACGCTCTGCGAATCCTCAGGGCGCTGTACGTCGAAGGCCGCATGACCACCAGTGCTCTCTGTGAAAAGGAGAAGATCCCGAAGGCCTTTGCCTACAAGATTATCAGGAAGCTCACGGCCGCCGGATATCTGACGACAGACAGGGGCGCCGACGGAGGCGTTCAGATGCGGACGGATCTGGCCGGCGAGAGTCTGTACGACCTGATGTGCGCGGTGGATTCTCGAGAGCTCGTCAACAACTGTCTCAATCCGGATTATGTCTGTGAAAACAGAGAAAACCGGGACTGCTGCACGATTCACGAACAGCTCAGAGAGGTTCAGGAATCGGTGGACGACGAGCTTAAGAAGCGCGATCTGCGCTCGCTCATCTGCGGAAAAGAAACATGAGAAACGACGCTGATTTTTTTTAAGTCAAACTGGACTAAAAATATCGAAAAAGCGTCCCGATACGAACAACGGCAGAAGTAAATACGAAGGAGGAACAGTGATGAATTATCAGCCCACACAGGAACAGGAAGCCCTGCGTCAGAAAGTACGTGAATTTGTAGAAACAGAAGTCAAGCCCCATGCGTTTGCCCTCGATCAGAAAAACGAATTTCCGATGGAAGCCGTTAAGAAGATGGGTGAGCTCGGACTGATGGGAATCCCGTATCCGAAGGAATACGGCGGCGCCGGTCTGGATGTGCAGAGCTATGCCATCGCAGTCGAAGAGCTGTCCCGCGTAGACGGCGGCACAGGCGTTATCCTTTCGGCTCATGTTTCGCTGGGAAGCTATCCGATCGCAGCTTTCGGTACCGACGAACAGAAGAAGAAATACCTGACGCCTCTTGCGAAGGGCGAAAAGCTCGGCGCCTTCGGTCTTACCGAACCGAACGCGGGCTCGGACGCCGGCGGAACGGAAACCACGGCAGTCGACAAAGGCGACTACTACCTGCTTAACGGGAATAAGATATTCATCACCAACGCGCCGATCGCCGACACCTACGTCGTCTTTGCTGTTACGACACCGGGTATCGGAACGCACGGGATCTCCGCGTTTATCGTTGAAAAAGGATGGGACGGATTTACCTTCGGCGATCACTACGACAAGCTGGGTATCCGTTCATCCTCGACTGCGGAACTGATTTTCCACGACGTCAAGGTTCCGAAGGAAAACCTCCTCGGCGAACTGGGACAGGGCTTCAAGATCGCGATGGCCACCCTTGACGGCGGACGTATCGGGATCGCATCCCAGGCTCTCGGCATCGCTCAGGGCGCTTATGAAGAAGCGGTCGCGTACGCGAAGGAACGTGTCCAGTTCGGAAAGCCCATCGGCTTCCAGCAGGGAATCACCTTCAAGCTCGCGGATATGGCGACGAAGCTGCGCGCTGCAAGACTCCTCGTATACAGCGCTGCGGAATTGAAGCAGAACCACGAACCCTACAGCGTCGAAGCGGCGATGGCCAAGCAGTACGCCTCCGATATCGCCCTCGAAGTCACCAACGACGCTCTCCAGATCTTCGGCGGCAACGGCTATCTTAAAGGAATGCCGGTTGAACGCATGTACCGCGACGCGAAGATCACGACCATCTACGAAGGCACCAACGAAATTCAGCGCGTCGTCATCGGCTCCCACATCATGGGAAGGCCGCCTAAGAAAGAAAAAGCCGCTCCGGCCGAAGTGCCGAAAAAGCCGCTTCCCGAAACAGGCGAACGCAAACTGAAGATCATCGCTGAAAAGACGGCGGAAGAATCGGTACAGAAGCTCGTGGACGCTCTTGTCGGCGACGGTTTTGATTTCACAGTGAAGATCCCGGCCGATACGCCCATCATTCAGGCAGACCGTGTCGTAAGCGCGGGTCAGGGCATCGGACCGAAGGAAAACATGAAGCTCATCGAAGATCTCGCGGAAGCTGCGGGAGCGGCGATCGGATCCTCGAGACCGGTTGCCGAAACGTTGAAGTATCTGCCCCTCAACCGTTATGTCGGGATTTCCGGACAGAAATTCCACGGGAAACTGTACATCGCCTGCGGTATTTCGGGCGCGATGCAGCATCTGAAGGGCATCAAGGACGCGGGAACCATCGTCGCGATCGACAAGAACGCCGGCGCTCCGATTCTGAAGAACTGCGACTACGGTATTGTCGGAGACGTGAACGAAATTCTTCCGCTTCTGACGAAGGCGCTGGACGCGGCGGCGGGCAGAGAAGCCGCTCAGGAGCTGGGCGAATAACGCCGGAACAGCCGGATTGCAATTGAAATGACACGAAAGCGGCGGGGAGACCCGCCCTTTTTTATTAGCACAAATTTTTATAGTAAATTATTATTTTAACAGATAACGTTTTCTGTAGTACCTCTGATTTCTAACAGGCAAGCCTAACAATTCTGCTAATAATTTGAGAATAATTACTATTTGAGCGAAGAAATTACTATTTTTCGAAATATAATCTTAGAACATGTATATACGAGTAAATACGATTGACAATTAGTTCTTAGCATTATAGACTGACCTCAGAACAAATCATATGCCCCGCACCCGGATACGTGCAGCCGCGTGCAGGCTTTTGGAAAACGTGTACATTCACGAGGAGGAAACATGGCATTTAAGAAAACAGCAGCCAAATATCCCGGCAAGATCGAAGAGATCACAATCGGGACCGGAGACAAGGCCGTCAAGCTCGGCGGTGAAAAAGATCTGCCTTTCCTGACGGAAACCGGCAACAGACCCGCGGTAGGGGTCGAAATCACCGACACGAAGCCTGAAGACTGGGAACCCCTGTTCGAACAGATCTACGGCGAAGAACTTCTGAACGACGCTCCCCGCTGGGCGAAATTCGTACAGGACAACACGCCTGCTGATTTCATCTATCTGTCGCTGGCAAGCGCAGATCCCAACGGCGCGGACCGCTCCGTTGAAGAATGTGTCGCGACTGCCAAGGCAGTTGAAGAAGCGGTCGATATTCCGCTGGTTATCGGCGGAAGCAAGAACGCGGAAAAAGACGCGCAGCTCCTTCAGGCTGTTGCAAACGCTCTGATCGACAAAAATGTCGTGCTCTTCTCGGCAGTGGAAGACAATTACAAAACCATCGGTATCGCCGGAAACGCGGCGGGCCATAAAATCTCCGGCGAATCGGCCGTAGATATCAACCTTGCGAAGCAGCTGAACATCCTGCTCTCACAGCAGGGCATCAAGCCTGAAGCCATCGTTATGGATATCGGCTCCGCTGCCGTAGGCTACGGTTTCGAATACGTCGCGTCGACGATGGACCGCATCCGTCTGGCCGCTCTCGGACAGAATGACACCGATCTTCAGATGCCTATTATCACGAACGTTGCAAACGATGCGTGGAGCGTCAAGGAAGCCGTTTTCCCGGAAGCTGAAATGCCTGTATGGGGCAATCAGGAAACCAGAGGCATCGACATGGAAGTCGCGACAGCGGCGGCGTGTCTTGCCGGCGGCAGCAACGCGGTTATCGTCAGACATCCGAAGTCTGCGGAAACTGCGGCGGAACTGATTTCAGCACTGACAGCGGAGGCGTAAGATGGCTGTAAAAGGACTAGATATTTTTAAGATGACACCGAAGAAAAACTGCAAGGAATGCGGTTTTCCGACGTGCATGGCCTTCTCGATGAAGGTCGCGGCAGGTACGGCCGAAGTCGGCGCCTGTCCGTATATTTCAGATGAAAACAAGGCTTCATTATCGGAAGCGACAGCTCCGCCGATGAAGAGCATCAAGATCGGCAAGGGCGCGACGGAAGCGACTCTCGGCGGCGAAACCGTCATGTTCCGTCACGAAAAGACCTACGTCAGCAAGCCGCTGTTTGCAGCTGCGGTCAGCGACGCGGACAGCCCGGAAAAGATCGACAAGATCTTCCAGGATCTCAAGGACGTTTACTACGACCGTATCGGCGAAGACATGTTCGCGGAAGTCGTTTCAGTCCGTTTCGTCGAAGACGTAAACCGCTTCGTCGAACTCCTCAACAGAGTTAAGGAAATCGGCCGCATCCCGATGGCCGTCACTGAAAATAAGGAAGCAGCGGAAGCTGCGGCTCCGATCCTTGCGGAAACAGGCGGAATCCTCGTCGCCGCGAACAAGGAAAACGCGGCTGAAATGGCTGCGCTGGCTCAGGCGAACGACATCGTTCTCGGCGTCTCCGGTGCGTCCATCGAAGACCTTCACGACGCGGTGGAAGCAGTCGAAAAAGCCGGCTGGAAGAAGCTTATCCTCAACGTCGGTACGAAGTCTATTAAGGAAGCCTACCGCAACGCGGTGGATATCCGCGCAGCTGCCCTCAAGGGCGAAGACCGTACCTTCGGCTATCCGTCGGTCGTATTCGTCAACGAACTCGCAGACGGCAACGAACAGATGGAAGTCGCGCTGGCGTCCATGTTCGTACTCCGCTACGGCTCCATCATCGTTATGACAGACGTCGACTATGCGAAGGCTCTGCCGCTGTTCGGTCTCAGACAGAACATCTACACAGACCCGCAGAAGCCGATGCGCGTCGAACCAAAGATCTACGAATTCAACAAGGCTGATGATGAATCGCCGGTTCTCGTAACCGTCGACTTCGCGCTGTCCTACTTCGTTATCTCCGGCGAAATCGAACGCTCGAAGGTTCCGTCATACCTGATCATCCCGGATGCAGGCGGATATTCCGTACTGACCGCCTGGGCGGCAGGCAAGTTCGGTTCCTCGACCATCGCGGATTTCGTTCAGAGCTCTGGCATCGCCGAAAAGACGAAGAGCCGCAAGCTTATCCTTCCCGGCAAAGTCGCCGTTCTCCAGGGCGACGTCCAGGAAAAACTCCCTGACTGGGAAGTTATCGTCGGACCGACCGAAGCGCTTCAGGTACCGAAGTTCCTGCGTGAACTGACGGGCATCGCCTGATCCGCCGGCAATATAGAAAACAAATTCACCGCACAAGGAGAATAATATGTCAAAATTCATGATCATCGGCGAACGCATCCACTGTATTTCGCCGGTAATCCGCGAAGCCTTCGCGACCCGCAATCCGGAACCGATCTTAAAGCGCGCGCAGGAACAGCTTGACGCCGGCGCGGATTACCTGGATCTGAACATCGGACCCGCCGAAAGAGACGGCGAAGAGCTGATGCAGTGGGGCGTAAAGCTCCTGCAGGATAACTTCGACAACGTTCCGCTGGCTCTCGATACCGCCAACATCAAGGCTATCGAAGCCGGGATCAAGGTCTACGACCGTTCGAAGGGCAAGCCGATTGTCAATTCCGCGGATGCGGGCGACCGTATCCAGTACCTGGATATCGCGGCTCAGAACGAAGCCATGTGCATCTGCCTGTGCTCCAAGCAGGGCATTCCGGCGGACAACGACGAACGCATCACCTACTGCTCCGAAATGCTCGAACGCGGCATGGAACAGGGCATGGAACCCACGGATATGCTGTTTGACCCGCTGGCGCTGGTCGTAAAGGGCATGCAGGACAAGCAGGAAGAAATGCTTCAGGCAATCCAGATGATCACCGAAATGGGTCTTCTGACGACCTGCGGTCTGTCCAACGTTTCAAACGGCGCGCCGAAGCACATCCGTCCGATCCTGGACGCGACATTCTGCGCGATGGCGATGCAGAGCGGCCTGTCTTCAGCGATTATCAATCCCTGCGACAAGCGCCTGATGGAAACGATCGTCTCCGCCGACATCATCAAGAACAACATCCTGTACGCGGATTCCGTTCTTGAAATCAAATAATCGTTATTTAAACCGTTAATTAATAGCAATTAATTAAATAGAACAGTTTATGTTGAGTGTGAGGGACAGCGGATTGCCCGCTGTCCCTTTCTGTCTGATAAGGCCGGAAAAACCGGCACCCGAAACGAGGAGAAAATTGAGCAATCCTTTATTAGAGTACGATCAGATCGCCGAAACCCTGCTTCAGAAAGCTGCCGCCGACGGCGCGGAAACCATGTGGGACCGCAAAGCGGCGTTAAAGACTCAGTGTCAGTTCGGTGAAAAGGGCATCTGCTGCCGTATCTGCGCAATGGGCCCCTGCCGGATCAGTCCGGTGGAAGGCAAAGGCGCGAAGGCGGGGATCTGCGGAGCGACGAAGGATACCATCGTCGCGAGAAACTTCGCACGCATGGTCGCAGGCGGTTCGTCCGCGCATTCCGACCACGCCCGTGACATCGTCCACGCGATGCACAGAGCCAGCGAAGAAGGTCCGTTCAAAATTCGCAGCGAAGAAAAACTCAGACGCATTGCGAACGAATGGGGCATCGAAGACGCGGACACGAAGGAAAAATACGACCTGGCCCACGAGCTGTCCGAAATGGCGCTGCTGGAATTCGGCAAGCCCTTCGGAACACAGCGCTTCCTGAGCCGCGCTCCTCAGGTCCGTCAGGATCTCTGGAACAGGGAAAAGATCGCGCCGAGAGCCATCGACCAGGAAGTCGTCACGCTGATGCATTCGACCCACGTCGGCTGCGCATCGGATCCGGAATCGATCCTGCGCCGTTCCATCCGAACAGGGATGGCAGACGGCTGGGGCGGCTCGATGATCGGAACAGAATTCTCCGATATCATGTACGGCGTTCCGACAGAACGCGCATCCGAATCGAACCTGGGCGTTATCGATCCTGAAATGGTCAATATCGTTCTTCACGGTCACGACCCGAACCTCGCGGAAATGGTTGTCGTCGCGTCACAGAATCCGGAGCTCGTAGACCGCGCGAAGGAACTGGGCGCGAAGGGCATCAACGTCGTCGGCATGTGCTGTACGGGCAATGAAATGACGATGCGTCACGGCGTCAAGATCGCCGGCAACTTCTATCAGCAGGAAATGGCTGTCATCACGGGCGCTGTCGAAGCGGTTATCGTCGACGTACAGTGTATCTTCCCGGCGCTGCCGAAGCTTGCGAAAAACTACCATACGCGTTTTATCAGCACCTCTCCGAAGGCTGTCATCGCGGGCGACCTCTACATCGAATTCGATGAAGAAGATCCGCTGGGCTGCGCGACGGAAATCGTCTCGAAGGCTGTAGAAAACTACCCGAACCGCGACAATTCCAAGGTAAACGTACCGGATCTGAAGACCGACACCATCGTCGGCTACTCGGTGGAAACGACCATCGCGGCCCTGGACCGCGTCGTCAACTCGCAGACGGACGTCACAGGAACAACGAAGCCTCTGGGCGAGCTGATCTGGGCAGGCGTTCTGCGCGGAGCCGCCGGCGTCGTAGGCTGCAACAACCCGAAGACCGAACACGACTATTCCCATGTCGAAGTCATGAAGCGCCTGATCGAGAACGACATTATCTGTGTCACGACGGGCTGTGCGGCTCAGGCTGCCGCGAAAGCGGGACTCCTGCAGCTGGAAGCGAAGGATATGTGCGGACGCGGACTGCGTGAAGCCTGCGAACGCGCGAACATTCCTCCGGTTCTCCACATGGGCTCATGCGTCGACATCTCGAGAATCCTCGACCTGGTCTGCCTGGTCGCCAACGAACGCGGCGTCGATACGGCGGAGCTTCCTGTCGTAGGCGTAGCGCCGGAATGGATGTCTGAAAAAGCGGTAGCGATCGCATCCTACTGCGTAGGCACAGGTCTCGACACCTATCTCGGTATTACCCCGTATGTCGAAGGCTCGGAAGTCTTCATGGACCTGATGCAGGACGGCATGAAGGACTGGACGGGCGCACACTTCGTATTCGAAAAGGATCCGGTAAAGACTGCGGATCTGATCATCGAAGATATCGAACAGAAGCGCGAAGCGCTCGGAATCTGATCGGAAGTTTTATATGAAAATTGCACTGACCGGAAAAGGCGGCGTGGGAAAGACCACGATTACGGCGGGACTGGCCCGCTATTTCGCCGGCAGAGGAAACAACGTGCTTGCGGTAGACGCGGATCCGGACGCGAATCTGGGACTTGCGCTGGGAATGCCCGAAGAAGAAATTGACGAGATCGTGCCGATCTCCGAAATGAGGGAGCTCGTCGAAGAACGGACCGGAGCCCAGAAGGGCGCCTACGGTTCGATGTTCAAGATGAACCCGAAGGTATCGGATATTCCGGAAAAATGCTCGAAGGAGCATGAAGGCGTCAAGCTCCTGACGATGGGAACTGTGGACACGGGCGGCTCCGGCTGCGTCTGTCCCGAACACGTGCTGCTCAAGATGCTCATGAATCACCTGGTCCTGTTCGAAAAGGACGTCGTGATTATGGACATGGAAGCGGGCATCGAACACCTGGGCCGCGGAACGGCGCAGGCAGTAGACGCGTTTATCGTCGTCGTCGAGCCCGGAGCGCGCAGCATCCAGACCTTCAAGAAGATCTCGAAGCTTGCCGGAGATATCGGCGTTCGCAGAGTGTATGCGATCGGCAACAAGATCCGGGATGAAAAGGACGAAGCGTTCCTGAACGAACGCCTCGGTAAAGACAACATCCTGGGATTTATCCCGTACAGCAAGGAGATCGCGGACTCTGACCGTGCAGGCAGGAGCCCCTACGATACTGAAACACTCAAAAACGTCATCGGCGGGATCGGGGAACGCATCGAGACCCTGAGCAGAAGCTGACCAGTAAACTGAGGAGAAATACTTTGGCAGATAAACAGAATCAGATAAATCTTTTCGATCTCATCTTCAACGGGACCGCTGAGTACCTCGCACGTGCGGAAAAGCTCGTTGCGGAAACCATCGCGACTCACAGCCCCGACACCGTAATCAAGCTTCCGGAAACCGCCTACGCGCTTCCCGTGATCTACGCGGTTACCGGTGAAAAGATCGAAACCGTGGGCGATCTCAACCACGCGATGGAACTCGCGAAGGATCGCATCGGCCGTACGCGCCTGCTGCAGAGCGCGCTCAACGCGGGCGTCGCTTCAGGCATGCTGTGTGAAATTATCCAGGCCTGCAAATATGTGGACGGCAAGCCCCATCCGGAATGGGTAGACGGTCATCTCTCCGACGCGATCGTCCGTTCCTTCGGCGTCGACCTCGTAACCCAGGATATCCCGGGTGTCGCAGTCATCATCGGAGAACATGAAAATCCGGAAAAACTCGCGGAAATCATCAAATCCTACCAGAACAAGGGTCTTCAGACCTACCTCGTAGGCAAGTCAATCGACCAGGCCCGCGAACAGAAAATCAAGATGGGCGTAGACCTGCGCGTTATCCCCTGCGGCTACGACATCGAAGATGTCATCAACGTCGTATCGGTCGCCGTCCGCGCATCCCTGATGTTCGGGAACACGCCTCCGGGAGACTGGGAAAAGCAGCGTATCTACACGAGAGACCATATCATGGCTTTCGTCAACGTATTCGATCATTACACAGACAAGATCATCGCTGCCGGCGCGTGCGCCATTGAGCTGGGCTTCCCGGCAATCGTCGAAGATCCGATCCCGGAAGTTCCGACGCTGCTGCTGGTTCAGCCGGACCACGACAAGACTGTCGCGACCTCTCTCGAAGCCCGCGGCATCAAGGTCAAGGTTACTGAAATCAACTGTCCTGTATCCGTTTCCTCCGCTTTCGAAGGCGAACGCGTACGCAAAGGCGATATGAAGGGCGAATTCGGCGGAAACCGCACGAAGTCCTGGGAACTGGTCAGAACCTCCGAGCTCGGAGACGTCGAAGACCACAAGATCGAAATTATCGGCAAGAACATCGACGACCCGTCCTTCGCGGATACCGGCCTGATCCGTATGCCTCTGGGCATCGACGTACAGGTTGCCGGCAAGGCGATGCAGACTGACTTCGAATCCGTTCTCGAACGCCGTCTCCATTACTGGCTCAACTTCATCGAAGGCGTCATGCACGTCGGCCAGAGAAACATCAACTGGATCCGTATCTCGAAGGAAGCGGTCGATGCCGGCTTCACCCTCGAACATCTCGGCGAAGTTATCTACGCGAAGATCCTCGACGAATTCGACAAGGTTGTCGACAAGGTCCAGGTTACGATCTACACCAACGAAGAAGATGTGGTCCGCATTGAAGAAGAGCTCGTCAAGCCCATCTACTCGAAGCGCGACGACAGACTCGCTTCACTGACAGATGAAAACGTCGACGTATTCTACACCTGCACGCTGTGCCAGAGCTTCGCTCCGAGCCACGTCTGTGTCGTTACGCCGGAACGTCTCGGCCTGTGCGGCGCGGTTTCCTGGCTCGACTCGAAGGCCACGAAGGAACTCGACCCGACCGGACCTGCGCAGCCTATCGAAAAGAAGCGCGTTATCGACGAACACATGGGCAAATGGGAAGAAGTCAACGAAGTCGTTGCGAAGTGCTCTCAGGGCGCGGTAGACAACGTATCCCTGTACTCGATCCTCGAAGACCCGATGACCAGCTGCGGCTGCTTCGAATGTATCTGCGGGATCATGCCGGAAGCCAACGGCGTTATCATCGTCAACCGTGAATTCCCGGACATGACTCCGTCGGGGATGACCTTCGGCGAACTCGCGTCTCTGACAGGCGGCGGCGTTCAGACACCGGGCTTCATGGGCCACGGACGTCACTTCATCTCGTCGAAGAAGTTCATGGCGGCAGAAGGCGGACTGGAACGTATCGTCTGGATGCCGAAGGAACTCAAGGACGACGTTGCGGAACGTCTGAACAAGTCGGTATTCGAAATGACCGGCATCGAAAACTTCACAGACATGGTCTGCGACGAAACGATCGCCTCCGACTCCGAAGCTGTCTGCGAATGGCTGGCAGAAAAAGGTCACCCGGCCCTCGAAATGGATGCTATAATGTAGCCATCCGTTCGGGACTGGACCGGGACCCGGACGCATATGCGAAAGGAACCGGAATGGACGAACAGGAACGCCGGAGACGGGAAGACCGCAGCGCCTATCTGAACGAGCTGCTCAGGCGGACGGACGAGGACTGGAACGAGGATATGATGCACGTGCTGCTGGATCAGCGCGTGTCGGCGAACATCAACGAAGATAAGGACGAGAAAAAGACGTTCGGCCAGAAGGCCGCGGATGCGGTGGCCCGGTTTGCGGGCAGCTGGGCGTTTATCTTCTCCTTTATCGCGATGATGATCGTCTGGATGATCATCAACATCATCCTCGCTTCTCAGGCCTTCGACGCGTATCCGTTTATCCTGCTTAATCTCGTGCTCTCGTGCATCGCGGCCGTACAGGCCCCGCTGATCATGATGAGCCAGAACAGGCAGGAGGAAAAGGACCGCAGACGCGCCGAAAATGATTTTGTCGTCAATCTGAAGAGCGAGATCGTCATCGACGACCTGCACCGCAAGCTTGACGAGGTCCTGGAAAACCAGCGCATCATCCTCGAGACGATGGAAGCCGGACAGGAAGTCGAAGAGGAGACTGAAGACGAGATCGTTACGGAAGAAAAGGCCCGGACAGAAAAAGCGGCTGAAGATTGAGATAAAGACGGGAAATCACAGA
>RRZU012667391.1_pt1 | contig 14933 bp, 12 predicted proteins | sample 2165561 | NCBI WGS metagenome assembly RRZU01 (sample SAMN10456909, study PRJNA506462) | wastewater metagenome | isolation source: wastewater sludge | place: USA: Moscow, Idaho
GTGCGAAAGCCCTTTCAGGGGGATGCCGTAGTTTTTCAGGAATGCCTTTGCACGAAGGGGATTGTTGTCGCCGAAATTGAACAGGCTGCCGCAGGCAGCACCGTCTACTCCTGCATCGAATGCTTCCTTCAGATGCATGAAGTGTCCGGCTCCTGCAGCAGCGATCAAGGGCACGGGACTGAGCTGGACGGCCCGTTGTAGCAAGTCCAGGTCGTAGCCTTGCATGACGCCGTCGAATTCAATGCGCTGCAGGAGTATTTCCCCGGCGCCAGCTGATACCACCCGGGATATGTGGTCTTCAAGGGAGAGCGCTTCTTTGTTCTGCCCGCAGTTCGAGTACAAGACGTGCTCGCCCTCTTCTTTCTGCACATCGATGCCGATGATGATGGCTTGGCGCCCATAGTGTTCGGAGATTTCGGTGATCAGTTGGGGGCTGGAATAAGCGGCGCTGTTGATGAGTACCTTGTCGGCACCTGCCTCGAAGAGTTGGGCGGCATCTTCGAGGTTTTGGATGCCGCCGCCTGCCGTTAGGGGAACGAAGCAATGCGCGGCAATGCGCGTTACAGCCGAGACGAGTTGTGCAATCGCTTGCCCGTTGCGATCAATGTTCAGCAGGACAAGTTCGTCGGCATCCTGGTCGCTATAAACCTTTGAGCTTTTTACCGGGTCGCCAACGTCACGTGCGCTGCCAAAGGCTTTCGTCTTGATCAGGCGGCCTGCCGAAAGCAACTCGATGGGAATGATTCGTCGTTTCAGCATACCCCGTCCCACATGCAGAAGTTGTCGAGTAAGCGCAGTCCATTCGTCTGGCTTTTTTCCGGGTGGAACTGGGTGCCGATGACGTTAGAGTTGCCAACGATGGAGGGAAAGCTTTCACCGTATTCGGTTTGGGCAATAACGGCGCTCGCATCCGGCGTGACAAATCGATAGCTGTGAACAAAGTAAAAGTCCACATCGTCCCTGATTCCGTTCAACACCGGATGTTTCTGGGACTGATGGGCATTATTCCAGCCGACATGAGGCAATCGCAAGTCGGTAACGGCAAGTGGATCGACCCGGCCTGGCACCAATCCCAGCCCCTCGATTTCGCCTCCCTCGCTACCGAACTCGGCAAGTAGTTGCATGCCGAGACAAATGCCCAATATTGGCCGGCCGGACGAGGCAAAACTGCGGATTGGTCCGAGTAAACTGCTTCTGTTCAGGCGTTGCATCGCCGCGGCGAATGATCCTACGCCGGGTAGGATTAGATGGCTAATGTCAGAAAAATCATCCGGGCTCCTGACTGGTAGCGTGTCCCAGCCCTGGCTGTAAAGCGCGTTGCGCAGTGAGCCCAGATTGCCTATCCCGATGTCGATAACGCCGATACTCAAGTTTTGCGCTCCCGGTACCAGCGATCAAAGTCACTGGTGCGCGGGCCCCACTGTATGGTCTTGAAGTCCGGGCTATGCGGCGGTACGGCGAGCTTGGCGACGATCTCGTTGAATTCGCTCTCGTCCATTTCGAGGAACTCGAGAAAAAGCTCAAGCGAAGGCGGTTTTTTTCCTTCCCACTCGGCGACGAGTCGATCGGCTTCTTCCTTGCTCAGTCGCCCATTACGGATGTCAAGCGCGGTCATCTGTGTGACCCGCGAATAGCCGCGCTTGGCGAATTTCAGGTAGTCGCGGACCCCTTGCATGGCGCATTCGATTTTTTCATAGGAGTAAAGGTGCGGCGGCAGACCTTCAACCTCGTCACCCTGCCAGCCGAGTTCGTCCATGATGAGCTTGGATTGTTGCTTGACGTCCCAGGGGATGAATGAGCCCAGACAAACCGAACGGTAGCGGAGCTTCTTCAGGTCGCGCAAGGCGGGGTAGGTAAAGGGTGTAAGATCACGCGGATCGAGGTCAAAATCCTTTTCGATCATGCCCTTCATGTCTTCGGCCGTGATTCCGAGGTTAACAAAGCGATTGAAGCGTGCTTCATCGACCTCCTCGACGACATCGTCACGGTAGTCGTAGTAGGCGGTGTATTCGGATGATGGCTCACCCCAGAAAACCAGCGGCACATTGAACTTGATCGCCAGATGCATCGGGTAGGCAAAGATGCCGGTGTGGCAGTGCCAGCAGAAATCGCCCTTGCGGATCAGTGCCTCGCGCATCAAGCGCTTCACCACCTTCCAGTTGGGCGTGAAACTGATGACATCGACCCCCAGTTTCTTGAAGGTGCGCTCGTTGTTCGCCAGCAGGTTCGGGCGCATGAAGCCATGGTTGAATTGTACGACCAGGGGCTTCAGCTTGTATTCCTTGATCAGGTGGTAAAGCGTGAAGGTTGAATCCTTGCCGCCAGAAAAGGGGACCAGGCAGTCGTAGTCGTATTTGCCGCGATATTGCTCAATCAGGTCGTCCAGCATGGTTTTCCGGGCAGACCAGTCGATGGCCCCTTGCTTGAACTGTTGCTGGCGACAGATGTTGCAGACGCCATTGGCGTCGAATTCAATGGTTTCGTAGGTTTCTGGCAGGCCGCAGCGGGTGCATTTTTTCATTCGTCGCTCTCCAACGTATCTGATGTTCCCCGTGAGGCAGTGGCAGAGATTCTGAATCCCACGGGCTGGTTGATATCTGGTTTCAAGGTGTTTGTTACAGGAGGGGCAATTCACCGCTCTCGTGGGGTTTGCTAAATCTCCAACTGGTTCGATAGTAGCTGATTCATTGCATTGATGACGGAAACTGACAGATAGCTGAGTCTCGAGTTTTCGTCATAGTGCATGTCGGCGTCTCTTATCCCGGTGAACGCGTTGTTGCAGACGTTATCGTAGTAACTGTCCGGGCCCTTGTTTTCGACATCCTCCACCTGCCCAAGGAAGCTTCTCAGGGCTTCCATTGACTGGTAGCGATGGAAATTCGGCGAGTCGATCGCCTGCATCAGCCCGGCGCCGAAAGCGATGCAGGCTTTCCCGCGGACCAGCGCTTCGCCGATGACGGTGCCGGTGATGGAGGCCGTGGCGATACTGTTGTCGATGATTTCGTAGGGGTTGCCGGAGATCGGTGCGATGACGACACGGTCGATTGATGCCAGCAGTTCGTAGAATTCCTTGTTTCGATAATTTCTGCTGAAGTTGTAGGTGTAGGTCGAGGGATGTTCCCGGACGACCAGATAGGTGTCATCGGGCAAAGCTTGTTGCAGCGCAAGTACGGCCGCAAGTTGCATCCCGAAACCGTATCCCTCGGGAATGGTGCTGCGCTCCGGTTGGTAATGCAGGAACAGGGCAACATATTTCAGTCCTGAGATATCCTGGCTCAATTTTTCGTAGGTAAGGTAGCTCTTGACCTTTTCGGTCGAACTGAGCGGTTTCCTCAGGAAATTTCTGAATTCGCTTTTGACACCGATCAGTTTCCAGTTGTTTTCTTTGAGTCGCTTCAACTCGTAGATCGGCATGGCATCTTCTAGTTTTCCGATCTTTTTGCCGATGTACTCTTTGTAAATTTTCCGGTCTTTTTCAGAGTGATCCTGGATCGCCGGCGTGATGACCTTGGGGGCTCTGCTCAAGCCGCGTAAAAGGAACTGGCGCCAGGGGAAGAAGCTCTCCTGGAAATAAACGACGGGTATGCCGATTTGTTCTGCCACTTTGGACAGCACCCAGGTTTTTACGTTATGAGGGGTGGCTGTATAAACCAGCAGATCCGGGGCATCCTGCTCAAGCCAGTTCTGGTAGCAGCAGCACATCAACAGCAGTTCATTGAATTTGAAGACTTCGCTGCTGGATTTTGTGGTTCTGTCGAAAAGAATGGAGGTCTGGTGGTCATTGATGATCGCTGACCAGGTTTTTACGATGTCGTGCTTTAAAACCTGGGAAAGCTTTTCCTTGGTGTGGTCAGGGTAATTACGGATGTTCAAACCCAGCTCCTGATAAACCGCCAAATCCTTTTTTCGGTGGCGTATCAGTTTCAGACACGAAAAACGATCCATCAGGTCGGCAACCTCGTCGTTGGAAAGGTAGCCAGGGTCAAAAAATACCTTTGTGAATTTCTCGTTCGTCATTTCACTGTTCGCTGTTATCCATATGATCGAAAGAAAGCGGGGTACCGGCCTTCAGGGCCTGCCTGGCCTTCTTGTTGAGCACCGCCTGGAGATGCTTGGGTTCCAGGCCGTAGCCGGGACGTATGCTTTTGATGTTCTGCTCGGTCAGTAATTCGCCGGCCTCAATGTCCTGCACTACGTAGAGTGACCTTCTGAACTTCAGATTGGCCTGTTCGCTGGCTTTCTTCTGGTAATTGATGCTTCCCAGGGCGGACCAGGCGGTCTTGCTGTCGGTGCACAGGGCGCGCAGTTCGGGGGGCTCGATGGAGAAGCTGTCGTCAGGGCCGCCGCCCTTGCGATCCAGAGTGAAGTGTTTCTCGATGATGGAGGCACCCAGCACGACGCTGGCGATGGCGGTGGTGTTGTCCAGGGTGTGGTCGGAGAGGCCCGTGACCAAGCCAAAGCGACGGATCATGTCTGGGATGGTGCTGAGGTTGTAATCCGCCGCCGGAGCCGGGTAGCCGCTGACGCAGTGCAGGATGGCCAGCTCCTTGCAGCCCCCGGCGCGGGCCGCATCGATGGCCTGCTGGATTTCTTCCGCGTCGGCCATACCCGTGGAAATGATCATGGGCTTGCCGGTGCTGGCCACGTACTGGATCAGGGGCAGGTCCACCGCCTCGAAGGAGGCAATCTTGTAGGCCGGGGCATTGAGGTCTTCGAGCAGGTCCACCGCCGTGTTGTCGAAGGGGGAGCTGAAGATGGTGATGCCCAGTTTCCGGGCGTGCTCGAACAGGGGCTTGTGCCAGTCCCAGGGCATGTGGGCTTCCTGGTAGAGCTGGTAGAGGGTCTTCCCGTCCCACAGGCCCCCGTGAATCTGGAATTGCTCGGAGTCGCAGTTCAGGGTGATGGTGTCGGCGGTATAGGTTTGCAGTTTGACCGCATCTGCCCCGGCTTTTTGGGTTTCTTCAATGATACGCAGGGCGGTTTCGAGCTTGCCGTTGTGATTGGCGGAAAGTTCGGCAATGACGTAGGGCGGCGCATCGGCGGCGATGCGGCGTCCGGCAATGTGAATGCAGGGAAGGTTGGACATAGGCGTTTTTCTCATGAATTCGATGGCCATTCGCTGGCCAGCAGGCCGAAGCACACTACGTCGTGGTAGTGCTGGCCGTCAAAGTGTTGCTGGCGCAGGATGCCTTCCTGGGTGAAGCCCAGGTTGCGGTGGAACTTGATGGAGCTTGCGTTGAAGGCGAGGACCTGGCCACAGAGCTTGTGCAGGCCAGAGGTAACGAAGGCGTAGTGTAATGCAGCCTGCCCGAGCTGGCGGCCGGTTCCTTTGGGCGCGTCAGGAGCTGCATAAAATCCCCAGTCGGCAATACCTCCCGAAGCAATCTGGTGGATGTTGATGAAGCCCAATGGGGTGGCATCCACTTCGAAAACCAGCAGGTGGTAGTCGGGGTCGGCAGATTTCTTCTCGAACCAGCGGCCGTGTTCTTCCAGGCTGATGGGGTGCTGGGTGTACATGTGGCGCCGGATTTCCGGGTGGTTGCGCCAGCCGAGAACCTGTTGCAGATCCCTTGTTTCCATGGGGCGCAGGCGGGAGGGGCGCAGGGAGTCCATGTCAGTGTTCCAGCAATTGGGCGATGCGTTGAGCGCCATCTCCGTCGACCACCTGCCTGGCGGCCAGACTCATGGCAGCCAGGGCATTGGGGGATTCCTGCAGTCTGCTCAGCCATGCGGCCAACTGTGGAGCCAGTTCTCCGCCACCGTGGAGCACGGCTGCTGCACCAGTGCCCGCAAGGCTTTGGGCAACCTTTCGCTGGTTGTCCGCCAGAACCAGCATGAGAGCAGGCAGCCCCAGGCAGCAGCGCTCCCAGGCAGTGGTTCCGGGCGCGCCAATCGCCAGATCGCTGTCGGCCATCAACTGGGCCATGTTGTCGACACCCGCCAGGACCCGATTGGGCCAGGGCAGTTCGCTGGCTTGCCGGCGCACTTCTTCCAGCCAGGGGGCGGTGCTGCCCATGACCACCGTGATCCGGCAGTCTTTGGGCAGGGGGCTGGCCAGCAGAGCCGTGAGTACCTGCCCGGTGATGTTGTCCTTGTCCACTCCGCCCAAATTGATCAGCAGCTCCCGCTGGGGAGCTTGAGCCCGGCGTTCCAGACTGTAGGGGCGCAGGGCAGCGAATTCCGGACGCAACAAGGCGTAGTTTGAACCGCAGAGCAGTTGGCAGCCCCGGGGTACCAGAGGCTGGTAATCCTCGCTGGCGCGCCCCAGAGTTTGATCGAGCAGGGCGTGGCAGGCATGGGGCCTGTCGGCCAGATCGTCGATGACCAGCAGTTTCCGGTAATGGGGGGGCAGGGCTTGTTCCCAGCGGCTGTCTAGGGCGTAGTGGTCCGTGATCAGCCAGTCGGGGCAGATTGCTGCCAGGGTTGTGCGACAGGCTTCGGCATCCTGCTCCCAGCTGGCACCCAGCCAGTGGGCGTGGGCGGGGCCGGGAGCAGATGAGCCGCCTGTCCCGGCATCGGGCAGCAGAGGAAGCGGGTGGGTGGTGAAGCCCTGGCCTCGGATGAATTCAATGAGATTGCCCGGATGCTCCCGGCAGAAGAATTCGCACCTTGCTCCGCCTGCTGACAGGACCTTGGCCAGGGTGAGGCAGCGCATCACATGGCCGGTGCCGATCTGCAGGGAGGCGTCGGTGCGAAAAACAACTCTCATGGGCGTCAGTTCAGGCGCTTGAATCCGCCGTGACAGACGGGGCCCTTCAGGAGCCCGGCAATGTCCCGGCCTTCTTCACATTCCTTGATCAGGCCGAACACGGGATCCAGGGCGGCGAAATAGGCTTCGACCACCTCGGGGGTATGTTCGGTACAGACGTAGACACTGTTGCCGCCCAGGTAGCCCTTGGCCAGCATTTCCTGTGTGATCAGGGTCTTGTAGGCCTGAGCGTTGTCGCTGCGGAAGGAGAAACCGGTCAGGGCGGGCAGGCCCCAGTGGTCGATTTGCAAACCGTGCTTGTCGGCCAGCCGCTGCCAGTGGGCGCGAATCTGCAAGCCGGTGGCGGTGATGGTTTCCCAGGAGCGGATGCGCTCCATGATTTCCAGGGTCTTCAGGGCAGCGGTGGGGCCGATGCGCTCGGTCCAGAAGGTGCTGCTGATGAAGGTGCTCTGGGCGGCTTCCATGATTTCCCGACGGCCGATGGTGGCGGTGATGGCGTAGCCGTTGCCCAGGGCCTTGCCGAACATGGCCATGTCCGGTTCGACGCCATGCAGCTTGTGGAGCCCGCCGAAGGACTCCCGGAAGCCGGAGGTGCATTCGTCAAAGATGAGCACGATGCCCCGGTCCGTGGCGAGCTTGCGTACTTTGTGCAGGAAGCCGTCTTCGGGCCCCTTGTTGCGCACCACTTCCATCTTGATGACGCCGATGTCGTGGGCGTTCACCAGGGCTTCCAGCTCGGCGTAGTTGTTGTAGTTGAAGGGGAAAACGGTACCCCGGAGATTGCGCGGCACCCCGTTGGGTTCCAGGCCGGGCAGCAGGTGGCCGGCAAGGTTTTCGTCATCGCCCAGATTGGCGGAAAGATACCAGTCGTGCCAGCCGTGGTAGCCACAGACGGCGACCTTGTCCTTGCCGCTGGCGGCCCGGGCGATGCGGATGGCGATGGCGTTGGCTTCGCCACCGGAGCGGGCGAAGCGGGCCATGTCTGCCCAGGGGTGGAGTTCGATCAGTTTTTCCGCGAGATAGACTTCCTCGGGGCAGTTGAAGGTGGACATGTTGCCCGCCGCGATGGTCTGCCGCACGGCCTCGTCCACTTCAGGGTGGCCGTAGCCCAGGGTGTTGGTGCCGATACCCATGATCGACATGTCGATGTAGCGGTTGCCGTCCAGGTCCCAGACTTCGCAGCCCTTGGCTTTGCTGAAGTAAGCGGGCCATTGTTCGGGCAGGAACATTTCTGCGCGCTTGGAGAGCAGCATGTTGCCGCCGGGGATGAGCTGTTTGGCGCGTTTCCAGAGTTTTTGACCGGTGCCCATGGAGGCTCCTTCATTGCGTGTGAGTTGGTAGTTGGCTGTGAACAGCTCTGGTTGCTCTTGCTGAAGCGCCAGGATCTGTTGCCAGCCGAAATGGATGTCGGGTGCAAAGTGGGCGAAGATGTCCGCTACTACGTTCAGGTCTGCCTGCTCGTCTACGGTCCAGCGCAGGCTGGAATAGTCAGCTTCTGCCTGCATGGTGGCATGGCTGAAGCGGCCTGATTCCCGCAGGTAGGGGGTCACATGTTCGCGGTCGTAGGTGGACTGGGTTTCCTGGGCGGCCCTCTCCAGGGCCGTCATGGTGAAGACCTCAATATCCAGGCCGTCCGGGTAGGTGGTCGGTTTGACGTTGCTCAGGTAGTCAACTCCTGCTGCCTTGAAGCGACGCACCGCCTCGTCCACCAGGCCGGTATCCACCAGGGGGCAGTCTCCGGTGATACGGACAATGGCTTCGGCACCGTGGGCCCGGGCCGCCTGAAGGTAGCGCTCCATGACATCGGATTCGCTGCCTTGTTCGCAGGCGTAGCCCAGCTTCCGGACGTGGTCGGCCAGTGGCAGATTGCGCGGATCTGTGGAGGTGGCCACGATGATCTGGTTCAGTTCCCGGGAACGCGCCAGCCGAGTGAGGAGGAGTTCGATCATGGGCACGCCCTTGATTTCCCTCATCACCTTGTTGGGTAGGCGGGTGGATCCCATGCGGGCCTGAACGATGGCAATGATCTTCATGAACGGTTCCAGAGTGCGGGGTTCAATAGTTGGAGGTCTTCAAAGGCAAGGTCCGGCGGGGGGCGAGGGGGGGCACCGTCTGCCGCTTCTAGAATATCCGCCAGATGGGCCGCGTTGTCGACGCCCAGTACGACCTTGGCGATGCCGGGTGTGTTCAGGGCGTGGCGCAGGCAGGCCTGGATCGGGGTGAGTCCGGTCTCCCGCAGCCATCTTTCCCAGCGTTTCCAGAGATCGTTCCAGCGGGAAAAGTAGGCCGGCCGGGATGCGGCCTGCATCAGAAGCAGACCCTGCAGGAAAATGGAGCGGACATGTAGTTCGCGGTTCGCTTCCTGCAGACGGGTGATCCAGCTGGAAGTGGCCATGCGTTGGTCGAGAATGTTGAAGGGGGCCTGGACGATGTCGAGGCCTATGGATGCGGGAAGTTGATCTAGCTCATCCGGGCCGTAGATCGAGATGCCGATCTTGGCGACGCGCCCGTTTTCCCGCTCTTCCAGCAGGGCTCGGTAGATGGTTGCGCCATCTGGGCCGTTCAACTGGGCGGGGCGGTGCAGGAGCAGGCCATGGACCGAGGAGAGGCCAAGACGGTTAAGCGAGCCGTCCAGTTGCGTTCTTACCCAGTCTTTAACGGATGTGTCGCCTGTGACCGGAACTTCAGGCAATTTTGTTATGACCTGCCACCCGCAGATATCTAGTTCACCGAGGGTGGCTTCACTGTTGCCGTAGGCGATGGCTGTGTCCAGGGTCTGAATGCCGGCGGAGCGGGCGAGGGTGAGGATGGCTTTAGTTTCTGCCGGCGGTGTTTGTCCGCCGGTATTGGAAATGCCGTAGTTCTGTCCGAACTGCACTGTGCCCAGGGCGATTTTAGAGGTGATCGATTGTCCACTCATCCTTGAGGATTCCCAGCCAGAAACAGCCTGTACGCTTGCCGTCTGATGTGTATTTTTTTCGGAAGAAGCCTTCCAGGGAAAAGCCGGACTTCAGGAAAGCGCGCAGTGAGCCCAGATTTTCTTCGTAACAGCCGGCTTCAAGCCTGCTGAGTCCTTGTTCATCAAAGGCAAAGCGGGTGATTGTGGAGATGGCCTCCGAGGCGTAACCCGCTCCCCAATAGGCTTGGTCTCCGATGAATAGGCCGACTTGTCCCGAGCTATAGCGCCAGTCAATGGGGCCCAGCTTGATGTTGCCGATATGGGTCTTTCCGTGGCCGAGGAAGATCCCAAACAGGAAACACCCTGAGTCGGCATTGCAAGCGCGGATGAAGGAGCGGCAGGTCTCGATATCCTGCCGGGAGTGCCTGACCTCCAGAAACCGATTGACTGCAGGGGTGTTCAACCAATCAGCATAGGTGCTGGTCGCATCTTCCTCGGTGAGTGTCCTGAAATAGAGGCGCTTAGAGGTGAGTTCCTGCATGGTTTCTCGTTCGGTTGATGGAGTCCCTAGGGCCTGGATGTCAGACTGGCCTCTCAGGAGATGAGCACATTACGCAGCGCAGCCAGTACGGCATCTTGCTGGCCCAGGTCCATGGTCTGGAACATGGGGAGACTGATGGCTTCCGTGTAATATCGTTCCGCTTCGGGGTAGTCGCCAAGCTTGAAGCCCATGCCTTGGTAGTAGGGCTGTAGGTGTACTGGAATGTAGTGCAGATTTACCCCGATACCTTGCAGGCGCATGTATTCGAAGACTTCCAGATGGGATTTTATGATCTGATCCAGCTGCAGTCGAATGACGTAAAGGTGTAGGCCCGAGTAACTGTCGGGATGTTGCCAGGGCCGGGTGACAGGCTGGTCGGACAGCAGCTTGTCGTAGCGTATGGCCAGTTCGTGGCGTCGGGCGACGTACTGGTCCAGGCGCTGCATCTGGCTGGTGCCCAGGGCGGCCTGCAGTTCGGTCATGCGGTAGTTAAAGCCGAGGTCGATCTGCTGGTAATACCAGGGGCCGTCGGAGGGTCGGGCCATATGCCGGGCATCCCGGGTGATTCCGTGACTTCTCAGTAGGACCATTTTGTCGGCCAGCTGAGGGCAGTTGGTCACGGCCATGCCTCCTTCGGCCGTGGTGACGATCTTGACTGGGTGGAAGCTGAATACGGTGATGTCGCTGTAGCGGCAGTTGCCGATGAATTCGCCCTTGTACTTGCCGCCAATGGCATGGGAGGCGTCTTCGATGATCCGGAAACCGAAGCGTTGTCCTAGGGCATGGATGGCTTCCATGTCGCAGGGCTGGCCGCAGAGGTGGACTGCCACTAGAATCTTGGGCAGTCGTCCGGCGGCTTGAGCTGCCAGGAGCTTCTGTTCCAGAGCCTGCGGACAGAGGGTGTAAGTACGTGGGTCAATGTCAACGAAATCGACCCGAGCACCGCAGTACAGACCGCAGTTGGCGGAGGCTACGAAGGTGATCGGGGTGGTCCAAAGCCAGTCCCCCGGTCCCAGGCCCAGGGCGAGACAGGCTATGTGCAAGGCCGAGGTGGCGCTGTTGACCGCGATGCCGTGGGCGGCTCCCACATGCTGGGTGACCGCTGTTTCGAAGGCAGGCACACAGGGGCCTTGCGTCAGAAAATCGGACCGAAGTACCGCAACAACGGCGTCGATATCTTCTTGGGTAATGTCCTGGCGACCGTAGGGGATCATGGGTCAGATGCTTCCGATTTTTTCCCGGTTGAGCTCAATCCAGGCTTGCAGTTCCGCAGGCGCCATCCAGTCGGGGTTGTTGTCGCTGGTGTAGCTGAAGCCTTCCTGAACCTTCTTGCCATCCTTGATGCGGTTCTTGTCACGGTCCCATTCATGGATGGCAGGAAGAATCTTGAAGTGCTCGGGATATTCGTACGTGTGGAAGGAATCTTCCTCGCCGATCATCTGCTCGTGGAGCTTCTCGCCCGGACGAATGCCAACGTAGTCCAGCCGGGCTTCCGGCGCAACGGCACGGGCCAGGTCGGTGACCTTCATGGAGGGAATCTTCTTGACGTAGATTTCGCCGCCTTCCATATCGTCGAAGGCGTGCCAGACCAGTTCGACGCCTTGCTCTAGGGAGATCATGAAGCGGGTCATGCGCTCATCGGTAATGGGCAGGATGCCCTTGTCGCAGATGGACATAAAAAACGGGATCACCGAACCCCGGGAACCCATCACGTTGCCGTAGCGGACCACAGCGAAGCGGGTTTGGTGTCCACCCGCGTAGGAATTGCCGGCTACGAACAGTTTGTCCGAAGCCAGTTTGGTTGCGCCGTAGAGATTTACGGGGCTGCTAGCCTTGTCGGTGGAGAGCGCGACGACCCGTTTCACGCCCTTGTCGATACAGGCGTCAATAAGGTTCATCGCTCCGTTGATGTTGGTTTTTACGCATTCGAAGGGGTTGTATTCGGCGGTTGGAACGATTTTTGTGGCTGCTGCGTGAACCACATAGTTTACGCCGTCAAGCGCTCGGTACAGGCGTTCCCTATCACGTACATCGCCGATAAAGAAACGCACGCGGTCGTCGCCCTGGAATCTCTTCGCCATTTCCCATTGCTTCATCTCATCCCGCGAATAGATGATGATCTTCTTTGGGTTGTACTTGGCCAGAGTCATCGGCACGAAAGTGTTGCCGAAGGAACCGGTGCCGCCGGTAATGAGAATGCTAGTGTTGGTGAGCATAAAGATCTATCAGGTGAGTAGGTGAGTTGTTATCGCGTTTGCTACGCGCTGATGTGCAGATCTGTCGCGTTCGCCGAAAACCCAGGAAAAGTAAGCGGCGCGTTTCTTCGCGTAAAGGGGGCCGTCCTGGATGGCTCGCTCGATCGTTTCCGCATAGTCGATCGGGGCATCTACGTACTTGCGGCGGCCACAGTCGTAAAGTGTTAGCAGCTGGGCCGTGTCGTCAACGTGCATAGCTTCTTTCTTGGCCATGGCATGGAGTACATCCGCGTTGAAGAGATCCGTTTCAATGAACAGCATTGGAACGTCGTAGAAGAGGGATTCCTCAGACGGGGAATTAGCGTCGGAAATGAGCAAGTCCGCGACCGAAAGTAAGGATGATAGCGGGTGAGATGTGAGGTCCACAAGCGTGTTGGGGCGCGCCGTAGCGAGTTGAATGACCCGGTTGAAACAGGCGCGGTCACCTCGACGGGGCGTGAGGGACTGGCTGGGGTGTGGGCGCAATACCAGATTGAAGCTGTTGGGCGTGGTTTGCACCAGTTGCTCCGCGACCAGATTCCAAGAGCCGATACCTCGCCGGCTTGGTGTGTACACCACCGTTTGCAGGTTGGGGTCGAGTTTTAGTCGAGGCAAGGTTTGCTTCCGCTGATCGGCAGAAGCATCGGGATACTCACAGAACGGCAGAAACCCAGTGTTTACCGTGTTTAGGGGTATTTCCTGGGCAAAGCGCTGGATCATTTGCTGCATGCGCGGTCCGGTGACGCAGAGTAGGTCGAAGTGCGAGTTGGCGAGCAAGGCATGTTTGCTAAGCAACATGTAGGTGCCATGAAAAACCGTACATTTTTTAGCGCTGTAGTTCTCTAGGAAACTGCGGTAGGGAGAACCTGTCACGATTACGTCCGCACTTTTCAGCAGGCGAGCCCCCTTGCTGAATGGGCCCAGCCAGCGTGCGTAGCGGGCGGAGTCTAGAGATGGGTAGAGATGACGGGTGGCATTTAGGGTCGATTTGCGTGTGGAAACAAACGCGCCGGCCAACTGTGAAGCGACCTGGGCAAGGTGCGGCACGGCTTGGAACATCCTGGAAAAGTAGACCACTTGGCTCATGGAAAGGTATCAGTCCGTGCGGATTTTTTTGACCAGCACATCTTCCATGATCAGATACTCCAGATCCGATCCATAGAACATGTTCAGCGCATCCATCGGCGAGCAGATCATCGGCTCGCCGCGGCGGTTGAGTGAGGTGTTGAGCACGACGCCGTTGCCGGTAAGGTTTTCGAGTTCCTTCATCAGGTCGTAGTAGCGCGGGTTGAACTCGCGCTTGAGGACTTGTGCTCGTGAGGTTCCGTCTTCGTGCACGACTTCCGGAACGCGCTCTTTCCAGCCGGGCGCAACTTCGAAGGTGAAGGTCATGAACGGGGCGGGGTGGTCGCTACCGAGCATCTGCGGACCGACGGTGTCGAGCATGCTGGGGCAGAAGGGGCGCCAGCGTTCGCGGAACTTGATCTGCTCATTGATTCGATCAGCGACGCCGGGGACGCTTGGGCAGCCGAGGATCGATCGACCGCCCAGCGCGCGTGGGCCGAACTCCATTCGGCCCTGGAACCAGGCGACCGGGTTGCCGTCGGCGAGAATCTTCGCGATCTGCTTTGGCACTTCGATGTCCCCGTTCCTGATTTGCTGCCATTGCGGTTGCGCGGGATGGCGTGCGCAAGCGGCAATGACGTCCTCGTTGCTGTAGGAGGGGCCGAGATAGACGTGCTCCATTTGTTCGACCGGAACGCCGCGCTCGACCGATACATACGCGGCGGCACCGATAGCCGTGCCCGCATCGCTGGACGCTGGCTGAACGAAGAGTTCTTTGACGTCCGGACGGGCGATGATCTTCTGGTTGAGCTTCACATTCAGCGCGCTGCCGCCGGCGAAGGCGATCTTGCCGGTTTCGCGCAGGATGCCGCCGAGATGGTAGTCGATCATCTGCAGCGACAGATCTTCAAACAACTTCTGGATGCTGGCCGCGTAATGGATGTAGGGATCGTCGGCAATGTCGCCGACGCGCTTCGGGCCGAGCCAGTCGATGAGTTTCGGCGAGAAATAGAATCCCTTGCCGTTTTCCTTGTATCGGCGAATGCCGATCACGTTGGCGAAGTCGGTGTTGATCACGAGTTCGCCGTTCTCGAATTTGGCGAGGCGCGAGAAGTCGTACTTGTTCGGGTCGCCATAGGGCGCCATGCCCATGACCTTGTATTCGCCGTCGAGCATCTCGAAGCCGAGGAACTCGGTGAGTGCTCCGTACAACCCGCCGAGTGAATCGGGGTCGTAGAACTCCTTGATCTTGTGGATCTTGCCGTTCTCGCCGTAGCCGAAGAAGGTGGTCGCGTACTCGCCCTTGCCGTCGATGCCGAGGATCGCTGTCTTGTCCTTGAATCCCGAGCAGTGATAGGCGCTGGAAGCGTGCGCGAGATGGTGCTCGACCGGGACGATCTCGATTCTCTTCAGGTCGAAGCCGAGCTGGAGCAGGCACCATTCGATGCGCTTCTTGTAGCGATAGAAGCGGCGGTTGCCGGTAAA
>RRZU010520745.1_pt1 | contig 14931 bp, 15 predicted proteins | sample 2165561 | NCBI WGS metagenome assembly RRZU01 (sample SAMN10456909, study PRJNA506462) | wastewater metagenome | isolation source: wastewater sludge | place: USA: Moscow, Idaho
GACCTGGCGCACGAAGCGTGCGGTCAGCAGCACCTGCTGAAAACCCTTGTCCTGAACCAGCGACAGCAGGCTGATGATCGAGTACGACCAGCCGATCACCGAGAGGAAGATCACCACCGTCACCCACATCCGCTGCGCTTCGGAAAACGCGCCGGGCAGCTCGCCGAAGCCGATCGTGCTGGCGGTGTAGCTGACGAAGTAGAAAGCGTGAAAGAAGCTCATCGGTGGCGCCGGCCGACCTTCCGCGTCGATGCCGGGAATCAGCGTCAGGCCGAGCGTAGACAGCGCATAAATGACGATCAGCACGAGCAGCGGCGCCCGCATCCGCCGCAAGGCGAGGAAGAAGACGCTGGCATTCATCGTGGGATGCAGTTCAGCGACGCAGCATCACGGTTTCGGCGATCAGCAGGATCACCGAGACGACATTGGCAAAGAGCGCGCCACCGCTCAGCGAAACCACGCTGATGGTGACGTCCGGCGACATGCCTTCGCCGGTGACATGCGCCGCGACGCCCCAGACGCAGGCCGCCGCCACCAGTTGCAGGTCGGCAACCAGGCTGGTCGACAGGTGCACCGCACCGATCTGCGTGCGATCACCGAATTTCAGGACCGTGGCAATCAGGTTGACGACGATTGCGGCGAACAGCTCGTAGATATGATGGTGCTTCGGTTGGTCGATGTCGCCGATGAAGAAACCGAAGTTCAGCGTTGCAGCCAGAACGATGAAGAAACCGAAAACCACTTTCTCGAGATTCATGACCCCATCCAGGCCGGCTGCCGTTGCGCCGATAGGTTTGAGATCACGGCGACCGCCGAGGCAGATGTCGCCGAGATCTGGGAATGAGACGGCCGCGGTCTGGCTGAACCTCAGCCGGCAATCACCGACAGCGCATCATGATATTCATAGTTCAAGTCTTCGGCAACCTCGCGGCAGGTGACCTTGCCGAAGGCGACGTTGAGACCATTGCGCAGGTGTTCGTTGTCCAGCAGTGCCTGCCGCCAGCCCTTGTCGGCGATCTGCAGCGCGAAAGGCAGGGTCGCGTTGTTGAGCGCGTAGGTCGAAGTGCGCGGTACGCCGCCCGGCATGTTGGCAACGCAGTAGTGCACGACATTGCCGACCATATAGGTCGGGTCGGCATGCGTCGTGGCCTTGGCCGTCTCGCAGCAACCGCCCTGGTCGATCGCGACATCGACGATCACCGAACCCGGCTTCATGGCGTCGACCATCTGGCGGGTGACCAGCTTGGGCGCTGCGGCACCGGGAATCAGTACGCCGCCGATCACCAGATCGGCACGCAACACATGCTGCTCGACGTTGTCCCGGTTGGAAAAGACGGTGATCACGCGTGCGCCGAGCAGGCGGTCCATGCGCCGCAGCACGTCGATGTTGCGGTCGATGACCACCACCTGGGCGCCGCTGCCGACGGCGACCTGTGCCGCATTCGAGCCGACGACACCGCCGCCGAGGATGACGATTCTGGCCGACGGGACCCCGGCGACGCCGCCGAGCAGGACGCCCATGCCACCGTGCGCCTTTTCGAGGCAGTAGGCGCCGGCCTGAACCGAAAGGCGGCCAGCGACTTCCGACATCGGCGCCAGCAATGGCAGACCGCCGCCGGGCTGGGTGACGGTTTCATAGGCGATGCAGACGGCACCGCCCTTGACCAGATCGGCACACTGCGCGGGATCGGGTGCGAGATGCAGGTAGGTGTAGAGAATCTGGCCCTCGCGCAGCATCGCGCGCTCGCCAGCCTGTGGCTCCTTGACCTTGACGATCATTTCGGCACGGGCAAAGATCTCCGCAGCGCTGGGCGCGATGAGCGCACCGGCTTTCTGGTAGACCTCGTCGGTGGCGCCAATGCCTTTGCCGGCGCCGGTTTCGACGGTCACCTGATGGCCATGGGCGACCATTTCCCGAACCGATGACGGGGTCAGGCCCACACGATATTCGTGGTTCTTGATTTCTCTGGGTACGCCGATGTGCATCTCTGTCTCCTTACCAGTGGTTGCGGGCTGCTCATCTTAATATGAAAGTCGCGTCAATGACTCACGAATCCTGCCCTCCCCTTCGCGGAGGCGAAGGCGGGGTTTCGCGGAGCACTGCTCCGCGCCGCCGCAACCGGCCCGCGATGCATACTTCGGCCAACACTTTCGTTCGCACCCTCGTCCGCTTGCGTATACACTGTCAGGGTGCTGCTCGAGGCAGCCGCCCCTGCACCCTCCCTGGCGGCGCTCCCGACATGCCGATCGTTCTCCGAGAGCCATGATCCTTGCCAGACTCCCTTTCTCCTTTGCTGACGGTTCGAGCGCATGATCGCGAACGCCGGCGACAGTGCCGATCAAACACCATCACCCAGAGCCAGGAGCCGGACCTTGCCGCCGGCGGCAGCGGGCATTGCTGCTGAACTGACCGGTTTTCGGCGCGAGATGCTGCGCTTTGCGGTGCTGCAGTTGCGTGACCAGGCCAGCGCCGAGGATGCGGTGCAGGAAGCCATGCTCGCCGCCTTGCAGGGGGCCGACCGTTTCGGTGAGCGGGCCAAGCTCAGAACCTGGGTCTTTTCGATTCTCAAGAACAAGATCGTCGACATCATCCGGCGACGCATTCGCGAGCCGAGCTACCAGGAGCCCGAAGAAGAGATCGATGAAAGCGATTTCGACCCGCTGTTCACAGCCAACGGCCACTGGCAACGCGATGCCCGCCCTGCGCACTGGGGAGACCCGGAAAAATGCTTTGAGAACCAGCGTTTCTGGGCGGTCTTCGATAGCTGCCTGAACCACCTGCCGGCAGCGACTGCGCGTGTCTTCATGATGCGCGAGATGCTTGGCCTGGAGACCGGGGAGATTTGCGAGGAACTGTCGATGAGCAGCAACAACTGCTGGGTGATTCTGCACCGGGCACGCATGGGGCTGCGCCTGTGCCTCGATCAAAAATGGTTCGCGAACGGAGATCGGGCCTGCTGATGAACTGCAAGGAAGCCATCCGGCTGATGTCGGAAGAAATGGACCGCGATCTCGCCGGCAGCGATCGCTTTGCACTGCGGCTGCACAAGCTGATCTGTGTCGGCTGCCGCAACTACCACAAGCAACTGACCTTCCTCCGGCAGGCGTGTCAGCAACCGCTGGCTGCCGACGATATCACCCCGCCACCGCCGATCTGAAACACCCGTTTCTGCAACAGTGTTGCATTTGGCGGCCGAACGCGGCAAGATTCGCGCTTCGCCACCGCCCTCGACCAGCCACTATTCCTGCCGGCACGATTCCCTGATGTCCATTCCCACCCATTCCACTCCCTTGGCTAGCATCCCGAAACTCGATCCGGTGCTCTGCAGCAGCGCCGCGACACGCCTGTTGTGGGCCATCGCTGCGCTGCTGCTGCTGTGGATGACCGTTTTCTGGGCACTCGATTGAACGCTGCCCGACCGCTTTACCCACTCTCGCCACGACCCGCCGAAGTGCAGATCTGCTTTGACAACCTGACGCTCGGCTACAACCGGCATCCAGCCGTGCACCACCTGCGCGGCGAAGTCGCTGCCGGCAGTCTGCTGGCCATCGTCGGCCCCAACGGTGCCGGCAAGTCGACGCTGCTCAAGGGTATCGCCGGCGAACTGCGACCTCTGCAGGGGCGGATCGACCGGAACGGCCTGCAGCGCCGGCAGATCGCCTACCTGACGCAACAGGCGACGCTCGATACGAGCTTCCCGATCATTGTTCATGACTTCGTGGCGATGGGTTTGTGGCGCGAAATCGGCGCTTTTTCCGGCCTCGACCGCGCACGCCGCACACGCATCGAAACGGCGATCGCCAGTGTCGGTCTGAGCGGACTCGAAGGGCGCCCGATTGGCTCGCTCTCTGGCGGCCAGTTGCAACGCGCGCTGTTTGCCAGGGTACTGCTCCAGGATGCGCCGCTGGTGCTGCTCGACGAACCCTACGGAGCGATCGACGCGGCCAGCGTGCGTGACCTGGCGGCGCTGGTGCGCCACTGGCACAGCGAGGGAAGAACGGTGATCGCCGTCCTGCACGATCTCGAACATGTTCGCCAGGAGTACCCGGAAACGCTGTTGCTGGCGCGTGAAGTCGTCGCGCGTGGCGACACCGTGAGCGTGCTCAGCGAAGCCAACCTCTTGCGCGCTCGCCAGCTCGCCGAAGGCCGCGGCGAAGAGGCACACGCCGCGATCTGTCACAGCGATCGGCTTGGTGCATGACCGAAACGCTCTCGTCGTTGCCACTGTTCTCGCCGTTCATCGAGTTCGGCTTCATGCGCCGGGCGCTGGCGGGTTGCCTGGCGCTGTCGCTCGGCGCGACGCCGGTTGGCGTCTTCCTGATGTTGCGCCGCATGAGTCTGGCCGGTGATGCGATGTCGCACGCGATCCTGCCGGGTGCCGCCATCGGTTACCTGATCGCCGGCCTGTCGCTACCGGCGATGACCCTCGGCGGCCTGGTCGCCGGTCTGGCAGTGGCGGTGCTGGCCGGCGGCGTGGCGCGCAATACGGTGATCAAGGAGGATGCCAGCCTGGCGACCTTCTACCTGCTCTCGCTTTCCGCCGGTGTGCTGATCATCTCGCTGCGCGGCAGCAGCGTCGATCTGCTGCATGTCCTCTTCGGCAGCGTGCTCGCGCTTGACGATGCAGCACTGTTCCTGCTCGCCGGTTTCGCTACGCTATCGGTGGTCGTGCTCGCAATCGGGCTGCGCCTGTTCGCACTCGAAGGCTGTGATCCGGCTTTCCTGGCGCGCATCAGCCGCCTCGCACCGCTTGCCCACTACGGTTTCATGATCCTGCTGGTGCTCAACCTGGTGGCTGGATTTCATGCGCTGGGTACGCTGATGGCGGTGGGAATCATGATTCTGCCAGCGGCCGCGGCACGCCTGTGGGTGTGCACGCTCGGCCCACTGCTGCTGATCGCCGTACTGGCCGCTTTTTTCGGGTCGCTGATCGGCCTGCTGCTGTCGTATTACGCCAATCTGCCGGCCGGGCCGGCCATCGTGCTGACGCTCGGCGCCATCTACCTGCTGTCGATGGTGGTCGGACCACTCGGGCCGCTGGCCAGCCACTGGCGGCCGGATTGGCATTTCGAACGCTGAACCCTGATGAGGAATCCGATGCGCGAAGCCATTCTGAGCATGCCGTACCGACTCGCCGTGATCTTACTGCTGAGTATCTCCAGCCTTGTACTGAACAGCCGGGCAGCGGCCGCCGAAGCGCTGCCGGTGGTCGTCAGCTTCAGCATCCTCGCTGATCTGACACAGCGGATCGGAGGTGACCGCGTGCAGGTGCACAGCCTGGTCGGACCCGGCGCCGATGCGCATGTCTATCAACCGACGCCTGCCGACGCCAGGACACTTTCCCGGGCCCGGCTGGTGATCGTCAATGGGCTCGGTTTCGAAGGCTGGATCGATCGCCTGATCCAGTCATCCGGCTATCGCGGCACGCTGCTCGTCGCCAGCCAGGGGATCAACGCACTGCGCCAGCCATCGGCGCATGCCGGCAAGCAGGTGGACCATCACCAGCATACCGGTGGCCTCGACCCGCATGCCTGGCAGGATCTCGCCAACGCTCGCCGCTACGTCGCCAACATCAGCGCAGCACTCGGCGATGCAGACCCGCCAAACCGCAGCATCTATCAGGCCAACGCAGCCCGCCTGGAGCAGGCGATGGCGACTCTCGACGGCGAAATCCGCGCCACCTTCAGTGCCCTGCCGGCCGACAGGCGCAAAGTCGTCAGCTCACACGACGCTTTCGCCTACTTCGGCCGCGCCTACGGGATCCACTTCATCGCCCCGGTCGGCGTCAGCACCGATGCCGAGCCGTCGGCCGGCGAGGTCGGCGCGATCATCCGGCAGATCCGCAAGGAAAAAATCAAGGCGATGTTCATCGAAAACATCGCCGACCCGCGCCTGCTCGAACGCATCAGCCATGAATCGGGTGCGCGCATCGGCGGCACGCTGTACTCCGACTCGCTGGCGAAACCCGGCAGCACGGCCGACAGCTATCTCGGCATGATGCGGCAGAACGCCAAGACGCTGGCGGCGGCACTGGCTGACTGAGTGCCTGGAAGGAAACCATGAATCGCCCGGAAATCATCAAACGGCACGAATTCCTCTCGGGAATCCGAGATACGCTGCCGCTGCTGCTCGGGGCGCTGCCGTTCGGGCTGATTTACGGCGCCATCGCTGCCACCTCGGGTCTGTCGATGACGGCGGCAATCCTGATGTCGGCGCTGGTTTTCGCCGGTTCGTCGCAATTCATCGCCGTCGGGCTGGTCGCCGCCCAGACTCCGGTCGCGATCATCGTGCTGACGACTTTGATCGTCAATCTGCGCCACATGCTCTACAGCGCCACCCTCCTCCCGTATCTCAAGGATCTGCCGCAACGATGGCGAATTCCGCTGGCGTTCTGGCTGACCGACGAAACCTTCGCGGTGACCGTGCACCGCTTCCAAAGGAGCGATTCTTCGCCTTGCAAGCACTGGTACCAGCTCGGGTCGTCGATCGCCATGTATCTCAACTGGCAATTCTGGTGCTTTCTCGGCCTGGTGCTCGGCAACCGTATTCCCGACGCCCAGAGTTGGGGACTCGATGTGGCGATGCCGGTGACCTTCATCGGAATGATCATCCCTTTTGTCAAAACCATTCCGGTCCTGGTCTCTGTTCTCACGGCCGGGGCGGCGTCGCTGCTCACGCTGGCGATGCCCTACAAGCTCGGGATCGTCGTTTCCGCTTTCGCCGGCATCGCCTCGGGCCTGCTGGCGCAGCGCATCATCGACGCGCGCCGGGAGGAGCAGCGGCGATGAGCAGCGCTGAAGTCTGGATGCTTGTCGGGATGGGGATCGTGACCTTCGGCATCCGCTATTTTCTGTTCGCGGTGGCGGACCGGATTCGCCTGGCGCCGTGGCTCGAAGTCTCGCTCAAGTTCATCCCGCCGGCGGTGCTGACGGCGATCACCGTACCCGCCGTCTTGTTGCCGAACGGCGAGTGGCAGGTTTCGTTTGCCAATCCCTACCTGGTCGCGGCGCTGCTCAGCCTGGCTGCCGGAATTCTCACGCGCAATCTGTTGGCGACGATAGCCATCGGCCTTGCGGCGTTCTTTGTGCATCGATTCTTCCTCTAGCTCGGGAAGAACCGGCTGCAAATCGCGCACATCACTGCCCGATCAGGCCGCGTGCTACTGCCCCTCGCCCGCCCGCTTGCGCAGCATCTCGATGATCATTGACGCGGTCTGCTCGATCGAGCGATGGCTGGCATCGATGATCGGCCAGCCGCGCCGGATGAACAGGCGACGTGCTTCGAGCACTTCCTTGCGCAGGCCATCGTAATCGGCGTAATCGGTATTGGCGTCGTCCTGCAGCGCCGTCAGGCGGGCTGCGCGGACCATCGCCAGCCGCACCGGATCGACGGTCAGCCCGACGATCAGCGGCTTGCTTGCACGTAAGAGCGCGAGCGGTGGCTGCGCTCCTGGCACCAGCGGCACATTGGCGGCCTTGATGCCGCGCGAGGCGAGATACATGCAGGTCGGCGTCTTGGTCGCCCGCGAAACCCCGACGATGATCACGTCGGCACCCTCGAGATCATCGCTGCCGATGCCGTCGTCGTGGGCCAGGGTGTACTTCATGGCCTCGACGCGACGGTAGTAGTCCTCGTCAAAGGCGTCGCCCGAACTGTTGTGGAACTGCACCGTGGCGCCGGAGTACTCGGCGAGCCGGCCGATCAGCGGTTCGAGGGCAAACTGGCAAGGGATGTCGAGCCGGTGACAGCCCTCCTCGAGTGCCGCGCGGACATCGCCATGGCTGATGCTGTGCAGGACATAGCCCGGCGAACTCGCGAGTACGCCGAGGATCTCGGGAACCTGGTCGAGGCGGCGGACCATCTTCCATAGCCGGCGTTTCACCTCGAGTCCATCGAGCTGGTTGACGGCGTTGCGCGCCAGCATCTCGACCAGCTCGCCCGAGGCATGCGAGACGAGATGCAGGACGATGGTCCTGGTCTGCGCCGCCTTCGCCTTGTCCTTTCCCTTCTCCTTCGCCATCACGCCGCCCTCTCAGCGGTGGTAGCCGCCGTCGAGGCGCAGCACGCTGCCGTTGATCATGACATTCTTGAGTACATGCAAAACCAGCATCGCGAATTCGGCAGGGTCGCCGAAGCGGTGTGGAAACGGGATCTGCCTCGCCAGCCGCGAGTCGAGGTTCTTTTCCATATCGAACAGGGTCTGCGTGCCGAACAGACCAGGCGCGATACCGACGACGCGGATACCCAGGGGACCGAGTTCGCGGGCCGCCGGCAGGATCATGCTGACGACGCCGCCCTTGGGGGCGGCGTAGGCCGCCTCGCCGCTCTGTCCCTCGTAGGCCGCGACCGACGCCGTCGACAGGATGACGCCGCGCTCGCCGTTGGCCAGCGGCTGCAGGCCCGCCATGTCGGCGGCGGCGAGCCGCATCATGTTGAAGGTCGAAATCAGGTTAACCTCGACGAGCTGGCGGAAATCTTCCAGCGGCATCGGCCCATCGGCGCCGACGATCGGATTGCAGTGGCCGCGGCCGACGCAGTGCACCAGTACGCGCGCCGCGCCATGCGCCGCGCGCGCCATGGCGATCGCCTTTTCCGCCGACAGCGCATCGGCGACGTCACAGGGAATGGCATAGGCGCCAATCTCGTCGGCAAGTTTCTGGACGCCATTGGCGTCGATGTCGATCACCGTCACCTTGGCACCCGCCTCGGTGAGATAGCGTGCCGTTTCGGCACCCAGGCCCGATGCCGCTCCAGTGACTACCGCCGGACATGCCCACAGATCCATCACACGCTCCCAAGTTCTGCCGGCCTGTCGACCCGGCGCCAGTGCGCATTATCGGGCGATGCGTGCCGGTACGCAAACGGCTCGTCGCGCGCGGGTGGGCGGAGCCGCGGACAGGACGGTCGTCGTTCGCCTGGCGGTACCAGGCGGATGCAGCGACGCTCCGTCATCAATCCGTCACAAATCTGTCACATAATCTCGGTGTCGTTTCGATCAATTCTAGTCACGGAGACTTCCCATGAAGCGCGATCTGTCAGACTCAGCTGCAACTTCGTTTTTTCCCGCAGTCGCTTTTGCTGCTGCCCTGGCTTTCAGTCCGCTGGCCATTGGCGCTGCCCCTGTGGTCAGGATCGACGGTTCGAGCACGGTCTATCCGATCACCGAGGCGGTTGCCCAGGATTTTCAGCGGGCCAAACTGCACGAGGTGCATGTCAATATCGGCGTTTCCGGAACCAGCGCCGGTTTCGCGAAGTTCTGCCGCGGCGAGACCGACGTCTCGAACGCCTCGAGGCCGATCCTGAAGAAGGAAATGGACGAATGCGCCAAAGCCGGCGTCCGCTTCTACGAAATGCCAATAGCCTACGATGCGCTGACCGTGGTGGTCAATCCGCAGAATACTTTCGTAAACAGTCTGAGCGTCGCCGAGCTGAGAAAACTCTGGGAACCGGGCGCGAAGGGTCGGATCAACACCTGGAAGGATCTCAACCCGGCATGGCCGGCCCAGAAGATCAATCTCTATGCCCCAGGCGCCGATTCGGGAACTTTTGAATCCTTCACCGAAGTCGTCGTTGGCGCCTCCAAGTCCAGCCGCAGCGACGTCAACACCGCCGAAGACCACGCCGTGCTGGCGCAGCGGATCGCCGACGACAAGGACGCACTGGGCTATCTGAGCCTCGACTACTACGTCGAAAACGAGAAGAAGCTGAAGGCTGTGGCGATCAGTGACGGCAAGGATGCCGTCCTGCCGACGGTCGCCAACATTCGCAACGGCAGCTATCAGCCGCTGTCGCGTCCAGTCTTCCTCTATGTCAATGAAAAATCGCTCGAAAAACCCGCGGTCAAGGATTTCATCGACTTCTGCATGAAGAATGCTGCCCGTCTGGTCGTGGAAGCGAACTATCTGCCCCTGCCGGCACGGGCATATGGCGAGAACCTCGAACGGGTCACTGCCAGGAAAGTCGGCAGCGTCTATGGCGGCGAGAACAAGGCCCGTCCGCGGCCCGAGGACATGCGCAAGTTGCTCGAAGCTTTGATGCACGGTTCCTGAGCATCGCCACCACTCCGGAGCCTCCCTCCGGAGAAAACACCCTCCCGCGACGAGGCGCCGGACGGCCTTTGGCCAATCCAGCGCCCCCGTTGCCCCTTGAACCGCTTCTGTTGCATCCTGTCACGGAGATTTGAATGTCCGCATCAGCCACACTTCCCGGCGATGACCCGATTGCCGCCGCCGCACACGAACTCAAACTCAGAAGGCTCGCCGGAAAAACTGCCGAGAAGCCGACCCGGAAAAAAGGGAAACAAACCGCAAAAACGGTTCGCTGCAAGATACGCCTGACGAAAAGCGAATTCCTCGAACTCTCCAAGCTGAAAAAGCAACTGGCGCGCAAGGGCGTCTCCGCCAGCAAGGAAGAACTCGTTCGCGCCGGTCTGCTGCTGCTCGTCCATCTCGACCGCAGCGAGCTGAAGACTGCGATCCGCGACGTCATCGCTCCGGAACCTGCGACCGGAGAAAACGAATAGCTGGCAGCGCCGGGCGGCTCCGCACATTGCTCACACTGTTGCAAAGGATCCCACTCCGCCTCGCCCACACCGGCGAGGCGGAGTGCGTTTGACTTCTGGCGTCTGGCTGGCCGTTCATTACCGCCCAGCGCCGCTGCCGGAGTGAACGGCCAGCCCGCCTGCCGGTCTGGCCAACGCTACACGCACGATTCACAAGCAGGCAATTTGTCGTGCAGGGATGGGCCAGGCCGGTTATGCTATCAAGGTGAAACCGGCAACCCACATCGTCACCGCTTTTCCCACCCGCCGACAAGGCGCACAATTCGATCTTGCCCACTGCTGAACCATTCCTTGATCCTACGGCCCTGCCAAGAAAATGGACCCTGATCTGCTCGATGCCAATCTGGTTTTCGCCAAGACACCGGCCGGTGAGGAAGCGATGCTGCAACGAACGCGGGTCGTCCAGAGAAACATCCGGATGGTCCTCATTCTCGTCGATGGCAACGCCACAGTTGCCGAGTTGTGCGAAAAGACCGGCAATGCACCGATCACCCAGAACGCGCTGCTCGAACTGGAAAACGATGGTTTCATCGAGCGACGAGTCGAGAAAAACTCGGTCTGGCGGCACGCCAAGGACTCGCCCACAGGCGTCGTGGCAACGGCCATCCGCGTAGTCTCCGAATTCTCCACCTTTGGCGAGAAGCCGCCGGCAGCGCCGGCCCAGCCACCCCTCTCGGATGCTCAGAAAAGCCGGATCATTCCATTTCCGGAAAATCGGGAAGGCCGACTTTCGCACTCCTCGGGCCTGCTCACGCCCCAGCCTTCACTGAGTGGTGGTCTGCATTCCGGCGCGGCCATACCGTTGAACCGGGAAGCCACAGCGGCGCTGCTGGAAACAGCCGACGTAGCGGTTCCGAGACCATCCCTGATGGATCGTCTGAAGGCCATCACCAGGCCCGCCACTGCTGACGACCAGCCGGATCTCAAACCGATCCGGCGTAGCCGCCCGCGTTGGTCGCTGACCTGGTCGCTGAGCCTGCTGCTGGGGGGATTGTTGCTCTGTGCCCTGCTCTTTCTTCTGGCGCTGTTCTTTCCCTACGCCAACTACCTGCCGGAAGTGGAAGCCAGCCTGGCGCAAAGCACCGGGCAGCCTGCCAAAATCGATCGCATGCATGTCAGCTTCTACCCGCGGCCGGGCATGCTGCTCGGCAATGTACGTCTCGGTGAGGGAGACGACAGGGTTCAGATCGCCGAGGTCCGGCTGCAGCCCGCACTGCTGACGCTGCGGGCAGACAAGATTCTCTTCAAGGAGGTAGAGCTGAGCGACCTCAGGCTGTCAGCGAATGCGGTCGCGAATCTGTCGCGGATGCTTGCTTCTGCCCAAAGCAAGTCAGCGCGGGCCGGCGTGCTGCGCGTCACGCTCAGGAATGCGGCATTCTCGTTCGCCGAACTGGTCATTGGCGAAATGGATGGCCAGTGCGAACTCTCTGCCGATCACCTCCTGGAATCGATCTCGCTGCGCTCGCAAGACCGCAGCCTGCAGCTGAAGCTCAACCCGGGCGAGCGCGGGGTCGCGGTTCAGATCGATGCGATCGCCTGGCGGGTAGCGCAGGGTTCGCCGTATCTGTTTGATTCCTTGAACGTGAAGGGCACAATCGAAGGAAGCGATTGGGTCATCGACAGCTTCGAGTCGCGGATTTTCGATGGCCTGGTACGCGCAGCGGTGATACTGCGTGATGGACAGCAAGCGGCCATTGCTGGTGAACTGTCGTTCGAGCGGATCAATGCCCGGAAGCTCGGCGAAGCCCTGGGAATTGGGGGGCAATTCGAAGGCGAGACCAATGGCAAGCTGAAATTCTCGGCAAACTCGGCCAGTTGGCCGGGTCTGCCTGCCGCTCTCCAGGCCAATGGAAACTTCACCATGCATCGCGGCAGACTGGGTGGCATCGATCTTCCCGAGGCGGTACGCCGGGCATCGGCTGCGCCCGCTACGCTGGGCGGCTGGACCCGTTTCGAGGAATTGTCCGGCGCCATCACGGTAACGCCAAACGCTTTCCTCTTTTCGCGCCTGCTGCTGAATGCCGGATTGATGCAGTCTAGCGGGCAGATCGAACTGAGCCGCAATCTGCAGTTGCGCGGCAGGATGGACGTTCTGATGCGCGGCCAGGCCGATCACAGCAGCCGGCTGATCCTGATCAGCGGCCCCCTCAAGTCGCCGCTGACGCAGACGGCCAAGCGCTGATCGCCGTTAAAGAACGGCCGCGATGGCGTCAGCCACGTAGTCGATGTTGTGCGTATTCAGCGCTGCCAGGCAGATTCGACCGGTGCTCACGGCGTAGATGCCGAATTCCTCGCGCATGCGGTCGACCTGCTCGACGCTCAGCCCAGTATAGGAGAACATCCCCCGCTGCCGGATGACAAAGGAGTAGTCCTGGCTGACTCCCCTGCCCCGCAGCTTGTCCACCAGGCTGATGCGCATGGCGCGGATTCGCCCGCGCATTTCTGCCAGTTCCTCTTCCCACATCTGGTGCAGTTCCGGACTGGACAATACCGCAGCAACGATGGCACCGCCATGCGTCGGCGGGCTGGAGTAGTTGGTGCGGACGATGCGCTTGATCTGTGACAGCACGCGCGCCGTTTCATCCCGGTTGGCGGTGACCACCGACAGGGCGCCGACGCGCTCTCCGTACAGCGAGAACGATTTTGAAAACGAACTCGCCACGAGGAACTGCAGGCCGGACTCGGCAAACAGCCGGAGCGCCAGTGCATCCTCTTCGAGGCCGTCGGCAAAACCCTGATAGGCGATGTCGACGAAGGCCAGGAGGCCACGTGCGCTGAGCACGTCGATGACTTGGCGCCACTGTGCTGCGTCGAGATCAGCGCCGGTCGGATTATGGCAACAGGCATGCAGAACGACGATCGAACCCGCCGGCAAGGCATTCAGTCCAGCCTGCATGGCGGCGAAATTGACGGCACGCGTCGCCGGATCGTAGTAAGGATAGGTCGCCACCGTGAAGCCTGCATTCTCGAAAAGTGCGCGATGATTTTCCCAGCTCGGATCACTGAGGTACACCGTGGCGTCGGGCAGCAGTCGCCGTAGATAGTCGGCACCGACCTTGAGCGCGCCGGTGCCGCCCAGCGCTTCGATGGTGAGCACACGCCCATCCGCGAGGAGTGCCGAGTCGGCGCCGAAAAGCAGCTTCTGTACGATCTGGTTGTAGGCGGCAAGACCGTCGATCGGCTGATAGGCACGCGGCGGCATGGCTTCCAGACGGGCCTTTTCGGCCAGCTTGACCGCAGAAAGCAGGGGAACCTTGCCGCTGCCGTCGAGGTACACGCCAACGCCGAGATTGACCTTGGTCGAGCGGGCGTCGGCGTTGAATGACTCGGTAAGGCCGAGAATGGGATCGCGTGGGGCCATTTCCACGGCAGCGAAAATCGAAGCGGTCATGCAGTTTTTCCTCAGTTGCTCAGTTGGTCAGAATGGGTCCGTTGCGCCTGGACGAAACCGGTTGTGTATGGCTGACTTCATTCACCGGAGGCGCAAGCTGGTCCGCGGGACGGGTTGCCCGACTGCCGTTTTCGTTCCCGGCGCCGGTCTGTCGCGAAACAACGTAGAATTCTAGCATGCCAGATCGAGCAAGTTCTCCTCAAAAGCCGCCCTTCGTCACCTTCGAGGGCAGCCCGTTTCGTCTCTACCAGCCCTTCCTGCCGGCTGGTGATCAACCGGCGGCAATTGACCAGCTGGTCGAGGGACTGCAGGATGGGCTCTCGTTCCAGACCCTGCTCGGCGTCACCGGCTCGGGCAAGACCTACACCATGGCCAACGTCATCGCGCGAACCGGCCGTCCGGCGCTGGTGCTGGCACCCAACAAGACGCTCGCTGCACAGCTCTATGCCGAATTCCGCGAGTTCTTTCCCGACAACGCGGTCGAGTATTTTGTTTCCTATTACGACTACTACCAGCCCGAGGCTTATGTTCCGGCACGCGACCTGTTCATCGAAAAGGATTCGTCGATCAACGAGCACATCGAGCAGATGCGCCTGTCCGCCACCAAGAGCCAGCTCGAACGCCGTGATTGCGTGATCGTTGCCACCGTCTCGTGCATTTATGGCCTCGGTGACCGCGACGAGTACAGCAAGATGATCCTGATCATGCGCGTCGGCGATCGCATCGGTCAGCGCGAGCTGATCAAAAGCCTTGCCGACATGCAGTACGAGCGTAATGAGACCGACTTTCACCGCGGCACCTTTCGCGTTCGCGGCGACGTCATCGACGTCTTTCCCGCCGAGCACGCCGAGCACGCCATACGCATCTCGTTGTTTGACGACGAGATCGAAAACCTGCAGTTGTTCGACCCGTTGACCGGGCATCTGCAGACCAGGCTGGCTCGCTTTACCGTTTTCCCCTCGTCGCATTACGTTACCC
>RRZU012278395.1_pt1 | contig 14931 bp, 10 predicted proteins | sample 2165561 | NCBI WGS metagenome assembly RRZU01 (sample SAMN10456909, study PRJNA506462) | wastewater metagenome | isolation source: wastewater sludge | place: USA: Moscow, Idaho
GAACTCGAAAAACGCAAAGCAGCTTTTATTTGGATTGCTCCAAACAAACTATACATTCAGAGTTACAATGCCTTGAAAGGCTATTTTGCTGAAATGCGTTCTATAAAACCTATTTTCTTTGAGGATGTTTCAGATAACGAATTACAACCTAATGAGGTTTTGTTTGTCAATTGGGAAAGCATCAACAAAGAGAAAAACACAATGATTAGGGAAAATGAAACCAATAAAAACCTATATAGTTTCATTAACAAAGCCAAATTAAACGATACGGAAATCATAGTAATCATTGATGAAGAACATATGTTTGCCAATACCAAAACAGCCAAAAGAGCAAATGAAGTATTGCAAAAAATATATCCAAAAATAGAAATTCGGGTTTCGGCTACACCAACAACCAATAGTGATTATAGAACTTTGGTTGAACGCCAAGATGTAATTGCTGAAGAAATGATTAAAGAAGGTATTATTCTAAATCCTGCTTTAGACACTATTGTACAGCAAGGTCGTTCATTAGAAGAAATTTTATTGGAACAGGCTTTAGCAAAAAGAGAGGAATTACGCCAAGCGTATGAAAGTTTAGGAGTTAAAATAAATCCGCTTTTACTGATACAATTACCTAACGATACCAGTGATAATAATACAGCCGATGATGAAAAATACATTGATGTAGTATTGCAAAACCTTGAAGTAAAATACAATATTACGGTCAATAATAATAAACTGGCGGTTTGGTTGTCAGGTAGAAAAGACAATGTTGAGGATATTGAAAAACCCGATAATATGGTCGAGGTTTTGTTATTCAAACAAGCCATTGCTTTAGGTTGGGATTGTCCAAGAGCAGGAGTTTTATTGATTTTTAGAGAATTAAAAAGTACAACGTTCACCATTCAAACCGTAGGTAGAATTTTGCGTATGCCGGAACAAAGACATTATCCAAATCCGTTACTAAACCAAGGATATGTTTTTACCAATTTAAGTAAAAATCAAATTGAAATTGTAAAAGACGATATGAGTTATATTACAATGAACAAAGCACGTAGAATAGAAAACTACATTCCTGTTCAATTGAATTCTACTTATATCAATACTCGAATAGTCCGTAATCGTTTAGGTGCTCAATTTAGAAAAGCATTGTATGAAATTGCCGAATTAAATTGGGAATTAAAAAGAGAAATGGGTTCAGACCATTTTTTTGAAACCAATAAGCAATTATTAAAAAAACGTTTCATAAACACAGATATAAATACTATTGAAATTGTTATACCAGAAAATGTAATATTAACTGGCGAAGAGCAAACAAAATTAGTTACTGAAACGGCACGTTTTGCTAAAACTCCAAGTGAATTGGCACGATTATTCAAAGATTTTTGTAGAGCATTAACAGCACCTTATGCAGCAGTTGATAGTACTCCTGTTTTAGAAGGTGGTATGAAATACTTTTTTGAAGACTACTTTGGTATTATTGAGTATGATGCTATTAAAATAATGCTATACGACCAAAACAAACCCATTTTTATTGAGTTAATAGAAAAAGCAAAAGAGCGTTATCAAGAAATGCAAGAGCAAAAAGCTAATAACGCCACAAAAGATGTTCAAAATTACCAATGGGAAGTGCCAATTGAAAGAATTTACAATGAATTATACGAGGAAATAGAAGCAGTACAAAGACACGCTTTAGAACCTTTTTATGAATATAATAGGGCATCAAAACCCGAAGTTAAGTTTGCAGAGTTTTTAGAGGAAAATAAAGAATATCTTCATTGGTGGTACAAAAACGGTGAGAAAGCCAAAGAACATTTTGCAGTTCCTTATATTGATTATTTGGGTAAGCAAAGTCTCTTTTATGTCGATTTTGTAATATTGAGTAAAACTAATGTTACTTGTTTATTCGATACCAAAACAGCAGGAAGTGATCCAGCAAATGCACATTTAAAACACAATGCTTTAGTAGATTTTATTACAGTTAGAAATGCCAAGGGGTTAAAAACTATTGGAGGAATTTTAATTGAAAAATCGCCTAATAATATATCAACTTGGTGGTATTGCAACAATAAAATTACCAATACAAAAGATACAGCAGGTTGGGATATGTTTAAACCTGCGGAATAAAACTAATTTTAAAAAAGTAGTAATAATATGAACACTGGCGAAATACTTATTTATCAAAACCAAGAGGGTAATATCAAAATTGATGTTCGCTTACAAGAAGAAACAGTTTGGTTAACCCAAGATCAAATGGCGGTACTTTTTGGTAAAGCAAAGTCAACCATCAATGAGCATATCAAAAATATTTTTGAAGAAGGAGAGCTTAACGAAGCAACATCTTTACACAAATTCGGAATTTCCGAATTTCAGCAAAAAGCACCTAATTATTACAATCTTGATGTTGTCATTTCTGTTGGCTATAGAGTAAAGTCAATACAAGGAACACAATTTAGAATATGGGCTACACAACGACTAAAAGAGTATATTGTTAAAGGATTTGCATTGAATGATGAGCGTTTCAAATCGGGTAATTCAATGAATTATTTTAATGAATTACAAAGCCGTATTCGTGAAATTCGCTTATCTGAAAAATTCTTTTATCAAAAAATAAAGGACATTTACACGACAAGTATTGATTATGATCCAAAGGATGAAAAAACAATAGCGTTTTTCAAAGTAGTACAAAATAAATTGCTTTGGGCAATCTCTCAAAACACGGCAGCTGAGTTAGTATATCGAAGAATAGATGCCAGTTTGCCATTAATGGGGATGCTTTCTTATGATAAGGCAGCAGCAAAATCGGTAACTAAGCAAGAAGTAAGTATTGCAAAAAATTATCTTGATGAAAACGAAATGAAATTACTAGGACTATTGGTAGAGCAATATTTGGCGTTTGCCGAAACTATGGCACAACAACAAACTCCTATGTATATGAAAGATTGGATTGCAAGATTAGACGGCATTTTGCAACTCAATGGAAGAGAATTACTAACACACGCTGGTAAAATAAGTCACGATAGAGCTTTAAAAAAATCAGCAAACGAGTTTGAAAAATACAAACTAAAACAAGCTGCAATTGAAAAAGAGCAAAGTCTAAAGGAAATTGAAGAAGATATCAAACGATTAAAAAAATAAACCTATGATAAACAAAGGGCTAGACACAACATTTATCCATTTTGGTATTCGTAAAGACGATATGGAAATCATCAAAAATCTTTGCGAAGAACAAGGATTAGGCTTGGAATGGTTAGAAGAAAACATATTGAAAGAGTTCCACAATCTTAAAATCAATAACGAAGATATTGACAGCAAAAAGATTGAAAAAACTATCGAAAAAGCTTTAAACAAAATTTAAGTACTATGCTCATTACCAAAATAATTGCCAAAAACTTTAAAACCTATCGAGAACTCGACTTGGATTTAACCGTAAATGAAGAGCAACCGATTATACTAATTGGTGGAGAAAATGGTGGTGGTAAAACTACCTTGTTTCAAGCCATTTATAGTGCGTTGTATGGTCTAAAAGTAAAAGACGAGCAACACTTCAATAAATTGCAAAACGCTGGAGAAAGGGCAAAAAATGCTGGTAATAGTAGCAACAAAATTGAATTAGAAATTCACTTTACGGGTAAAGTATTGCACAGTGATTATAAATACATAATCAAGCGATTATATACGTTAAATTCTCAAAACAATCCAGTAGAAGCAGTAATGCTTAATCTTAACGGTGACATTTTTAATTACGGCACAGCAACACCACACGCTGAAAGAGTTAAAAAAGAAGCTGAAGTAAATAAAATTATAAAAGCTAATCTACCACAAGAATTAAGTAAGTATTTCCTTTTTGATGCAATGGAAGCAGGTAATTTATTAAAAGACGAATACCTTAACCGAGTGATTAAAGAGAATATTGAGAACGTGATGGGTTTCAATAAATACATTCAATTAGGTAATGCAACAAATACACTAACGCAAGAATACATTGCACAAAGTATTGAAATTGAAGAAGAAAGAACACAATACAAAAACCTTTTAGAAGAGCATAAAAAATACCAAGACTTAATTGATGCTACTAAAGTGCAATATGATAGAAGTTTGAGTTATGCTATGGCTCAAAAAGAGTTGTATGAAAGTGCTAAAGAAGGTAAAAATCTTCAAGCGAACATTAAAGAACAAATTCAAATTCTAGAAAGAAAGATTGAAGATATTTTAAATAAGGAAATACTATATATAGATCAATCAGAAAAATTCCTTAATGATATTGAAATTCAAGTGTTCATTCCAAAGTTAATTACAATTGTACAAAACGAAATTGAGCTGATACTTTCGGAGAAAAGTCAACAAGTTAATAGCGATTTTATTGAGCCAGAACACATCAGCAAAGTATCAGATAAGGTATTAGAATTCTTAAGGGAACACAATATAATCAAAGGAGATCTAACAGCTGAACAGAAAATAAAACTTACTGATTACATCATTAAAAAATCAGCGCAAAACAAGACTGAAACGGAATACGATTTTATTGATAAGAACGATATAATTCATTTTGAACAATTGTTAGGTTGGTCAAGTATCAATCAATACAACATACTCGAACAACAAAAAAGTAGTTTAGAAAAAGAAATAGCTTCATTACCTAATTTAAAAATTCAATTATTGGATTTAAGAAAAAATGACATGGGTGGTAGTGAAGATATTATTCAAAGCTATGATGCTAATGAATTAAAAATAAAAGATTTCAAAGAAGTAATAAAAAATTACCAATCAGAGATTGAGCGTTTAGATACAAAAATTAAAAGGTTTGATTTGTCAGATGAAGAAGTACCAAATCCTAAACTAGAAACACTTAAAAAATTAGGTCCATTATTTTCAAATATTTCCAATGCCTTATTAAAAAATAAAAAAGCACGTATTGAGGAGGCAATGAAAAACGATTTAAATACAACTTTAGTAGTATATGAAAATCAAATTGATCGAGTGCTGTTGTCAGAAGATTTAAGTAACCTTTCATTCAAAATATTTCACAAAGCAGGAAATGAAATATACCTTGATGAATTAAATGCAGCATCAAAACAAATTATAATCCAGGTACTGTTAAAATCATTGCATTATTTCGGGGATTACAATCCACCAGTTATGATTGATACTGTTTTTGGATATTTAGATGAAAGCAGTCGAGCTTCATTACTCGAAAATTACTTTCCTAAACTATCACATCAAACCATTTTGTTAAGTACCGATAGTGAAATAAGAAAGTCAGTTGATTTGGATAAAATAGAAAATTTTATCTCAAAAAAATTCACATTGGTTAGAGATAAGGAAAACCAATTAACAAAGGTAGTAGAAGGCTATTTTCCTAATTAATACAGAACAGTTATGGCATCTATAGAAACAGGATTACGTCAAGCAGAAGTATTGAATTCAAAAATGAATGATTTACGAGAGCGTTTAGAAAAACACATCAATTTAAAACAGTATACCGATAATCATAAAAATGTTACTCCAAAGGGTAATGCAAAACTAATGCGTATTTGTTTAATTGCGGGATTGTCTGATAATGAGAAACGTAATAAGGAAGTATTGAATATTCAAATGTCTTCAAACAGTATTCATCCAACACTATTTACGGTTCACAATCTAAATGGAATGCTGTCTTCAATGATTAAATTACGATACCACGATTTAGATATAAATTGGGAAGATAACATTACAAAAAGTAAAGTGGTTAATGCGGAAATTTTCAGAGGCTTTGATATGCTGATGAAAGGCGATACATTACACGAATGGCTAAAAGTTAGTACAACTGCTTCAGTTAAAGCAGGGCAAATACCATTATTAAACTTAAATATTGGTAGTTATGATGGAGACATTAATGCGTATTTAGATATGAATAGCAAAAATGTAACCAATACTCAAATTCTAATTGCTGGTTCAACAGGTTCAGGAAAATCAAATCTTTTAGCTGTTTTAATGAACGAAATGCGTTCGCTTTCAGTAGAAAGTAATTACCCAGTTAATTTCCTTTTCTTCGATTACAAAGGGGAGTTTTCAGATATAGCAAATAATGATTGGCTGCAACATTTTGAAGTAAACCGTTCCGCTATTTTAGATCCAATGGTAGAACCTTTACCATTTACACCTTTCAAAGATTTTGTAGGTAAAACCCAAAACGAAATCAATTTATATTCAACAGAATTGGCAAATGCATTATTAGCTATTGATAGTGCAAAAATTAGTGCTAATATGAGTAATAGGCTATCAGAAGCTATAATCAATGGGTATAAAGACACAAAAGGGAAACCAATCAATTTTACAACTTTAATAGAAAATTACACCGATTTACAGCCACAAAACGAACGTGAAAGAATGGATAGTGTAAAATCGGTTTTAAGTCAATTAGAACGTGCTAATCTATTCCTAAACGATGATAGAATTGATTTGATAGGAAATAGTTTTATTGTAAAAATGGATAAATTTCCAAAAGAAGGTCCAATCGGCAAAGCAATTGTTTATTTCATAGTATCAAAGTTAAACTCCATCTATGAAAATCTTCCAGTTCAAGCCAATGACAAAGAAAAAGTAGAACTAAGACACTTCACAATCATCGATGAAGCACACTATATGTTAGGATTTGACAACAAACCACTTCGTGATTTGATTGCAGTAGGTCGTAACAAAGGAATGAGTATTATTTTGGCAACTCAAAATATGGATGCTTACAAAAGCAAACATTTTGATTTCTATGCAAATGCACAATATCCATTGATAATGAAGCAGCAATCCATTAACGATGCAGTGCTAAAAGATATGTATGGTGTATCAGGAAACGATTTAGTTGAAATAAAACAAGCCATTGCTGGCCTTCAAAAAGGAGAATTAATTATCAAAAACAACGAAGCTATTATACTAGGTTTTGGTAAGAAGTTTAAGAAGATAATGGTTAGGCATTTGATATAGTTTTTCGTGTAGACTTATAGTATTAGGAATAGTTAAATAAAAGAAATGAAATTCAAAGAATTTGAAGAATTAGTTGATGCGACCAATATAAGATTAGGTTCGTTTTGTAATGAATTTGGTAGTAAACGGAAAGAACTGGCTAAATTAGGAAAAAGTCCAAAACGCGGTATTTTATTTACTTTTAATAAAAAAAATGTTGGTAGAGATTGGGCAATAAATGAAGGTGGTGGAACAGAAATTCAATATCATATCGCTTTAGATACTAATACACTTGAATTACGATATGGTTTAGGTTTTAATTCCCAATATGTTCAATTTGCTAATGACATGTCACCGGTTGAGTATATGAGACCATTTATGAATGCGTTTATACTTAATGAAAGCAAAATTAGAACTCTAATACCAACGTATGATTTTGTAATTGGAAACAGAAATATGCTATTAAACCCAAGTCACGATGACTATGTGTTGTTTGGAAAGAAAATTAAAATTTTAAAAAATAATTTAGAGTATTCAATTGACGATATTGTTTTTGATGAAATTATTCAAGATTTAAAATTACAATTTCTACCTTATCAAATCATCTTTAGCGGAAAAAACAATTCAAACAAAATTTCAATGCAAAATATAAATCTAATAGATATACTTACTAAAAAAAAGCAACTTATTTTACAAGGTCCTCCAGGAACGGGTAAAACATTTACAGCTAAGGATATGGCTGAACTATTGATTTATAATGAAATTTCATCCGATAAAAAAGTACAGAAAAAACGGTTAGAAGAAACAGATCAATTCAAATTGATACAGTTTCATCCAGCTTATTCATATGAGGATTTCGTAAGAGGAATAACAGCAAAGAGTACGGATAATAAAATCGAGTACATTACTGAAAATAAAGTTTTGGCAAAGTTTGCAAAACTTGCAGCTGAAAATTGGAAGTTGTCATCAAGTGATACAGTTAAGTTTGTAGCGATAGAAAATTGGGTACAATCTACAATAGATGATTTTAAAGAATATCTATTAAACTACTTAGATGAGAATGATGAAAAATTAATGATTACTCCAAAAGTATACATTAGTAGAATTACAGATAATAGCATACGTTATAATTCAGATGCTTGGGAAGTAGATGGTGGTGTTCCTGTATCAGATTTATTAAAAATGTATTTAGCAGGTATTACCCAAAGAAGGGAAGTCAAAGAGCTTGCAACATTGACTAAGACTGCAAAAAGTTTAGCTACCTATTGGTTTAAAATTTTAGAATTATTTAAAAAATATATAGACGATAATAAACTAAAATATGATGAAGTTGTTTCGCTGTCAGAGGAAGAAAAATACATCCTTATAATTGATGAAATCAATAGAGCCAATTTACCTGCTGTACTAGGTGAATTAATTTATGCATTAGAATATCGTGGCGAAAAAGTAGAAAGTATGTATGATATTGATGAGGATAATTCTTTAGTTATTCCTCCAAATTTGTTGATTATAGGAACGATGAATACATCAGACAGAAGCGTTGGTCATATTGATTACGCAATAAGAAGACGTTTTGCTTTTGTAGATATATTACCAAAGATTTTAGATGATGAAAATTTTGAAGCTGATTATTTCAAAAAAGTATCCGAATTATTTATTGCAAACTTTGATGAATATGTTGAAAATCAAGAAATAATACTTGTGAAGTCTCAGTATTTATCAGAAGAATTTAGACCAGAGGATGTTTGGTTAGGTCACAGTTATTTTATTACGAAAGATATAGATTTTGTTACTCGCCTTAAATATGAAATTAAGCCAATTTTAAAAGAGTATATCAAAGATGGAATACTAAAACAATCTGCCGAAACTTTCATAAACAACTTATTGTTATGATAATTGTAGGAGAACAATATGGCTATAAAAAACCAAAAGCTTTGGATAAAGATATTTCAAAGCATCATCCTATATTAAATAAGCAACCTTACAGTAAGGAATTTAAGCAAAAGAAAAATAAGTCAGTTTGTTTTCAAATAGATTACAACAAAATAACTGATGATTATGAGTTTCAAACATCATATTTTGTTGGGGTTGATTGGATTGTAGAAAATGAACTATCGATATATATTGAACCAAAAGTTAACAAAAACAATATTGAAGTTAGTTATCTAGAAATGTTGCTTGAGGCTTTAAAGGAAACTGAAAATCTTAATCATTTAGATCATCTATGTGAAATATATTTTGATAAACCTACAATTACAATAGACCAAAAACAAGATTTATTATCACCATTGTTGGTGGTTCAATACCTTCATTTACTTAAAAGAATAGTCCAAAAAGGATTAAAGAAAACATATTATCCTGTTGTAAAAAATCTTAATGCTAAAGTTAAAGGTAAAATTCTTGTAAATGCTACTATCAAGAACAATCATACAAAAAGCAAAATACTATACAGTTATTGTAAATATGAAGAATTTGGTCTGAATTCAATAGAAAATAAAGTTCTAAAGAAAGCATTATTATTCTCCCAAAAAGCCATTCAAAATTTTAGAAGTGTTGATACATCAGCTTTAAATAGTTTGTTTAATTATATTCAACCAGCTTTTATTCAAGTAGATAATGAAGTTCAAGTAGAAGAGTTAAAAACTATAAAACCAAATCCACTATACAAAGAATACGAACAAGCATTGAAATTAGCAAAACTGATACTCAAAAGATATAGTTATACCATTTCAGAAATCAATCCAACTAAAATTCAAACACCACCATTTTGGATTGATATGAGTAAACTATTTGAATTATATGTATTCGCAAAACTAAAACAGCGTTTTCCCGAAAAGAATGAGGTAATCTATCATAAAAACATTAATTACTTAGAACTAGATTTTTTAATTAATTCTAAAAGAGAAAATATTTTTATGGTAGTTGATGCTAAATATAAACCACAATATACTGATAGAAAAATAAACAAAGAAGATATTAGGCAAGTGGCAGGATATGCTCGACTAAAAGAAGTATATGATATTTTGAAAGTTGATTACAATAAAAATATTGACTGCTTGATTATCTATCCAAACTTGAATGAAGGGAATGAAGATTTTGTAAACATTAATTTTACAGTAAATCCATTAAAAAAGTATGTTGGCTTTTATAAATTAGATATTAAGTTACCTTTCTCAAACAAAACAATATAGTATAAATAATAAACAATGCAGCTTTACGATAACAAATATACTTTTATAAAAGACCTTGGCAACGGTGGATTTGGCAAGGTGTTTTTAGCGAAAGAAAAAGTTTCAAATCGCTTTGTGGCAATCAAGCAATTATTAAATACGAACAAATCAGAACAAGAAGATATAATCCACGAAATTGAAACAATTTCAAAGTTCGACAATCCCAATATTGTTACCTATTACCATCATTTTTGGGAAGACGAAGTACTATATTTAGTAATGGAATATTGTTCAGGTGGTAGTTTAAGAGATAAATTATCTTCCAATTCAATTACTACTTCAGAAACAATTGAATGGATACAAACATTAGCTTCGTGTTTAAGAATAATTCATAAAAAAGGTATAATTCATCACGACATCAAACCAGATAATATTGTTTTCTCTCAAAACGGAACAATTAAAATTGCTGATTTTGGTGTAGCAAACAAAAACATTGGTACAAGAGCATATATGAGCCCAGAAGCTTTTAGCTGGGATGTAGATAGTACAAATGATCCAAGAATTGATATTTATGCTTTAGGAGTTACGTTAATGGAATTATTATCCAAACAAAATCCATTTTCCGGTTTATCGAGAGAAGAAATCATTGAAAAACACCAATCAGCAGATTTTCCAATACAACAACTTCCAAATTGGCAACAAGAAATAATTCTAAAAGCAATCAATAAAACACCAGAACTAAGATTTCAGTTTATGATTGAATTGGAAGAAGCTTTAAAAGCCAAATCCGTTCCTATTATATTCAACAAAGACAATCTAAAAGCAGCCGAATTAATAGCATTAGCAGATAAGGCCTTAAAAACCAACAAGTGGCGTAATGCTTTAAAATTTTTAGAACTAGCTCACAAACAATACGACAACAATGTTGCAGTATTACTAGCGTTAGGTAAATACAATTTAAGAATTCAAAAGATTGATGCAGCAAAAAGTTTTTATGAGAAAGCATTGAAACTCAATCCGAGATTAGACGTTCAAAAAGACTTGGGTTGGATTAATTTAGAAGTAAAAAAATATCCAATTGCAATAGGATTATTATCAGACCATCTTCATAGAAACCCAGCAGATTATGAAGCGTATAATCTATTAATTCGTTGTTATTACGAAACAGAAAGATACGAAACAGCAATGGAACTTTCCAAAATGATTATGGAAGCAAATCCATCTTTACCTTGTTTTGCAAATAATTATTTTATTGCTTTTGTGTTAAATAGTAATGGTAAATCAATTCCTCCAAAATCAAAATCAGAACAAAAAGACAATCCATTTATTGAATATAATCTCTCTGTGGTTACCGAAGAAGAACTGAGCCATAATTTTAAGAAGAAACCAGCATTAAAATCAAAACTACTATTTATGGACTTTCAATTCAACACTTTGAAAGAAAATACAATAACAATATTAGAAACTAACAATAAAATAGACACTCCAAATTCATTCAATAATCCAATCTTAAAATTTGGAAGAGAAGAATACAATCAAAACGACATTCAAGTATCAGGTTCAAATGCAGTAAGTAGAAGACATTGTATTATTATCAACACTAAAGATAATGTTTGGTTATATGATTTAGAGAGTACCGGAACAGAAATAAACGATACAATTGTAACCAATAAAATTCCTTTAATTGGTCACAACAAACTAAGAATAAAAGACATTTATTTTACACTAACAACAGATAAAAGCAAACTACTATAAATAAATATGCTACAGTTACATACAATAAATCATAATTAACTATGCCATTATCTCATTCATCTGCACAAAATCTTCGTATTTCACCACTACAAAATTAGCTTTTGGACTTGCTGGAGATAGAAAACAATTCGTTCTGAATGCACTAATTATATTGCAAAATCAAGTTATAAAGGTCAATTAATTGCTATTCTCAATAAGTATTTGACAAGATAATTGGAGTATGGTTTAACCTTGACTTTAATTTAAAATATTTTTCTACATTTGTAGAGAAGTGAATGCTTCTCCAAGTTTTAAAAAATTATATACTATGCAAAACATTCCTAGTGTTGACTTGCGTGATTTCCTTTCGGATGACCCGAAACGTAAACAAAAATTTGTAAATGAAATCGGAAGTGCTTTTGAGGATATTGGCTTCGTAGCGTTAAAAGGACATTTTTTAGACGACCAGTTGGTTGACGAATTGTATGGTGAAATCAAAAAATTTTTCACATTACCTTTAGAAACAAAACGTAGTTATGAAATCCCTGGAATTGGAGGACAAAGAGGTTATGTTTCTTTTGGAACAGAGCACGCCAAAGGCAGAAAAGAAGGAGATTTAAAGGAGTTTTGGCACTTTGGACAATATGTGCCTGCAGATTCAAAATATGAAGCTGAGTATCCAGAAAACGTTAAAGTAAAAGAACTTCCCCGTTTTAATGCTGTAGGTAAAGAAGCCTATCAAATGCTAGAAAAAACTGGCGTTTATGTTTTAAGAGCTTTGGCTTTACACCTTGGCTTAGATGAATTTTATTTTGACCAGTATGCCAAAGACGGAAATTCAATCTTACGACCTATACATTACCCACCAATCACAGCTGAACCGGCTAATGCGATTCGTGCTGCTGCGCATGGTGATATCAATTTGATTACTTTATTGATGGGAGCCCAAGGAAAAGGACTACAAGTACAAAAGCACAACGGAGAATGGATTGATGCCATTGCTGAATCGGATGAATTAGTTATCAATGTGGGGGATATGTTATCACGTCATACGAATAACAAATTGAAATCTACTATTCATCAAGTAGTCAACCCACCAAGAGAATTATGGGGAACTTCCCGTTATTCTATTCCGTTTTTTATGCATCCGATAAGCGACATGAAATTAGATTGTTTGGAAAACTGTATTGATGATGAACATCCAAAACAATTTGAAGACACTACTGCGGGGGCCTATTTATATGAACGCTTAGTAGATTTAGGATTAATCAAAAAATAATTCTTAATTTTACGTCTAGTAATTAAAAGACATTGAGTTTACTTAATGTCTTTTTTTCTTTTTGTTCAACATTGAAGCACTAAAAGAGCAGCTTTGATAGATTGAAAGAGAAATTGAACACGGATAACACTGATTTAAATCCGCATTATCTGCGTTCCATTAAAACGACATGAAAGCAGTATTAAAACATAAACTATGGACTTACAAGACCAATTAAAAAATCTTTTTCCTGATCACGAACCATTACCTGAAGGACCTATCGAAGCAGTGGCGCACGAATTATACATTCAAAAAGAACCTATGATTTGCAAATTCGAAAAACGAAAAGGAAAAGCAACCACTATAATCGAGGGTTATGAAGGAACCGACGAAGATTTTAAAATTTTGGCCAAAGAAATCAAAATCAAATTGAGTGTTGGCGGAACGTTCAAAGACGATTCTATTATCATTCAAGGGGATTATCGCGATAAAATAATGGCTATTCTAAAAGAAAAAGGCTTTAAAGTAAAACGTGTTGGAGGCTAGAAAAAGTATTCAATAATTAGTGTTCAGTGGAGCAACTTTAATCCTTAAAATTAAAAAAAAACAATGATACAATCATCCGAATTAATATTAAATCCTGACGGTAGCGTCTACCATTTAAATTTAAAACCAGAACATATTGCACACGATATCATTTTTGTAGGTGATCAAAATCGTGTGGAGAAAATCACTCAATTTTTTGACAGCATCGAATTTTCGACTCAAAAAAGAGAATTCAAAACCCAAACCGGGATTTTTAAAGGCAAACGAATTACGGTAATGTCTACAGGAATTGGTCCAGATAATATTGATATCGTTATCAACGAACTCGATGCCTTAGTCAATATCGATTTGCAAACCCGTAAGCCAAAAGAAAACCTGACTTCTTTGAACATTATTCGTATTGGAACTTCAGGCTCTTTACAAGCGGATATTCCGGTAGATAGTTTTGTAATGGCAAAATTTGGATTGGGATTAGACAACATGCTGCGCTCCTATTTGATCGACGAAGTTTCGATTCCTGAAATGGAAGATGCTTTTGTAAAACACACCAATTGGGATTTGAGTAAAGGAAAACCATGCGTGATTGCTTGTTCCAAAAAACTAGAAAAAATATTCGAAAGCGATAAAATACACAAAGGAATTACCACAACAGCTGGTGGTTTTTACGGTCCTCAAGGCCGTGTATTGCGATTGAATATTCAAGATGAAGAATTGAATGCTAAAATGGATAATTTTGAATTTGGTGACAACCGAATCACAAACTTAGAAATGGAAACTTCAGCAATTTATGGGCTTTCGGCACTTTTAGGACATCATGGATTGTCATTAAACGCGATAATTGCCAACCGTGCTTCGGGAACTTTTAGTGCAGATCCTTACAAAGCAGTCGATGAATTGATTGCTTACGCCTTGGATAAATTAGCGAATCAATAATAGAAAGTTCATTTTATTTTGGAGCTGATTCCTGCTCTACACTGTATCTTTTATGCTGTCTAAAAATTGCTGAGTTCCTCGCAATGACAGCACAAAAGGATGCCGTTTCGATCAGGGCTAAACCGTTCAACATCAAATTTTCAATAAAAGCATGAATCTTATTTTAGAAACGGACCGATTTTTACTAAGAAAAATACTGCTTCCCGATGCCGAAACTTTATTTGAAATAAACTAAGGTTCATCATCAAAAGGAATAGTAGAAAAAATTGGACTGAAAATGACCGAACAATACATGGAAGACGGCGTTGCTTGGAATTCGTACGAAATAAAAAACCCCAACCTATAATGAAAACAATAAAAATAGCCGGA
>RRZU011341432.1_pt1 | contig 14927 bp, 12 predicted proteins | sample 2165561 | NCBI WGS metagenome assembly RRZU01 (sample SAMN10456909, study PRJNA506462) | wastewater metagenome | isolation source: wastewater sludge | place: USA: Moscow, Idaho
CGGTGGTGAAGAGCGGCGGCGATACGTGGTACTTCCTGACTGCCGACTACGCCTTCGGCCATGCGCTGGAGCGTGATACTTCCGAGGTGGTGAAGGCCTCGGGCGGCAAGATTCTCGGCAGCGTCAAGGTGCCGCTCAACACGCAGGACTTCTCGTCCTTCCTGCTGCAGGCGCAGTCGTCCAAGGCCAAGATCATCGGCCTGGCCAACGCCGGTGGCGACACCATCAACTCCATCAAGCAGGCAGCCGAGTTCGGCATCGTCAAGGGTGGCCAGAAGCTGGCCGGCCTGCTGGTGTTCCTGCCCGACGTGCACGGCCTGGGCCTGAACACGGCGCAGGGCCTGCAGATCACCGAGTCGTGGTATTGGGACCTCAACGACGCCAGCCGCGCTTTCGCCAAGCGCTTCGCGGCGCAGCACGGCGGCAAGTACCCGTCGTCCGACCACGCGGGCGTGTACGCCGGAGTGCTGCACTACCTGAAGGCTGTCGACGCTGCCAAGACCGACGACGGCACCAAGGTGGTGGCCAAGATGAAGGAACTGCCGACCGACGATCCGCTGTTCGGCAAGGGCAGCATCCGTGCCGATGGCCGCAAGATCCACCCCGTCTACCTGTTCGAAGTGAAGAAGCCGTCCGAGTCGAAAGGCCCGTACGACTACTACAAGGTGCTGCAGACCATCCCGGCCGACAAGGCGTTCCGCCCCATCGACCAAGGCAACTGCCCGCTGGTGGCCAAGAAGTAATCACGAAGTAACCCGCAACGAGCGACAACCGGGCATAGAACGCGCATGGAAATCTTTGGCATTCCGATCCAGGCCATGATGGGGCAGTTGCTCATCGGCCTCATCAATGGTTCGTTCTACGCCTTGCTGTCGCTCGGGCTGGCCGTGATCTTCGGCCTGCTGAACATCATCAACTTCACCCATGGCGCCCAGTACATGCTGGGCGCCTTCGGGGCCTACCTGCTGCTGAACAAGCTCGGGCTGGGCTACTGGTGGTCGCTCATCCTGGTGCCCATCCTGGTCGGCGCCACCGGCGTGATCATAGAGCGCACCATGCTGGCGCGCCTGTACAAGCTGGATCACCTGTATGGCCTGCTGCTGACCTTCGGCTTGGCCCTCATCATCCAGGGCTTCTTCCGCAACGAATACGGCTCCACCGGCCTGCCCTACGCCATGCCGGAGCAGTTGCAAGGCGGCATCAACCTGGGCTTCATGTTCCTGCCGATCTACCGCGGCTGGGTCATCATCGCCTCGCTCATCATCTGCCTGGCGACTTGGTTCGTCATCGAGCGCACCAAATTGGGCGGCTATCTGCGCGCGGCCACCGAGAACCCGCAGATGGTGCAGGCCTTCGGCATCAACGTGCCGCGCATGATCACGCTGACCTACGGCTTTGGCGTCGCGCTGGCGGCGCTGGCCGGCGTCATGGCGGCCCCCATTTACCAGGTCAGCCCGCAGATGGGCTCTGACCTCATCATTGTCGTGTTCGCCGTGGTCGTGATCGGCGGCATGGGCTCCATCATGGGCGCCATCGTCACCGGCTTCGGGCTGGGCTTGATCGAGGGCCTGACCAAGGTGTTCTACCCCGAGGCCTCGACGACCGTCATCTTCATCATCATGACCATCGTGCTGCTGATCCGTCCGGCCGGCTTGTTTGGCACACAGAAGTAAGCCATGGCCACCGCATCGACCCCCATTACCTCCCCCCCCAAGCCGGCCGACACCGCCAGCGACGAGCGCACGCACCGCGTCGCCTTCATCATCATGGCGGCGGTGTTCATCGGCGCGCCGCTGGTCGGCGTGTACCCCGTGTTCATGATGAAGGTGATGTGCTTCGCGCTGTTTGCGTGCGCCTTCAACCTGCTGCTGGGCTTTGGCGGGCTGCTGTCCTTCGGGCACGCCATGTTCCTGGGCGGCGCCGGGTACGTGGCCGCGCATACCGCCAAGGTTTGGGGCCTGACACCGGAGCTGGCCATCGGGCTCGGCGCGCTGAGCGCGGCTGCGCTGGGGTGGGTAGTGGGCAAGCTGGCCATCCGCCGCCAAGGCATCTATCTCACCATGATCACGCTGGCGCTGGCCCAGATGGTGTTCTTCTTCGCCTTGCAGGCGCCCTTCACGGGCGGCGAGGACGGCATCCAGGCGGTGCCGCGCGGCAAACTGTTCGGGCTGTTCGATCTGTCGAACACCAATGTCATGTACGCCTTCGTGCTGGCCATCTTCCTGGGCGGCTTCCTGATCATTTACCGCATCATCCACTCGCCCTACGGCCAGGTGCTGAAGGCGATCCGCGAAAACGAGCCGCGAACCATTTCGCTGGGCTACGACGCCGACAAGTTCAAGCACCGCGCCTTCGTGCTGTCGGCCGCGCTGGCGGGCCTGGCGGGCGCCACCAAGGCCATCGTGTTCCAACTGGCTTCACTGACCGACGTGCACTGGAGCATGTCGGGCGAGGTGGTGCTGATGACGCTCGTGGGCGGGCTGGGCACCATCTTCGGCCCGGTCGTTGGGGCGGCGGTGATTGTCACCATGCAGAACTATCTGGCACAACTGGGCGCCTGGGTGACGGTGGTGCAGGGCGTGATCTTCGTCGTCTGCGTGCTTCTGTTCCGCCGCGGCATCGTGGGCGAGATCGGGCACCTGCTGAAGAAGTCGCTCTGAGTGGGCGGATTCCCCGACCAGACAGCGCGGGCCACGGCCCGCGTTTTGTTTTGTTGAATCAAATCAGGCGCTGGCGCTCGTCCAACAAGCGCGAGCAGCTACGACAGTTGTAGCACCATTCATTCCACCACCGTGCGCGACTGCTCGCGCAGGTACTGCTGAAGGTAGTGAAAGGAGCCGATCGCCTTGCCCGTGCTGCCGCTGCCCTTCCAGCCGCCAAAGGGTTGAAAACCCGGCCACGCGCCCGTGGTGGCGCCTTGCGGGCGGTTGGCGTAGGTCACACCGGCCTCGATGTGATTGTGGAAGTACGCCACTTCCTCCGGCGTGCCGTAAAAGCCCGCCGTCAGCCCGTAGTCGCTGGCGTTGGCGCGTGCGATGCCTTCAGCCACTGAATCGACCTCGCCCACCAGCACCACGGGCAGGAAGTGTTCGTCGACCCACGCGCGGTCGTCCAGCGGCGCCTGCGCCACGGTGGGCGCGACGAAAAAGCCGCGCGCGAGATCGCCTTCGGTCAGCCACGCGCCGCCGGTGTCGATCTGCCCGACCTGCCGCAAATGCTTGGCCAGCCGCCCATAGCGGTCGTAGGCGCCGCGGTCGATGACCGGCCCCATCCAGTGGGCCTGCTGCGTCGGGTCGCCCACCGCGATGTCGCGCGTCAGTTGCACCAGCCGCTCGCGCAGCGCATCGGCCAGCGGGCGCTCCACATACACGCGCGAGCAGGCCGAGCACTTCTGCCCCGACAGCCCGAAGGCCGAGCGCAAAATGCCCAGCGCCGCGCGCTCCATGTCGCCATGTCGGCTGACGATGGTGGCGTTCTTGCCGCCCATCTCGGTGATGCAGGGCTTGGGGTAGCGGCCTGCGGCACTGGCGCGCAGCACCTGCATGCCCACCGCGTGCGAGCCGGTGAAGGTGATGCCCGCCACATCGGGGTGCTGTGCCAGCGCGCTGCCCGTTGTGTCGCCGCCCGTCACGAAGTTGATCACGCCCGGCGGCAAGCCCGCATCCCGCAGGCATTCCAGCAGCAGCCAGCCCGAGAGCGACGTCTGCGGCGAGCACTTGACCACCGCCGTGTTACCCGCGATCAGCGCCGGCCCGAGCGGCCCGCCGGCCAGCGCGAAGGGAAAGTTGAACGGCGCGATCACCGCCCACACGCCGTACGGCCGCAGCACGCTGCGGTTGTGGCTCTTGAAGTTCGGCAACGGGTCGTCCGCCAGCGGGCGGTCGAAGCCGTCGGCTTCTTCCATGCGGTCGGCGTACCAGTCGATCAGGTCGGCCGTCTCCTGCACCTCGCCAATCGCCTCCATGCGGTTCTTGCCCACTTCCACCGCCACGGCGGCGCTGATGGCGTACACGCGCTCTTCGATCAGCCGCGCGGCGCGCCGCAGCAGCGCCACGCGCTCGCGCCACGGCGTGGCGGCCCAGGCCGGGTAAGCGGCGCGCGCGGCCTGCACGGCGCGGTCCACATCGTCGGCGCTGCCTTGCACGAAGCGGCCGATGAGCCAATCCTGATCGATGGGCGAGCGCACCTCGAAGCGTTCGCCGCCCTCCGCCGCAGCTCCGTCGATCCACTGCGGGTGATCGCGCCCCATGCCACGGTGCTTGAACTCGGCCAGCGCGGCGTCGAAGCGCGCGTGCAACTCGGGCGGCGGGTTGAACATGGTCGAATAGGTCAGCTTGAACGCATCGCTCATGCGGTGGGTCTCCTTTTAGTATTAATTTGATAGCTGCTTGCGCTTATTCAGCAAGCGCTGGCGGCCATTTTGACATCACATGGATACCTTGCGCACGCAGGCGGCGCGTCAGGCCCAGCACCGCGGCATCCTTGCTGAGCAGCAGCGCGCCGTGCGTCACGGCCAGGTCGATGAAGGGCTGGTCGTCGGGGTCGGCGCAGCGGGCCGATGCGCAACTTGGCGGCTCGGGCATGCCCTGCGTCAACGCGTCAAAGGCGGTCAGCACCGCGACGGCAGGTAACCCAGCGACCGCCAGGCGCGGCGCGATGCGCGGGTAGCCCAGCACGCGCGCCAGCTCGGCCCGCATGCGCGCAGTCGCCAGCCAGCGCAGCGTGCCGGCACGCAAGGCGGTGTGCAGCGCCTGCACGGCGGGGTCGGCAAACACCAGTAGGTCCAGCGCGATGTTGGTGTCGATGACGACGGCGCCCGGCGCCGCTTCCGGGTTGTTCACTCGCTGTGGATCGCTATTCAATCGGGAGCTGGTGGCGCTTGTCCATCCAGCGCTGGCGGTGCTTTTGACGCTGAATCGACGCGCTGCCGCGCCGTCAGATCGAACCGGAACAGGCGGCACTCGATCGGCCCGTTCCACAACGGCACGCGGCGCGATTCTTTCAGGCGCAGGCGGCCGGGCAGCTTCAAATCGGGCGTGAGCAGCCACGCCGTCCAACCGGCGTAATGGCCCTTCCAGTGCGCGGCCAGGCGGGCGAAGAATTCGTCGCCGGCGTTGAACTCGTCTGCCGCCGGCGCGCTGCTCTGGAAGGCCTCGCGCCCGCCGGCGGCACGCACGCCGGCCACGCCAGCGGCGGCAATGCGCTCGCCATAAGGCGGGTTCATCAGCAACACACCTGGCAAGCCGGTGGGCGGCAGGCGCTGCAGCGCGTCGCCGCCGCGCAGCTGCACGGCGTGGGCCACGCCGGCCCGTTCGGCGTTGCGCTGCGCGAAATCGACCATGCGGTGGGCGACGTCGCTGCCGAACACCTGCACCGGCGTTCTTGAATCATTTTGGCCGCCAGCGCTTGTCTGATCAGCGCGAGCAGCTTCTTTTTTTATAGTATTCCACTGCACGGCATCGAAGGGCCTGAGCCGCTCGAAGGCAAAGCGGCGCAGCCCGCCGGCCGGCAGTCCCAGCCGCAACTGCGCCGCCTCGATGACGATGGTGCCGCTGCCGCAGCAGGGGTCGTACAGCGGCTGATCGCTGACGCGCCGCTCGGCCGGCTGCCACCAGCCGCTGGCGGCCAGCATGGCGGCGGCCAGCGTTTCCTTCAGCGGCGCGTCGCCCTTGTCCTGCCGCCAGCCGCGCTTGAACAGCGGCTCGCCGCTGGTGTCGATGTACAGCGTGGCCTCGGCCGGGCCCAGGTGCGCCTGCACGCGCACGCCAGGCGCGTGGGTGTCGATGCTGGGGCGCACGCCGCCGGCGCGTTCGCGAAAGCGGTCGGCCACCGCGTCCTTGATGCGCAGGGTGGCGAAGTTCAGGCTTTTGAGCGGGCTGGACTGCGCGGTGACATCGACGCGGAAGGTCTGGCGCGGCGTGAACCAGTCTTCCCACGCCACGCCGGCGGCCAGCGCGTACAGGTCGTGCTCGTCACGGTAGGCGCCGTGCGCCAGCTCGATCAGCACGCGCTGCGCCAGCCGGCTGTGCAGGTTCAGCCGCATCGCCTCGGCCCAGCCGGCGCGCACACGCACGCCGCCGCGCATGGTGAGCAAATCGTCGCCCGCGAGGCCCGTCAGGCCGTGCACTTCGTCGGCCAGAAAGTCTTCCACGCCACCGGCGCAGGGCAGAAACAGGGTCAGGGATGTCATGGGGTTGAATCAGCGGCGCCGCAGTGGAGCCAGTGGGCCGATTGTGTCAAACGATGACTGCGCTCTGACGAGCGCATGACCTCGCTTCGCTCGATGACGGCGCCCCTCGGGCGCCATGACTTACATCATGCGCCCGCAGGGCGCGTCATCGAAGGCAGCAGGCCGAGGTCATGCGCTCGCCAGAGCGCGGTCATCAGGGCAAGACCAGCGGCAGCCGCGTCGTCATGGTCACGAACGGGTCTTCGTAGGTGTAGGCCAGATCGCCCCCATGCGCCACCGCAATGGCCTGGCACACGTACAGCCCATAGCCCAGCCACGCGCTGGCATCGCCGGCGGCAGCCGACACCAGCGGGTTGAACAGCCTCGCCACCAGTTGCGGATCGATGGGCGGGCTGATGTTGCTGACCTCAATGACGGCAAACGCGTCCTGCGTTTCAACGCGGATCACCAGCGCCTCGCCCACGGCGCCGTGCTGCGCGGCGTTGTCGAGCAGGTTGTCGAGCAACTGCGCCAGCCGCGCCGGGTCGCCCTGCACCGGCACCGCGGTGAATTGCGGCGCCTTGCCCGGCCGCTCCAGAAACGCGGCAATACCGCCGTGGCCGCGCTGCGCCGCCTCCAGCCGCTCGGCGACCAGGGCCGCCACGTCGAGCGGCTCGCGGGCCAGCGCCATGCGGCCCTGGCGCAGCAGGCCAAGCTCCAGGCCCTGGCGCAGCAGCCGCTCGATGCGGCCGGCGTCCTCCGGCATGCGGCCATCGCGGCCATGGCTGTCCAGCACCGAGGCCACGGCGGCGCGCTGGCGCTCCAGCTCGGCCGCGCGCGTGACCACGATGCGGCTCAGGTCGGCGCGCAACTGGCCCATGGCGGCGACCTGCGTGGCGGTCCAGGGCTCGGCGCGGCCCTGCACGGTTTCGCGCCACAGCTGGAACGAGCCGGGCGGCGTCAACCGGGGCCCCAGCGGGCCGACCACCGTGGCCTTGGCCGGGTCGTGGCCCCAGTCGATGGTTTCGGTCTGTTCGCGGCGCAGCAGCACCAATGCCGCCTGCGCGCGCGGCTGGTAGCTGATGGCCAGCAAGCCGGCCCAGCCGTCCAGGTGTTCGCGCAATTCCGGCGCCAGCTCGGACAGCGAGGAGGTCACCAGCACGGGCTCGCCGGCCAGCTCTTGCGCCATCAGCCAGCGCAGCAGTTGCGCGCGCAGCGCCACCGGCACATCGCCGTGGCAGTGCAGGCCGGCGTGGTTGGTGGCCAGCACTGCGTCGGCGTCGAACACGCGGGCGATCTCGGCCGCTTCGGCCATCAGCACCTGAGCGGGTTGCACGGCGTATTGCACCTGGTTGAGCAGGCGCGCGCGCAGCCGCTCGTGCATGCGCTCTTCGGCCGACTGCTCGGCCGTCAGTTGGGCCTGCACATGCGCGGCCAGCAAGTCGGCCAGCACGTCGCACGCGGCCCGCGTGACGTAAGGCACCTGGCGCGGCGTGCGGTGGTGGCAGGCCAGCATGCCCCACAGGCGCCCTTCCAGCACGATGGACAGGCTCATCGACGCACCGACGCCGATGTTCTGCAAATATTCGATGTGGATCGGCGACACGCTGCGCAGCACGCCGTGGCTCATGTCCAGCGGCTGATCGACGCCCGGCGCGGCGCGCACCGCCACCGGCGTGCTGCCCACGTCGGCGATCAGGCGCATCGTGTTTTCGATGTACAGGCGGCGCGCCTGCGCCGGAATGTCGCTGGCCGGAAAGCGCCAGCCCAGGTAGGGGTCGAGCGCCGCATCGCGCTCCTCGGCCACGATGTCGCCGCTGTCGTCGGCGCGAAAGCGGTAGGCCATGACGCGGTCGAAGCCGGTCAGCTCGCGCACCATGTGCACGGCGTCTTGCAGCAGGCCCAAAACATCCGTCTGTTGCCGAAAGCGCTTGACCGCGGCGTGCAGGCCCGGCCCGTAGTCGTGCGCGCCATGCGCCGGTGGGCGGCTTTCGAACTCGGCCATCAGCCGGCCTTGCACGGCGTGCACCAGCAGATCGAACCGGCGCCCGCCAACCTGGATGACGGTGTGGCGCGACTGCGGCGCGTCGGCGGGCGCGGTCGACCGGGCCGCCTGCGTGAGCAGCGCGTGCACGGCCGGGTCTTCAAAGTGCGCCGGCGTGGCGACTTCGCCCAGGCCGGGCGCACCGGGCAGCAGGGTGGCCAGGTTGTCGCTGGCGTAGGTCACGCGCAGATCGGCATCCAGCGCCATCAGGGCGCCGTGCGGCTGGATGAGACCGGGAATGTGGATCGGCTCGCGGTCGCAATTGCTCAAATCCACCGCCGGCGCCGCAGCGGTGGCGGGCGCGCCCAGCGGCGCGCTCATGCGCGACTTTCGTGGGCGGCCGGCGCGGCGGCGTCCGCCAGGCGCTGCAACAGCTGAAACGCCAGCACGGCGCCCGCGCAGGCGGCGGCACGCTCGTCAGGCGACCGTGCCGCCGCCAGTTCATTCAGGAAGGCCGGCCATCGATCCGGCGCCCCACCGCCCAGATAGCCCAGCGGGTGCGGCGCCAACCGCTCGCCCCAGCGGCGGCGCAGCACCTTGCCGCCCAGGTGTGAGCCTTCAATGACGTAACGCACGCCCAGTCGCGCCGCGTCGGCGTGTGCGCCGTTGTCCAGCGCGCGCAGCGCCGCCTGCTCGGCGCCAGCCGCGTCGCGCGGCGCCGGCACGGTGTGGCCGATCAGCGCGGCGGCTTGTTCGGCATCGGCCAGGACGGCGGCCTGCTCGTCGGCCAGGCCATTGAGCCCGGTCATGGATTGCCCCAGCGCGCCAAGCCAGTCGCGCAGCAGCAGCAGGTGTGTCAGGTAATCGGCCAGGGTCGGCGCGGACCGTGCCAGCGGCATGGCGCGGTCGATGTGGGCGTGCAGATCGGCGGTGGCAGCGCGCAGCACGGCGCGCAGATTGACCCTGTCGCCGAGTTGTTCCGTAGGCTCAGCAGCGAGGGGGGTTGGGGACATGAGAGGGTCAGTGTAGCCCGCAGCCTGCCGTGGCGTTGTGTGAAATCACATGCCTGCGCCGGAATCAGGCCACCGCCTTGCGCAGCGTCGCCACCGGAATGCGCAGGGCTTCGCGGTACTTGGCGACGGTGCGGCGCGCGCAGTCGATGCCCTGCTCTTTCAGCATGTCGGCCAGCTGGCTGTCGGACAGCGGCTTGGCCGGGTCTTCGGCGGCGACGAGCTGCTTGATGAGCGCGCGCACCGCCGTGCTGCTGGCGTTGCCGCCTGCCTCGGTGCCGAGCGCCGAGCCGAAGAAGTACTTCAGCTCGAAGGTGCCGCGCGGCGTGGCCATGTACTTGGCGGTGGTCACGCGGCTGATGGTGGATTCGTGCACGCCCAGCTCGTCGGCCAGCTCGCGTTGCACCATGGGCCGCATCGCCACTTCGCCGTGGATGAAGAAATTGCTCTGGCGCGACACGATGGCCTGCGACACGCGCAGGATGGTGTCGAAGCGCTGCTGGATGTTCTTGATGAACCAGCGCGCCTCCTGCAGCCGCGCTGCCAGCGCCTGGTGGTTTTCGCCGCCCTTGCCGCCGCGCAGGGCGTTGGCGTAGATGTCGTGCACGCGCAGCTTGGGCATCACGTCGGGGTTGAGCTGCACGCGAAAGCGCTGCTGCCCTCCCGCGCCAGCGCCGACGCTGGAGACGATGACGTCCGGCACGATGGCGTTGCGCTCGACGTCGGCAAACGCGCGGCCCGGCTTGGGGTCGAGCCGGGCGATGAGGGCCATGGCGGCGCGCACGGCGTCTTCGGTGTCGTCCGCGAGCTGCGCCAGGCGCTTGGCATCGCGCTTGGCCAGCAGCTCGATGGCGCCGTGCTGGGCGCAGATCTTGAGCGCGGTGGCGATGCACGTCTGATCGTCGGCGCACACGCCGCGCTCGGCCTGGCGGCTTTTGAGCTGCAGCGCCAGGCATTCGGCCAGATTGCGCGCGCCGACGCCCGGCGGCTCCAGCGACTGCAGCAACTTGAGCGCCAGGCTGAAGCGGTGCACCAGCTCTTCCAGCTGCTCCAGGTCATCGTCCTCGTCGGTCAGCGTGGCGGCCAGTTGGGCCAGCGAATCTTCCAGGTAGCCGTCGTCGTTGAGCGACTCGATCAGAAAGCGCAGCGCCGCCGTGTCCTCGGGCGACAGGCGCAGCGACAAGGCCTGCCGGTGCAGGTGCTCGGTGAGCGACTCCTGGCCAGCGCCGCGCTCGCCCGGGTCCAGCTCGTCATCCCCGCCCAGGTTGTTGGCGCGCGCCGGGGCGTCGCCGCCCCATTCGCCATCGTCCGGGCGCACTTCAACGCTGCCGTCGCCGTCCCAGCTGTCGGGCAAGGCGGATTCAGCATCAAAATCGGCTTCAGCGCTTGCTGAATCAGCGCCAGCAGCTATGTTTTCGGTAGTGTTTTCCTGCGCCCGATCACCCTCGCTCACGCGCGTGTCGGCGTGCGCCAGACCGAATTCCTCGCGCGGCGCGCTGTCGTCGGCGCGCTCCAGAAAGGGGTTGTCGTCGAGCATCTGCTCGACCTCGCTGGCCAGCTCCAGCGTTGACAACTGCAACAAGCGGATCGACTGCTGCAGCTGCGGCGTGAGCGCCAGATGCTGCGAGACGCGAAGAGACAGCCCGGGTTTCACGTCACGTTCATCATGAGTCGAGCGGCCGCGGAGCAGGCCATGCGGGGGCGCCGTGGAGCGGGCTTGGCCCGGCCACTGGCGTCGTCCCCTTCGGGGGAAGGCGCCGCAGGCGACACAGGGGGGTCATCACAACCTGAAATGTTCGCCGAGGTAGACGCGCCGCACCTCGGGGTCGGCCACGATGTCGGTCGGCGTGCCGGTGGCCAGCACGCGGCCGTCGCTGATGATCACCGCGTGGTCGCAAATGCCCAGCGTTTCGCGCACGTTGTGGTCGGTGATCAGCACGCCGATGCCGCGGCTTTTGAGGAAGGCGATGATGCGCTGGATCTCGATCACGGCAATCGGGTCGATGCCGGCAAACGGCTCGTCCAGCAGAATGAAGCGCGGCTGCGTGGCCAGTGCGCGAGCGATCTCGACGCGGCGCCGCTCGCCGCCCGAGAGCGCAGGCGCCGGCGAATCGCGCAACTGGTTCACGTGCAACTGCTCCAGCAGCTCGGTCAGGCGCCGCTCGATCTCGGCGCGCGGCAGGGCGCGGCCGTCGGGGCCGCGTTGCAACTCCAGCACGGCGCGCACGTTCTCGGCCACCGTCAGCTTGCGGAAGATCGAGGCCTCTTGCGGCAGATAAGAAAGCCCCAGGCGCGAGCGCTGGTGGATCGGCATGTGCTCGACCGGCTGGCCGTCGATGGCGATGCTGCCGGCGTCGGCGCGCACCAGGCCGACGATCATGTAGAACGAAGTCGTCTTGCCGGCGCCGTTGGGGCCCAGCAGGCCCACCACTTCGCCATTGCGCACGTCGAGCGACACGTCGTGCACCACGCGGCGGGCGCCATAGTTCTTGCGCAGGCCGCGCACCTGCAGCAGGTTCTGGCCGGGCTCAGCGGCCAGCGCGCCGGGCGCGCTGACGGCAAAGGTGGAGGCCAGGTCGTCGATCGTGGCCTCGCTCACTGGCCGGCCCCCGGCGGCAGCGCAGGTGCGGGGCGCAGCGGCAGTGCGGGTGCGGACGCGGGCGCGGCAGGCGCCGCACCGGCGGCCCCGGTGTTGCGCGGCGCCAGCGTGGCGCGCACGCGGCCGCCCGGTGCGGCGGACGCGGCGCCATCCGAGCGCGGCGCGCCATCCACCGTGTAGACCTCTGTCACGTTGTTGTAGACGATCACGCTGCCCAGCACCTGATCGACCATGGTGGCGCCGGCCAGCCGGCGCATCTCGGCACGGCGGATGAAGCGCACGATGTCGGCCTTGCCGTCGTATTCAATGGTTTCGCCCTCGCCCTCGATGTATTCGTCGAGGCCCTCGCGCTTCTGGCGGAAGAACGCGCGCTTGCCGGGCTCGGCAAACATGGTGCCGAACTGGTTGCCGGCCGCGTCCTGCCGCACTTCCAGGCGCGCCCCGCGCATCACGATGGTGCCCTTGGTCACCACCACGCGCCCGGTGAAGGTCGACAGCTGCTTCTGGTCCTCGTAGCGCAGCGAATCCGACTCGATGTTCATCGGCTTTTCGCGGTCGGCCCGCTCGGCCCAGGCCGCGCTGGCCGACAGCAGACAAAAAGCCGCCAACCCCAGGCGACAGGCACGGCTGAAAACGGAAGGTTTCATTGAAGGCACGTTTTTTGCTTGATGGCTGTTTTGATTGTACGCGGGGCGCATTCGGCGCTGCCGCACGCCGCGCATGAAAAAGCCCGCCGAAGCGGGCTTTTGGCTGGGCTATCGCCGAGAGTTACTTCTTTTTCTCCTGTGCCACCAGGTTGTTGGTGATCTGGATCATGCGCTCAAAGCCGCCGGCCATCGAGCCGTCGGTGTAGTACTTGCCCGCAATGCCGAGCGCCGGCGTGCCTTCGACATGGTAGGCCTCCTGGATTTGCACCGCGCGGCGCACCTTGCTGGCGACGCCAAAGGACTTGTAGGTTTCCTCGAACTTGGCGCGGTCGATGCCCTGTTCGGCGATCCAGGGGAACAGCACCTCGGGCTTGTCCAGGCGCTTGCGCTCGGTCTGCAGCGCCTCGAACACCTTGGCGTGCACCTTGTCGAGCGCGGCCGGGCCCATGGTCTCCAGCGTGTAGTAGATGCGCTGCAGCGGCTCGAAGCTGCTCTGAAAGCCCACGTGCACCATGCGCACCGCCACATCCTTGGGCGCCGCCTTCTTCCAGGCCTGGAAGGTCGGCTCGAAGTTCTTGCAGTGCGAGCAGCCGTACGAGAAGAACTCGACCACCTCGACCTGCCCCGCCGGCGCATCGACCGGCGCGCGCTCCTTCAGCGTCACATAGCCAGGCCCCGACTGGGCGTGGGCCGGCAGCGTCATCAAACCGGGAATGGCCACCAGCGTGGCGCCCAAGGTGAATTCACGACGTTTCATGTTCTCAAGATTCCGTTGTTACAAGCCTCAGAGACCGGGCGCCGCCCGGGAGTTCCAAAAGTTGCGCGCAACCCGTGACGAATTTCCTATCGGGGCTGCGCAGCAAGCCCCAAAAAGGGCCGCGGAGCAGGTCATTCGGGAACGCCGTGGAACGGGCTTGGCCCGGCCACTGGCGTTGTCCCCCTGGGGGAAGGCGCCGCAGGCGCCACAGGGGGGATCATCTCTGCACGCGCACCAGCGCCGAATCAAACCCGTTGCCATCCAGCCGGTCTTTCACGCGGTCGGCGGCGTCCTTGTTCTGGAACGGGCCAACGCGCACGCGGTACACCGTGCGGCCGGCCTGCTCGCGCTCGGTCACGCGCGCTTCGACGCCCATCAGCGACAGTCGCGCACGCTGGCCGTCGGCGTCTTCCTGCGTGCGGAAGGCGCCGGCCTGCACGAAATAGGTGAACGGGTCGGCGGCGGGCGCCGTTGCGGTGCCGGCGCGCGCGGCGGCCAGCTCGCCCAGCGGGTCGTTCGACGGCGCGCGCGACGGCAACTGCGCCGGCGCGGGCGGCTTGGCCGCCACCGCGGGCGCAGGCGGATCGGCTGGCTTGTCGGTGTTGCGCGCCGGCGGCTTGGTGGCGGCAGTGCGCGAATCGTCGCCCGGCTTCACCTCGGCCGGCGCCGGCACCGCGGGCGTGCGCGGCGTGGCGCGCGTGACTTCGGCGGGCGCGGGGATCGGCGCCGGATCGGGCGCGGGCGCCACGGTGCCGGTGGCAACGCCGCTGTTGGGCGTGCTGGGCTTGGCGCCGTTGCGGCTGCGCAGCGGGGCGTTCGGGTCCCAGTCGCGGTTTTTCTGTGCCTCGGCGGCGTCCTGGCCGCTGGTGCGCGAGGTGTTCTTGTTGACGAAGGGCACCGGCACCTTGGCGACGTAGATCGCCACGCCCAGCGCCGCCGCCAGGCCGACGACCACGCCCAGGATGATGCCGAGGAAGGTGCTGCCGCGCTGCGCCTGGCGCGCACGAATAAGACTCAAATTCATGGTGGGATAACGCTCTACATCCGGGTGGGGGCCAACACGCCCAGCACCGACAGGCCATTGTGCAACACCTGCGCCGTCGCGGCGACCAGTGCCAGACGGGCTTTTTTCACCGTTTCATCATCGACCAGGATGCGCTCGGCGTCGTAATAGCTGTGGTAGCTGGCGGCCAGCTCGCGCAAGTAAAAGGTAACGTCGTGCGGCGCAACGTCCTGCGCGGCGGCCGTGAGCATCTCGGGGTACTTGGCCAGCTGCAGCATCAACGCCTGCGCCGCCGAGGTGTCGAGCGGCGCCAGATCGACCTCGGCCAACGTTGCCACGTCGCCGCCCCAGGCGTCCAGCACCGAGCAGATGCGGGCATGTGCGTACTGCACGTAATACACCGGGTTGTCGTTGTTCTTGGCCACCGCCAGGTCGACATCGAAGGTGTATTCGGTGTCGGGCTTGCGGCTGAGCAAAAAGAAACGCACCGCATCGGCGCTGGTCCATTCGATCAGATCGCGCAGAGTGACGTAGCTGCCGGCGCGCTTGCTGATCTTGACCTCTTCGCCGCCTTTCATCACGCGCACCATGGTGTGCAGCACGTAGTCGGGGTAGCCGGCGGGGATGCCGACGCCCGCCGCCTGCAGCCCGGCGCGCACGCGGGCGATGGTGCCGTGGTGATCGGTGCCCTGGATGTTCACGACCTTGGGGTAGCCGCGCTCCCACTTGCTGATGTGGTACGCGACGTCGGGCACGAA
>RRZU010786913.1_pt1 | contig 14926 bp, 12 predicted proteins | sample 2165561 | NCBI WGS metagenome assembly RRZU01 (sample SAMN10456909, study PRJNA506462) | wastewater metagenome | isolation source: wastewater sludge | place: USA: Moscow, Idaho
GCACGCACGGAGAGTTCGGAGCCGTCGACCGGGACAAAGATGTGCTTGAACATGGTGAATCTGCGGATCGGGTTGTAACGGTTCCACTCTAGGGTTTGCCCGCCACCCGGTCTTGATGGACATCAAGAAAACCTGCGCGCATGCCGGAATCCGCACGGAATCCCGCGGCATGTCGCCACACCATTCCGGTACCTTTTTGCACCAGAAGTCCGTCAATCACGACATGGCAGCCGAGATTGTTGCGATTTCATGGCGGACATGCGGGTTTGCGCTAGGCTTCATCTCTTTCAGATTTGCCGATGTCGCCGCCTGTCCGCCCTGTCCTGCCCGAGCTGCCCGGTGCTGCCGCGACCGGTCGCTGGCGCGCTCCCCGGCGGCTGGCGGCGCAGGCGCTGGCGTTGCAGGGGCTCGGGCTGGGACTGACCCTGGTGGCCGCGCTCGTGGCCAGCCATCTGCAGCACCGCACCCGCCTGGCCGACTTCGCCGGCCACACCCGGGTGCTGTCGATCTCGCTGCAGGATCATCTGGACATGGCGCAGCGCGACCTGGAGCGGCTGCGCGATCTGCACTACCGCGTCGATCTCGGCCGGGACGAGCTGGAGATCGCCGGCGAGACCATCCTGCGCGAGAGCCCGTGGATCCGGCTCTTCTCCTGGCTGCCGCGGGTGACGCAGACGCAGCGCAACGCCTTCGAGGAACACCGCGACGGGCTGGACGGCCAGTCGATCCGCCAGCTCGATGCCGACGGGCTGGTGCGACCGGCGATGCGCCGCGCCGAGCACTTCCCGGTGGCCGACACCGTGCCGGCCTCGGGCCTGGAGGCGCTGGAGGGCATCGACGAGGGCGTCGATCCGGTCCGGGCGCCGGCGCTGCATCAGGCGCTGGCCAGCGGTCGGGTCGTCGCCTCGCCGCCCTTCTCCTCGCTGACCCGCACCGCCAGCGAAGCCTGCGCCAGCGTGCTCTACACCCCGGTGATGGAGCGGGCCTGGACCCTGGCCGAGGGCCATCGGCCCGAGCGCACCCGCGGCCTGGTCTCGGCCACGCTGGACCTGGGCTGGATGCTGCAGCATGTGCAGGCGCAGGCCGGCATCGACGGCACCGAGATGCTGCTGCTCGACCCGCGCCAGGAGGCGCCGGTGCTGGTGCGGCTCGACGACAGCCGGCTGGTGCGTGCCTACAGCGGCGAAGAGGCGCAGGCGCTGCTGGCCGGCATGCGCAGCGGGCCGCACTCGGTGCAGTCGCTGCAGCTCGGCGGCCGGGAGTGGCAGCTGCTGGCCCGCCCGGGCTGGGCCGGCCGGGCCTGGCAGCCCGATGTGCTGGTGCTGTCGGTGCTGGCCTGCGGGCTGGTGTTCTCCGGTCTGCTGGGCGCGCTGCTGCGCAGCCGCCAGCGCCGCATGACCGAGCTGCAGGCCGCGCATGACGACCTCGAGCGGCTGGTGGCTCGGCGCACCGCCGCGCTGGAGGCCGGCAACCGCCAGCTCGCCGCCGAAGTCGACGAGCGCCGCCGCCTCGAGGACGATCTGCGCCAGGCCAGCCGGCAGGCGCACCAGGCCAGCCAGGCCAAGACGATGTTCCTGGCCAACATGAGCCACGAGATCCGCACCCCGCTGAACGCGGTGATCGGCTACACCCAGATCCTGCTGGAAGACCGCACGCTGGCCATGCCCGCCCAGCTGCGGCTGCAGACCATCCTGCAGGCCGGCCAGCGGCTGCTGCGGCTGATCAACGATGTGCTCGACCTCTCGAAGATCGAGGCCGGCGGCCTGCAGCTGCATCCCGCAACCTTCGACCTGCGCCAGGAGATCGACGAGATCGCCCGGCTGTTCGCCGCGCGCGCCGGCGCGCGCGGCCTGCCGCTGGACTGCCGCATCGACCTGGATGCGCACGAGCCGGTGCGAGGCGACCGCAGCAAGATCGGCCAGATCGTCATGAACCTGCTGGGCAATGCGGTCAAGTTCACCGAGCAGGGCCGCATCGGGCTCGACGTGCGCCGCGAAGGCGCTCAGGTGCAGATCCGCGTGAGCGACAGCGGCCCCGGCATCGCGCCCGAGGAGCTGGCGCAGCTGTTCGCGCCCTTCCGCCAGGGCCGGGCCGGCATCGACAAGGGCAGCACCGGGCTGGGCCTGGTGCTGGCGCGCCACATGGCGGTGGCGATGGGCGGCACGCTGGAGATCGACAGCCAGCCCGGCCAGGGCACCCGGGCCCGGCTGAGCCTGCCGCTGCCCCGGCAGGCCGGCGAGGTGGCCGCCTCGCCGGTGCCCGCCGGCATCCTGCACGGCCATGAGCGGCTCGATCCCGCCACGCCGGTGCATGCGGTGGTGGTCGAGGACGACGAGCACAGCCGCGACATCCTGGTGCATCTGCTCGAGCGCCTGGGCTGCCGGGTCGAGGTGGCGCATGACGGGCTGCAGGGCCTGAGGCTGATCCGCCAGACACAGCCCGACATCGTCTTCACCGACATCCGCATGCCGGTGCTCGACGGCCTGCGCATGCTCGCGCAGCTGCACGCGAGTGCGGCGACGCTGCAGCAGCCGACGCCGCCGGTGGTGGCGGTCTCGGCCTCCAGCCTCGAGCATGAACGGCGCCACTACATCGAGCAGGGCTTCAGCGACTTCGTCGGCAAGCCCTATGCCTTCGAGGAGATCCACCGGATGCTGGCGCAGCATGCCGGCGCCCGCTTCATCGCGGCGTCGCCCGAGCCCGAGCCCGGGCACGCGCCGGAAAACCACGCCCCCGCACCGATCCCTGCGCCCTGCCTGCCCGCGCCGGCCGCGGCCCTCGAGGCCGATGCGCTCGCCATGCTCGAGGCGCTGCGCCAGGCCGCGCTCGACGGCCAGATGCGCGCGGTGCGCCACGAACTGGACCGCATCGACGCCGCCGCCCGGCTGCCCGCCGCCACCCGCGAGCGCCTGCGCCGCGCCGCCCAGGACTACGCCTTCGACGATCTGGCCCGCCAGATCGAGGCCCTGCTGCGGCCCGGCGCCGGCAGCACCGCACCGCAGGACCCGCACACGCCATGACCACCGCACCCGACCGCGCCCCGCCGAAGATCCTCCTGGTCGACGACACGCCGCAGAACATCGCGCTGCTCGAGGACACGCTGTCCGTCTTCGAGGCCGACCTGCTGGCCGCCACCAGCGGCGAGCGCGCGCTCGAGCTGGCCGGCCGCCTGCACCCGGACCTGATCCTGCTCGACGTGATGATGCCGCCGGGCATCGACGGCTTCGAGACCTGCCGCCGGCTCAAGGCCGATCCGGCCACCGCGGACATTCCGGTCATCTTCGTGACCGCCCGCAGCGACGACGTGGCCACCGGCTTCGCCGCGGGCGGCGCCGACTACATCACCAAGCCGATCGTGGCCGGCGAGGTGCGCGCCCGGGTGCACCACCAACTCGAGCGCCGTGGCCTGCTGCAGTCGCTGCGCCGGCTCAACCGCGAACTCGAGGACCGGGTGCGCGAGCGCACCGCGGAGCTGACCCGCGCCAACCTGCAGCTGCGCCAGGAGGTGCGCGAGCGCCGCTACATGCAGGACCGGCTGAACTATCTGGCCAGCCATGACTTCGTCACCCGGCTGCACAACCGCCAGGCGCTGGACGCGCAGGTGTCGGAGCGGCTGGCCCGGCTGCAGCTCGAGGCCGGCCCGCCGCCAGCACACGGACTGGCGAACGGCCCGGTGCTGATGCTGATCGACATCGACCAGTTCCGCCGGGTCAACGACAGCTGCGGCTGCATCGCCGGCGACGAGCTGCTGCGCCAGTTCGCCGACCTGCTCGCCGGGCTGGTCGGGCGCGAGGACTTCCTAGCCCGGCTCGGCGCCGACCAGTTCGCGCTGCTGGCCGAGGACCACGGCGGCGATGCCGGCGCCGGGCTGGCACGGCTGATCCTGGCCGCGATCGAACGCTTCCTGTTCTGCTGGAACGGCCAGGACTTCCGGCTGCAGGCCACGCTGGCGATCGTGCCGCTGGAGCCGGCGCTGCCCTCCTTCGACGCGCTGATGCAGCGCGCCGACGAGACCGCGCTGCGGGTGCGGCGCGAGGGCGGCGACCGCAGCGTGCCGCACTGGTACCGCGCCGGCGGCCTGGCCCAGGGCGGCCCGCACGAGGACGCCGGCTGGGCGCTGACGCTGATGGACGCGCTGCGCCATGACCGGCTGTGCATCCACTTCCAGCGCCTGCAGCCGCTGGCGCCGGGAGAGCGCACGCTGCGCATCGAGGCGCTGGTGCGGCTGATCGACGCCACCAGCGGCGCGCTGATCGAGCCCGGGCGCTTCATCGCGCCGGCCGAGCGCTTCCAGCTGGTCGGCCAGATCGACCGCTGGATGCTGCGCCATGTGCTGGCGCTGCTCGGCGCCGAGCCGGCGCTGCGCCAGCGCATCGACCAGGTGACGCTGAACCTGTCGGCGGTCACGCTGCGCGAGCCGGGCCTGGCCGAAGAGATCATCACGCTGCTGGCACGCCACCAGGTCCGCCCCGAGCAGCTCTGCTTCGAGATCACCGAGACCGCCTCGATCGCCAGCCTGGCGCAGGCGCGCCAGTTCATGCAGCAGCTGCGTGCGCACGGCTGCCGCTTCTCGCTCGACGATTTCGGCTCCGGCTACGCCTCGTTCGCGCACCTGCGCGAGCTGCCCTTCGACACGCTGAAGATCGACGGCCTGTTCGTGCGCCACATGGACGAGGACGCCGACAGCCGCGCGATGGTGCGCTCGATGGTCGAGATGGCGCGCCAGCTCGACAAGCCGGTGGTGGCCGAGTTCGTCGAGTCCGAGCCGGTGGCGCGGCTGCTGGCCGAGCTGGGCGTGCAGTGGGCGCAGGGCTACCACTTCCACCGGCCGGAGCCGCTGACGGTCGAGGCGCTGGCAGCGGCCTGAGCGACGACCCGCCTTGACCGGTCAGCCGGTCAGCGCACGCGAGGCCTTCGGGTCGCGGAACACCAGCGGCCGCGCCGGCACCTCGCCCGCATCGGCCGCGGCCACCGCTGCCTGCACCACGCCGTGGTGTGCGCTCTTCGGGCAGACCGGGTCGGTCGCCGCCGGATCGCCCGCCAGCAGGAAGGCCTGGCAGCGGCAGCCGCCCAGGTCCTTCTCCTTGTCCGGGCAGGTGACGCAGGCGCCCTTCATCCAGCCGGTGCCGCGGTAGCGGTTGAAGCCTTCGCTGTCGAACCAGATGTGGCGCACGTCGTGCTCGCGCACGTTCGGGAAGGCCAGGCCCGGCAGCATCTTCGCGGTGTGGCAGGGCAGCGCGGTGCCGTCCGGCGTGACGGTCAGGAAGACATTGCCCCAGCCGTTCATGCACTTCTTCGGCTTGCCCTCGTGATAGTCGGGCGCGACGAAGAACAGCTTCATCCGGTCGGCGACCTTGGCGCGCCAGGCGTCGGTGACGGCCTCGGCGCGGCGGATCTGCTCGCCCGTGGGCAGCAGGTGGTCGCGGTTCAGGTGCGCCCAGGAGTAGTACTGCGAGTTCGCCAGCTCCAGATACTCGGCGCCGAGCGCGTCCGCCATCGCGATGATGCGGTCGATGTGGTCGATGTTGAGGCGGTGGATCACCACGTTCATCACCATCGGCCAGCCCAGCGACTTGATGGTCTCGCCGACCTCCTGCTTGAGCTGGAAGGTCCTGGTGTGGCTGAGGAAGTCGTTCAGCTCGCGGGTCGAGTCCTGGAAGCTGAGCTGGACATGGTCGAGGCCGGCGGCCTTCAGCGCGGCAGCACGCTCCCATGTCAGACCGACGCCGGAGGTCAGCAGGTTGGTGTAGTAGCCCAGCCGGTGCGCCTCGGCGATCAGCTCCTCCAGATCGTCGCGCATCAGCGGCTCGCCGCCGGAGAAGCCGCACTGCACCGCGCCCAGCGCGCGGGCCTCGCGCAGCACGCGCAGCCAGTCGGTCGTGGAGAGTTCGTCCGTGCGCTCGGTCTTCGCGAAGTCGAGCGGGTTGTAGCAGAACACGCAGTGCAGCGGGCAGCGGTAGGTCACCTCCGCCAGCAGCCACAGCGGCGGGCCGACGGCCGGCACCGCGTTCATGCCAGCTCCACCCAGCGCTGCTGGCGCGCCATGTCGAGGAAGCGCTCGACATCGCCCTGCAGGCCGGTCGCACCGAAGGCGGCTTCCAGGTCGGCGACGATCTCGGCCACGGTGGCCGTGCCGGTGCAGCGGGTCAGGATCTCGCCTGCGCTGCGGTTGAGCTTGACCATGCCTTCGGGGTAGAGCAGGACGTGGCAGCCCTGCGCCTCCTCCCATTGCAGCCGGAAGCCGCGGGCCACGCGCGGATTCATGCGTTCACCCCGTAGCGCTGCGCCATCGCGTCGTTCATCGCCCAGAGGATGTCGAGCTTGAAGCGCAGGATCTCCAGCGCGCGCTCCTGCTGGTCGCGGCTGCGGAAATGGTCGAGCGTGACCGCCAGGCCCTGCTCGACGTCGCGGCGCGCCTGGCTCACGCGGTTGCGGAAGTACTGCAGGCCGGTCGTCTCGATCCAGCCGTAGTGCTCCGGCCAGGTCGCCAGGCGCTGCTTGTGGATCTCCGGCGCGAACAGCTCGGTCAGCGACGAGCACACCGCCTCCTGCCACGGCGCATGGCGCGCGAAGTTGACATAGGCGTCGACCGCGAAGCGCACCGCCGGGATGACATGGCGCAGGTCGGTGATCTCCTCGCGCGTCAGGCCCACCGCCAGGCCCAGCCGGATCCAGGCTTCGATGCCGCCCTCGTCCCGGATCGTCCCGTTCGGTCCGCCGATCTCGAAGCCGTCATGGTCCAGGATGCGCTGGATCCACTCGCGCCGCACCTCGCGGTCCGGGCAGTTGGCCAGCACCGCCGCGTCCTTCACCGGAATGGCGATCTGGTAGTAGAAGCGGTTGGCCACCCAGCCGCGGATCTGCTCCGGGCTCGCCTTGCCGGTGTTGAGCATGACGTTGAACGGGTGGTGGATGTGGTAGCTCCTGCCCTGCTCGCGCAGCTGCGCCTCAAAGGCGGCGCGGTCCCAGGCCGGGGCATCGGGGTCGCGCGGGCGGAAGGTGGCCGGCGCGTTGAAGGGCGTGCCGAAGCGGTTGCCGGTGGCGGTGCTCATGGGAGAAGTCCTCAGAACGCGATCTCCAGCCCGTCGAACGTCACCTCGACGCCGGCGGCCTCGACCGCGCGCCGCTCCGGCGAGCCCTCGTCGAGGATCGGGTTCGTGTTGTTGATGTGGATGAGCAGCTTGCGCGTCGTGGCCGGCAGCCGGCCGAGCCAGTCGAGCATGCCGCCCTCGCCCGACTGCGGCAGGTGGCCGATGCTGCGGCCGGTCTTGGTCGAGAAGCCCAGGCGGATCATCTCGTCGTCGGTCCAGAAGGTGCCGTCGACCAGCACCGCGTCGGCCCGGCCCATCGCCGCCCAGACCGGCGGCGTGATCTCGCCCAGGCCCGGCGCGTAGAAGACCCGCCCGCCGGTGGCGGTGTTCTCGAAGGTCAGACCGATGTTGTCGCCCGGCACCGGGCAGTCGCGGTGCGGCGAATAGGGCGCGGGCTTGCTCTCCAGCGGCAGCGCGGTGACCTTCAGACCGGCGACGCCGGGGATCTCGAAGGCGTGGCCGTCCAGCCCGATCTCGTGCCAGTCGACGCCGCAGTAGTGGCCGAGCACGCGCAGGATCGGGTTGCCCTGGCTCAGGTCCTCGAAGGCGGGCTGCGTCGTCCACAGCGGCAGCTTCGCGCCGCGCTCGCGCAGCATGTACAGGCCCGTGCTGTGATCGATCTGGCCGTCGCACAGCAGCACCGCGGCGATGCCGGTGTCGCGCGCGCCGCGCGCCGGCTGCAGTGCCGGGCTGCGCTGCAGCTGCGTCAGGATGTCAGGGGAGGCATTGACCAGCAGCCAGTCGTCCGGGCCGCCGACGGCGACGGACGACTGGGTGCGGGCGCGGTGACTCGGCGAGCCCGACCGGACGGCCGAGCATTGCGCGCAGTTGCAGTTCCACTGGGGAAAGCCGCCGCCGGCGGCCGAGCCGAGCACCCGCAGTTTCATCGGCGCGTCCTCAGCGGGCGGCCACGTACATCGTGATCTCGAAGCCGAAGCGGAAGTCGCAGGCGGAAGGGGTTTCCCAGGTCATCGCAGTCTCCTCGAACAAGGGTGGGGGTGAATGGAGAAGCCAGTGTCGCGGCCGCCCGCCCGGCTGTCGTCGCCAGACTGTTGAATCGATCCTCATGATTTTCATGAATGACACGCACCCGACCACGGACGCAGCCACAGACACCGCCAGATACAGCCGATGGCTTGCCCGCGCGGTACCGGCTGTGTTCACAATCCGCACATGAACGACGAGATCTCCCTGGCGATGGACGAGGACGAGGCCCGCCCGGTCGCGGTGCGCACCCGCGCGCCCCGTGGCCTGGGCCTGCGCTGGCAGATCCACCTGATCGTCGCGGCGCTGATGGGGCTGTTCGTCGCGGCGGTGATCGCGCTGCAGATCGACGCGACCCGGCGCAGCGTGCGCGAGGAGATCGTCGCGGCCAACCGGGTGGCCGGCCAGCTGCTGCAGCGCGTCGGCTGGATCTACACCAATGCCGGGCCGGAGGCGCTGGTCGGCTTCCTGCAGCAGCTCGGCCGGGTGCGCGCCAACGACATCCGGCTGGAGAGCGACGACGGCCGCAGCCTGTTCGTCTCGCCACCGCCGACCTACAAGCAGGGCCGGGACGCGCCCGCCTGGTACACCGGCCTGGTCACCCCGCCGCTGCAGCGCCAGGTCATCGCGCTGCCCGGCGGGCGGCTGACGGTCGAGGCCGAGCCCTCGCGCGCCATCCTGGACGGCTGGGACGACTTCGTGCGGCTGGCCGGTGCCGGCGCCACCGTGCTGGTGCTGCTCAACATCGGCGTGTTCTGGCTGCTCGGGCGGGCGCTCAAGCCGCTGCCGACCATCGTTTCCGGGCTGAGCCGGCTGGAAAAGGGCGACTACGCCGCGCGGCTGCCGGCGCTGCCCGGACGCGATGTCGGCGTGATCGGCCAGGCGGTGAACCAGCTCGCCGAGGCGATCGAGGCCGAGATCCAGGCGCGGCTGCGCGCCTACGAGGCCGAGCGCACGCTCGAGGAGAGCCGCGAGTTCTCGCGCCGGCTCGAGGCCCACACCGAGGCCGAGCGCCGCGCCATCGCGCGCGAGCTGCATGACGAGTTCGCGCAGTCGGTCACCGCGATCCGCACGCTGGCACGCACCATTCACGCCCGGCTGGGCGAGCGCGACGCCACCGCGGCCCAGGCCGCCGGCATGATCGCCGACGAGGCCGCGCGGCTCTACGAGGCGATGCACGGCCTGATCCCGCGGCTGGCGCCGCCCGCGCTCGACGACCTGGGCCTGGCCGACGCGCTGACCGAGCTGGCCGACGCCTCGCGCAGCCGCTTCAACGATGTCGGCATCGATCTGGCGCTCAGCGGCCTGGAACAGAGCCGCTCGCTGCCGGCCGAGCCGGCTCGCGCGGCCTACCGGGTGGCGCAGGAGGCGCTGACCAACGCGCTGCGCCACAGCGGCGCCTCGCGCATCAGCGTGCGCGCCGAGGCCGATCCGCAGTCGCTGCGGCTGACGATCGACGACAATGGCCGCGGCCTGCCCGAGGACTGGGCCCGGCGCGGCCACTACGGCCTGCGCGGCCTGCGCGAACGGGTCGCCACGCTCGAGGGCCGGCTGACGCTGGGCGAGCGCCCGGAGGGCGGCGGCACCCGCGTCGAGGCCTGGCTGCCGCTGGAGCGCGACTGGTCGAGCCGACCGCCGGGCAGCCTCGCCCGCACCGACGACGACACTGCTGCAGGACGGGAAACATCGAGATGATCCGGGTGATGCTGGTCGACGACCATGCGCTGGTGCGCATGGGATTTCGCATGCTGCTGGCCGAGAGCGGCGACATCGAGGTCGTCGGCGAGGCCGACAGCGGCGAGCAGGCGCTGGCCCGCGTCGCCGAGATCCGCCCGGAGGTGGTGGTGCTCGACATCTCGATGCCCGGCATGGGCGGGCTGGAGGTGCTGCGTCGGCTGCATGCCCGCGGCGGTCTGCGGCTGCTGATGCTGTCGGCGCATGACGACAGCGCGCATGCACGCCGGGCGCTCGATGCCGGCGCGACCGGCTTCCTGTCCAAGCGCAGCGCGCCGGAGAATCTGCCGGAGGCGATCCGGGCGGTCGCGGCCGGGCGGCGCTGGCTCGATGCCGACATCGCCCGCCAGCTCGCGCTGGCGGCGATCGACGGCAGCGGCGCGCATCCGGCCGAGCAGCTGTCCTCGCGCGAGTTCGAGGTCTTCGTGCAGCTCGCGCGCGGCCGCTCGGTGCAGGACATCGCGGCCGACCTGAAGCTGTCGGCCAGCACCATCGGCACCCACCTCTATCACGTCAAGCAGAAGCTCGAGGCCGCCAACCAGGCCGAGCTGACGCTGCTGGCGCTGCGCTGGGGCCTGATCGAGGCCTGAGGCGCCGGCTCAGTTCGACGCCGCCGAGGCCGGCGCCGGCGCTGCAGGTGCACTGGCGCCATGGGCCGACGAGCTGTCATGGCTCTCGACGCCATGCTTCTCGCCGCCCATGTCGATGTCGCCGCCCTTGCTGAGCATGTACATGGCGGCGGCGGCAAAGACGATGAAGCCGAGAATCAGTTTCCACATGAGAGAAGTCTCCAGAGTACGAGTGCAGTGCAGGCTGTGTGGGGGAAGCGGACAGACGCCGGGGCACCGCCTGCGCGGCCCCCGGCGCCTGGGCTCAGGGCGCCCTGAAGGCGCCACCGGGCCTCGGGTTCAGTCGCCGGCGTAGATGTCGACGTCCTTGGTCTCGCGCACGAACAGCAGGCCGATCACGAAGGTGACCGCAGCGATCGTGATCGGGTACCACAGGCCGTGATAGATGTTGCCGTTCTGCGCGACCATCGCGAAGGCGATCGTCGGCATCAGGCCGCCGAACCAGCCGTTGCCGATGTGATACGGCAGCGACATCGAGGTGTAGCGGATCCGGGTCGGGAACATCTCGACCAGCATCGCGGCGATCGGGCCGTAGACCATGGTCACGTACAGCACCAGGACCGACAGGATCAGCACGATCTTGACCTTGTCGATCTTGGCCGGGTCGGCCTTCGGTGGGTAGCCGGCGTCCTTCAGCGCGGCGGTCACGTCCTTCTTGAACTGCGCGATCGCCTTGCCGCTGGCCTCGTCGAACTTGTGGCCGCCGGCGGTCAGCACGCCGGTCGGGGGCACGATCTCCTTGTCACCGATGCGGATGACCGCGCCGGAGCCCGCCGGAGCTTCCTCGTTCGAGTAGCTGGCCGAGTTCTGTGCCAGCGCGCGCTTGGCGATGTCGCAGGCGTTGGTGAAGTCGACCTCGCGGGCGATCGGGCTGCCCTGGAAGGAGCAGGTCGCCGGGTCGGCCTTCACGACGATCGGCACGGTCGCCTGCGCACGGGCCAGATCCGGGTTGGCCGCTTCGGTCAGCGCCTTGAACAGCGGGAAGTAGGTGACGACCGCCAGCAGCATGCCCGCCAGGATGATCGGCTTGCGGCCGATCTTGTCCGACAGCGTGCCGAAGACGACGAAGAACGGCGTGCCGATGATCAGCGAGGCCGCCACCAGCATGTTGGCGATGGAGCCGTCGACCTTGAGCACGCTGGTCAGGAAGAACAGCGCGTAGAACTGGCCCGAATACCAGACCACCGCCTGACCGGCCACCAGGCCGAACAGCGCCAGGATCACGATCTTCAGGTTCTTCCACTGGCCGAAGGACTCCGACAGCGGCGCCTTCGAGGTCTTGCCCTCTTCCTTCATCTTCTTGAAGGCGGGCGACTCGTGCATCGTCATGCGGATCCACACCGAGATGGCCAGCAGCAGGATCGAGACGATGAAGGGAACGCGCCAGCCCCAGTCGGCGAAGGCTTCCTCGCCCACGATCGTGCGGGTGCTCAGGATCACCATCAGCGACAGGAACAGGCCCAGCGTCGCGGTGGTCTGGATCCAGGCGGTGTAGGCGCCACGGCGACCGTGCGGCGCGTGCTCGGCCACATAGGTGGCGGCACCGCCGTACTCGCCGCCCAGGGCCAGGCCCTGCAGCATGCGCAGCACGATCAGGATGATCGGTGCGGCAATGCCGATCGAGGCGTAGTTCGGCAGCACGCCGACGATGAAGGTGGCCAGACCCATGATCAGGATCGTGACCAGGAAGGTGTACTTGCGCCCGATCATGTCGCCGAGCCGGCCGAAGACCAGCGCGCCGAACGGTCGCACGATGAAGCCGGCGGCAAAGGCCAGCAGCGCGAAGATGAAGGCGGCGGACGGATCCAGGCCGCTGAAGAACTGCTTGGCGATGATCGCCGCGAGCGAGCCGTACAGATAGAAGTCGTACCACTCGAACACGGTGCCGAGCGACGAGGCGAAGATGACCTTCTTTTCCTCGGCGGTCATTGGCGGCGCGGCGCCCCGGGCGTTTGCGGGAATGCTGGACATGTCTTTGTCTCCTCAACCATGACTGGCGCCGCGACCACGGCGCGGCTCCACTGTCGAAGTGACTTCTGACCGATTCCTGACTCAATTCCAACAGAAACTTACGGAATCAAGAGCAACCCGGACCTTTCATTCCGTCATGTGACAAATCGTAGGAATTGATCCAGCACCCTAGGGATAGTCCCGAGTCATGATCAGGATCAATTTTCGTCAGGAAAAACCCCAGCGCCGAGGCCCGACCGTGCCGGAAGCTGCTGCCAGACCGCCTCGCGCCGCACCGCATCCATCGACGACCAGGCCGCGATCTCGTCGAGGGTGCGCCGGCATCCTTCACACCAGCCGGTGGCCGGGTCCATGCGGCACAGATTGACGCAGGGACTGGCCGGACGGACGGGGCGCGTCGCCGGTGCCGGTGCAGCCTCGGCCACCACGTCGAGCACCGGGGCCTGGCCGCTCAGCCGGACCAGATCGGCCGGACTCAGCGGGAAGACCGCGTTGGGATGGCCCGCGGCCGCCCAGACCCGGTCGAACCGGAACAGCTCGCGATCGATCAGCACCACCGGCGGCTCCCGGTGCGCGACCGGCGCGACCCCGCCGATCGAGAAGCCGGTGCGCGCCTTGACGAAGGCCGCATCGGCGCGACCGATCGGGCCGACATGGGCGGCCACCTTGCGCTCGTCGACACGCCGGTCGCCTGAGGTCACCACCAGCACCGCGCGCTCGTCGGCACGGCGTCGGAAGATCACGCTCTTGGCGATCTGGCCGAGCTCGACGCCCAGCGCATCGGCGGCCTCCTGGGCAGTGCGGGCGGCCACGTCGAGCCAGCGAGGCGGGCAGGCGTGCCCCATCTGCGCGAGTTGGTCCGCCACGCGCCGGACCGGCTCGGACAGCTCGGGCCGGTCGATCGGCGAAAAGGAAGGGGCCGGGATCCGATCTGTTGTTGTCATGAACCGATGAGCACCAGGCAAGTGTGGAAAGAGTCGGGAATCTTCGCATGCCGGCCTGGTACCCCCGCGAACAAGGGGGGTAGGCACATCCTGCCGGCTCGTGATCATCCACACATGCCGATGACCCGCGTCAGCGATCCCGCCTCGACCCTGAACGACCCGATCCCGCCGACGGTCCAGCCTGACGGCTCGCGTCCGCCCCGGGTGGTGATCGACACCGCGGTCATCGTCTCGGCCCTGGTCTTCGGGGGCAGCCAGTCGACGCGGCTGCGCCGGGCCTGGCGCCACGGCTACTGCCGGCCGATGCTGTGCCGGGCCACGCTGATCGACCTGATGCAGGCCCTGGCCCGGCCGGAGTTCGGCTTCACCCCGCATGAGCAGCAGACGCTGCTGGGCGAGTTCCTGCCCCATGCGCTGAAGGTGCGGGCCCCCGGCGTGATGCCGCCCGATGCCAGCCAGCCGCTGATGCTGCCGTTCGTGCAGCTGGCCCTGGCCGGGCGCGCCCATGTGCTGGTGAGCGCGGATGCGGCGCTGCTGACCGCGCGCGGCACCACCCTGCCCTTTCCGGTGATGGCGCTCGAGCCGTTCCTGCTGATGCTGCGCGACAGCCCGATCAACCCGCAGCCGCTGCGCTGAAGCCGCTGCGGCGCCACAGGTCGAGCAGCGTCAGCCACAGCGGCGCGCTCAGCATGAAGCCGGCGGTCGACAGCACGATCACCGTGCTGGCCTCGGCCTCGCGGACCTGATAGCGCTGCGCGAACAGCATCGCGTTGCTGCCGGTCGGCAGCGCTGCCGCCAGCACCAGCACCGACAGCGCCAGCCCGTCGAGCCGGAACACCAGCACCGCCGAGGCCGCCACCAGCGCCGGCAGAAGCAGCAGCTTCATCGCCGCGATCGCGGCCGAGCGGTGCCAGCGCTCGCCCAGGCCGTACTGCGCCAGCGACACCCCGATCAGCGCCAGGCACAGCGGCACGCCCGCCTGCGCCAGCATGCCGCTGACCTCGTCGAGCAGCCGCGGCAGCGGCAGGCCCAGCGCGTTCCAGCCCAGGCCGGCGAGCACCGGCAGCGTGACCGGATGGATCAGCGACTGGCGCAGGATGGTCAGCAGCATCGCGCCGAGCGGCGGCCGGGTCGCGCCGGCCGCCCGCGCCGCGGCCCGCGCCAGCGCGATCTCGGCCAGCACCGTCTGCGCGCTCAGCAGCACCAGCGCGTGCAGGCTGACGATGGCGATGTGCAGCTGCAGCCCGGCCTCGCCGAACATCGCCGCGGCAAACGGCAGGCCGACCTGCACCGTGTTGCCGAAGCTGGCGGTCACCGCGCTGACCGCCGACGCGGCCGGGCCGTCCTGCAAGGCGCGCGCATCATCGCGGTCGCGCCGGGCGACGCCCAGCCGCACCAGCAGGCTCCAGAGCAGCAGCGGCGCGAAGAAGGCCAGCAGCAGCGTCCACGGCAGATGCGCCAGATCCACCTTCGCCATCGAGCGGAACAGCAGCGCCGGCACGAAGACCAGGAAGGCGAGATTGGACAGCGCGCGCAGGCCGACGGCGCCGCCGGTCAGCCCGGCGCGGGCCGC
>RRZU010217615.1_pt1 | contig 14922 bp, 13 predicted proteins | sample 2165561 | NCBI WGS metagenome assembly RRZU01 (sample SAMN10456909, study PRJNA506462) | wastewater metagenome | isolation source: wastewater sludge | place: USA: Moscow, Idaho
ACTTTATTGACAAAATCGGTCTGAAGGACCACCTATCCCCCACTCGTAGCAACGGATTGTTGTCGATGGTGAAACAAATGCGGATGTATGCACTCGCATTCAAAGCCAAAGAGGCCAAAGGCTAAATCTCCAGATAAGGATGTGTCAGGACTCGTATTCACCACAGATCACACCGATTTACACAGATAGATATTACTGGTTATCAGCAGATTAAAATCATCCTGTGTTAATATCTGCGTAATCTGTGGTGAATTATGACGTACCTCCATCTTCTTCATCCACCTGATACTCCAGAATATCCCCCGGCTGGCAATCTAGCACTCTACAGATCGCCTCAAGGGTAGAGAAACGAATCGCTTTGGCCTTTCCCGTTTTCAGGATAGAAAGGTTGGCAGGCGTAATGTCAATCTTCTCTGCCAACTCCCCCAAAGATATTTTTCTTCGGGCCATCATTATGTCAAGGTTTACTATTATAGCCATAATTCTATTAATTTTTCAATATTCGGATTCAGATAGTAAGATCTTGTTCTTCTTTCATCTTCAACCCGATGGCGAATACCTCGCCTACAATTAGTGAAACCAGTCCCAGAATGACCAGCATCACAGAATCTATGCTTGTCTCCATAGAATATCCGGACAACGAGAAGACTGAAGACAACTCATAATCATTCATCAGGGCCGGCACTGCCTCACTAATAAAGTTCAGCAACAAGGCGACTCCCAACCATCGCAACCGACGGACATTCTTCCAATTAAAAATATCCGATTTATTGATAGCTACAATCAGCTGAATAAAAAGCACTGTTGACGCAATGATGGCAAAAACAGCCAGAAGCCCGGAAATCACCTGGGCAACCATCATCCAGGTACTCCTGTCGACTTTTACATTCGTAACCATCTGTGTATAGGCAACGGGGACATAAGAGCCGGTCTTTTCATTATAGACAGAATCTTTAAAGGACGAAAAATCCTTGGGCATCAGTGTGGCAATCCGAAAGTTGATAGCCTGCTCTACACTTTGATTACCGGAATGACTTATCTTCATCCCTTCGGAAAAGCCATGACCGAAATCACGCCCCATATTAAACACCGAATAACAGAATACCAGAAAAACCAGTAAACATAGTATGTTCAATCTTCTTTTCATATTATGACTTATTATTCAATCTTTATCGTTTATTTTCATTCATCTTTCCGCCACGTTCCCGGAACCGTAACCTGCTTTATCCGAAGAAAACAGCCTACGAACACCATAGCCGCCACTGCTATCAATAGATAATAGGGAGTCGTACCCGTCACATCCCTGATTGTATCTGCATCGGGATAGGTCAGACTCAGCATGACAGAAATACTGTTGTTCACAATGTGTATCAGGATACAAGGAATCAGACTTCGTGTCCGATAATAAACCCATGCCAGCAAAAGGCCTCCAAAGAAGGCTGCAACTATCTGAGCCGGATTCAAATGAAATACTCCGAAAAGCAGTGCCGAAAGGAAGATGGCTTTCCGGGGAGAATAGCGTTCAAGCAATGCCTTAGTGGCACCACCACGGAACAGAAGTTCCTCAAGAATCGGCCCCAACAAAGTAATGGCCACAATGCCTAACCAACCGGACTGGAGAGCGTCGAACTGCTGTTCCAGAATATCAGGAACCCAAGATAAGACGGCAGTCAACATATCCATCAGGACAGTCATCGACAAGCCTATCAGAAACGTTATGATCAGAAATGGAAATGAAATGAATGACCAACTTGTCTTGTCTTTGGGTATATAGTGTGCTTTCCATAAATAAAAAAACATCACTGCCATGGAAAGCAGCATCGAAGGAGCCAATGTCAACTCCGAAACCCGGGTGGCATCTACGCTCCCACCATTCATACGGGCAATGATAGTAAAAGGAATACCGATCAGCCCACCGCAAATAAGCTGGATTCCCAGATAAATCAGAATTAATTTGATCGCCGTTTTCATTCAGTCTTTTGTTTTAAATATGTACAAAGATAACGGTTTTAATTGACTACCGCTTCGGTAGAAGAGCTATTTGTATGGTGACCATGCAAAACTGAACTACATACAAACAAAGCTAACATGGAGATGGATACTACCAACATCGTAATGCTCATCAATGACTTTCTCATAAAACTTACTTTGAAGATTCGTTATGTTATTCAATAATAATTTATCGTTTTTCGATATGCAAAGATTCATATTAATTTTCACCTAAACAAGTAATTCGATAATTATTTATCGATAAACAATAAATATAGAATGTTTTTCGATATTTGTAGAGGATAAACGCTGATATAAAGAAGCCTCAAAGAACCAGCGTCAGGGAGAGTATATCCATTTGATAGCATATTACACCTTCAGACGTCACTCTGACACTATTCATCCTAATCTACTGACACGCACTAAAACACAAATCATCAAACAGGAAGAAGAAAATGCATACAAGACGCATATAACATGCAATAAGATGCAACATCGACCGAAGATTTCCAATAAATATGCATGATATCTTTAGAAGAGAGGTCACATACCATTAAAAGAAAGACATCATTGGGTTAAAACAAAAGCTTCATTAGTTCAAAACTTCACCTGCATGAAGCCGGAAGAGAGACAAAAGAGGACATTTGCATGCCTGCAATCATTTTTCAGCACGCATAGAATGATCAGGGAGAGAATAACGATTTGCACCTTAAAACAGAATATTCTGCAAATTAAAGAACACAGAACAGGCTCAAAACAGAACAAGAGACATGTATTATCCGCAATCAGGATGACTATCTGAAAAACCGAATTCACAAAATAAGCTCCTATTTAAGAGCCGGAAGATAACGGGCCGAATATAACTCACTCAGTGGCAAACAAAAAATACAAAATGTCAATTGACATTTTGTATTTTCCCCAAAAGCGCTTCCACATCGGCTGCATCCTGATGAAGCTGCGCTATCAATCCTTCAATCCCATCGAACTTCAGCTCCGGACGGAGATATTTTACAAAAGAGAGCCGGATAAATTTATCGTAAATATCGGAATGAAAATGGAGGATATTCACTTCTATCGAACGTTCGGGACCATTCCCTATCGTGGGACGAGTACCGATATTGAGCATACCATTATAAGTATGCCCGTCGAACGTGACATGAACTGCATAGACACCATCGGCAGGAACCAACTTATCAGGATCGTCTACACTGAGATTGGCCGTAGGGAATCCGATTTTCCTTCCTACCTGATAACCGCTCACCACCGTACCATCCAGAAAATAGTCGTAACCCAGACAACGTGCAGCCCGATCTACTTCGCCCTGATGCAACATCTTACGAATGACAGAAGAGCTTATATGAAGATCATCACACACACAGGCACGAGCACGAATCACCTCTATTCCCATTTCAGAGCCATAACGGCAATAATCCTCAAAGCCTTCACTACGATTGTGTCCGAAGCGGTGGTCATATCCGATGACAAGTGTCTGCACCCGATAACGGTCTCTCAGGATATCGGACATAAATTCATGGGCAGTCAGATGTGATACTTCACGTGTAAAATCAAGCATAAAGCAATAATCCACGCCCGTTTCTTCAAGCAGCGCCAGTTTCTCTTCCGAAGTGGTCAATAACTCCGGACGATAGTCTGCATTCATCACCTTACGAGGATGAATGGGAAAAGTAATCAGTGCAGAACGCAATCCACGAGCCGCAGCCAACTCTCTGACTTGTTCTATCAGAAAGCGATGCCCCATATGTACTCCATCGAAGAAACCGATGGTGGCAACACATGGTTCGGGTAGAACTCCCGGTATATTACGGATTATCTGCATGCTGTTTCTCCTATTTATTTTAATTCTCGGCAAAAAGCGGCCTCCAGTCTTCACCGGGTTTCACTGTATAGGTAGAGATGCCCAATGCCTGGGCGCCCTGGCAGTTGGCTTCGGAGTCATCTATGAAAAAAGTTTCGCGCGGATCGAGGTTTGCATCATCAAGCACTCCCCGGAAAATCTCTTCAGCGGGCTTTACCATTTTCATTTCATACGAGAGGTACATCTTTTCAAAATAGTCTTCTACACGGAAGCCCCGATACGGAAACGCATGCTCACATGCCCACTTCCAATGTATCTCGTTGGTATTGCTCAGCAGATAGACCACATATTTCTCGCGGAGTTTCAATAACATATCAAGCTTAAAACGTGGAATATCCACCAAGAAACTATTCCAAGCAGCATCAATTTGCTCATCCGTCACCTCCTGAGTTATCTGCCCGCGGATACTATCACGAAACTGGGCTGACGAGATCAACCCTTTCTCATGTTGCATAAAGATTCCCTGCTGAGAATACATGCCTAACAATTCGTCCACCTTCTCTAATCCCAACTTCCGGAAGTTTTCTATACAACGCTGACGGTCGAGATTAATCAATACACCACCAAAATCAAAAATAAGGTTTTTAATTCCTTTTCTTTTCATCTCTATTCTGTTTTTGAAAGCTTATACACGACAGAGCACGCAAAGGAAACGGAGTTTTTATATCCTGTTCATAAAAGACACTTTCTTTGCGTCCACTGTGATAAATAGCTTTCATTTTCATTTCTGAGTTAAACGTTTGACCAAGCGAATCAATTCTCCAATCCACAAGACGAGAGAAGAAGAACCGATGATGATAAGCCATGTTTGCCAGTCGAGCGGTTCTGTACGGAATACAGCTCCACCGAACTGCACTATAAGAAACTGCCCACCCAGGATGGCCAGTACAATCAATTCCATTCCGTACGACTTCGTAAGACCCTTGAATGCTGAATCGGTAGTGCCAAACACACGGGCGTTGAACAGATTCCAAAACTGAAGCATTACAAAGAAGGTGAAAAAAATGGTCAACCGCTGTACCGTCATTCCACCGTCGGCATTTGTAAAGTAGTATATCATCGCCATCAGTACTACCAGAAAGAGTGTACCGACACCGAATATATTATGTTGCATCGCTTTACTAATAATAAAATCAGTACTGCGACGCGGTTTATCGTTCATAACACTCTCACTTGGCGGAATAGAAGCCAAAGCTAAAGCGGCAAATGTATCCATGATGAGATTTACCCATAACATTTGGGTCACAGTCAACGGTAGTTCTGTTCCCACAATAGAACCGAGCAATACGATGAGAAGTGCCACAAAGTTAATGGTCAGCTGAAATACGATGAAACGCTGGATATTCTTATAAAGTGACCGCCCCCACATCACAGCAGTCCCGATACTGTTGAAAGAGTCGTCCAGCAAAGTGATGTCACTGGCCTCTTTGGCAACTGAAGTTCCGGTACCCATCGAAAGCCCTACCTGTGCATGATTGAGCGCCGGCGCATCGTTCGTTCCGTCTCCGGTCACAGCCACAACGGCTCCTTTCTGCTGCAGCAATTGTACCAGACGCTGTTTGTCGGTAGGACGGGCACGCGACATAATTTTCAAGTCCATCACTCTATCCAATGCTTCTTCATCACTCAATTCGGCAAAAGCAACTCCGGTAATGCGATTGCGTTCCGTATCTTCCGGTTTCCACAGCCCGATCTGACGCGCAATCTCAGTTGCGGTGCCCGGAGTATCCCCGGTCACAATCTTGATACCGATACCTGCCGACTGGCATTTAGCTACTGCCGCAGGCACATCGGGACGTATAGGATCGGAAATAGCAACGACTCCAAGGAAATTAAGGTTATTTTCTGAAACAAGTGCCACACAGTCATCCGGTTCGTTATCTTCCACCAAACGGAATGCAAAACCAAGTGTACGCATAGCCATATTCTGATAACCCAGTAATTGTGCTTCGACAGTCGAACGATATTCCATACTATCCACACGACGGCCATCGAGAATCACCTCCTTACATTTGCCAAGCACGATTTCGGGCGCACCTTTTATATATAATACCTTTTTGCCTATCAACGGCGACTTCACCAAAGTAGCCATAAACTTACGTTCAGTCGAGAACGTCAATTGGTCGAGCACCCGTGCTCCTTCTCTGAGTTCAAGATAGTTACGTTTCTGGCTATTCAACCACAGCAACAAGGCAACTTCCGTAGGATTACCTACTCCTTTCGGCTTCTCACCCTCTCCCGTTTCTTCAAGAAAAGCAGTGGAGTTAGCACTAATCCCTTCCGCAATCAGTCTGCTGATATCGTCATCTGCCAGTTTCCCACCATCTTTCAAACCATAGAAATTGGGCTCGTGCACCTGCATCAGATTTTGTGTCAACGTACCGGTCTTGTCTGTACAAATCACGGTAATCGCCCCCATTGTTTCGCAAGCGTGCATCTTACGCACCAAATTGTTAGTGGCAAGCATACGGCGCATATTCAGTGCCAGGCTGAGTGTCACACTCATAGGCAATCCCTCGGGAACGGCAACCACGATCAGGGTAACCGCCATCATGAAATATTTCAATGTACGCTCCAACACCGGCAACCAGTCATGCCAACCGTTCAGAGCCCCAAAATCGAAATACAGTACAACGTCTTTTATAAAGAAAATAAGGAAAGCAAGTCCGGCTACGGTAAAACCGATCTTACCGATCAGGTTGGCCAATTTGGTCAGCTGGATATTCAATGGTGTAGGCTCCGTAGTTTGTTCCGTACTCTGACGTGCCACTTTCCCAATCTCCGTAGCATCTCCCACACGAAGTACCTTCATCGATCCATGACCATCGACCACAGTTGTACCGCGCATCACCAGATTGGAAGCATACGTAGCTTCTTCATCAAAATCGGCTTCGATTATTGTTTTATTAATCACCGGTTCCCCGGTCAGGTTCGATTCGTTCACCTGCAAAGAAATAGCTTCTATCAGTTCGCCATCTGCGGGAATCTCTTCACCGGTCTCCAATACCACAATGTCACCTACTACCACATCTTTACGCGGAATCTCCTGAATACGCCCGTTACGAATCACCTTTACTAAAGTCTCTTCATTAACGGCATTCAGTAAATCGAATTTCTTATTGGCATCGTATTCGAAATAGAAACCGATACCGGTTGCCAACAGGATAGCGGCTATAATACCGATCGTTTCGGCATACTCATTCTCGATAACGGAAATGATAAGAGAGAATACAGCTGCAATAAGCAGCACACGTACAACAGGATCTTCAAATTTTTCCAAATAAAGCTTCAGGAGCGAAGGACGCTTAGGAGGCGTCAGTAGGTTGGCACCATATTTCTCCCGGCTTTGAAGAACTTCTTGATCAGTCAGGCCCAAATGAAAATAATCGTCGTTCTTTGCAGTCATGCAGATACATACATTAAATTAGAAGTTGCAAAAGTACAACATAAATCCGGTATAAGATGTTTCTTAAATCTTTTTTAAGGATTCCAGTTTTCCCAACAGTACTTTTGACGAAATGGGCTTCGTCAGGAAATCGGTAAAGCCGCTATGCATGATTTTCTGGCGGTCTTCTTCATACGCAAAAGCAGTAAGAGCAATGATAGGCACTGTAGCCGACATCTGTCGGATAGCCTCCGTAGCCTCGTAGCCATTCACCTCAGGCATACGGATATCCATCAAGATAATGTCCGGTTGGAATTTCAGGAAAAGAGAAATGGCCTCTTCACCATTGTGAGCCCAATGTAATTCGTAACGTGAAGCGAGGATAGCTTCGCAAAGACGATAATTGTCTTCCATATCTTCGGCCACCAGTATGCTCAGTTTTTTATCACTTCCCGCATCGATAACCGGAACCCGTACTGCAGAAGGCAATTCTTCCTGCTCTTTCTCAATGATGACTTTGGGTTTAATATCGGAATGTTCGGGCAATGTAAACCAAAAGGTACTTCCTTTGCCTACCTCAGATTCGGCTCCGATTTCCCCACCCAGCTTATTTACAATCGTCTTACAGATAGAGAGTCCGAGTCCGTTACCGTTTTTATCACTTTGCAAACGCACAAAACGATCGAAAACGCCCTCCAATTTATCCGCCGAAATACCCGAACCGGTATCGCTAACATAAAACCGAAGTCCATTCTCGGAAGACTGATATCCGATACGGATACTGCCCTCTGTGGTAAATTTGATTGCATTAGATACAAAATTGGACACAACCTGAGCAATTCGGTTACGATCCGTATGAACCATACACGAGGGCAACCCGGGTTCTGTTATAATCTGTACAGGCGAGTTAGAGCCTATCTTCATACGGAACAATTGTTCCAAATCATTCAGTAACAAGTTGATATCGACATCAGAATAAACAAACTCCAATGTACCGGCCTCAATCTTCGACAAATCAAGAATATCATTAACCAGCTGTAATAGCAATTCGCTGTTCGTATGGAGTATCTCCAGGTATTTTTGCTTTTCTTCTTCTGTATTGGCCGCTGCCAGCAGTTCGGAAAAGCCGACGATGGCATTCAGTGGCGTACGGATTTCATGACTCATATTGGCTAGAAAAGCGGACTTGGAACGATCTGCATTTTCCGCTTTTTCCTTCGCTTCAGCCAACGCCTCTTCCGTTTGTTTAATCGAAGTAATGTCATGCACCGTCAGCACCATGCGCTCTTCACTATCCAGAGTCATAAATACTCCCGAGATCATTACGTCGCACTTTACAAATTCATGCTCGTCTATGGCAATATTCAGTGATGATTGCAAATCAGTAAATTCTTTCTTCTGGCGGAAAGCGTTTCCTATTGCTCCCCTCACCGGACATTCCTGGCAAAAAGCATGGGTTCCGCATCCCCCTTTGGCAGACAAGGCATTCCGGCATTGCAACAGATCACCTACACGCTTCTCTTTACCGTCCGGACTGAGATGAGTCAAATCATAATAATTAGTTTTCAGGACTTTGAAATCAGAATCGATTACCAAAACATACGCATGAATATGCGTCAGAATCGCATCAAACAGACAATTTACATTCTCCAGTTTCCGGTCCGATGCAGATTGCATTAACTTACCTTGTCTCTTTTCCCACAGAATAGCTCCTAAAAAAGCCACACATACCAGTGATAATACAATCTGCCACATCATAGTTTATAATTCCTTGATTAATGTTTTGTTGCTACAGACAAAGGTAGTGCTTTATTAATGAAAAAAGAAAAAATAAATGAACAATACGTCCGATACTTTTGTTATATTTGCATAAACTTAAAAAAAAGAGACGACATGAAGTACATTTGCACCGTTTGTGATTTCATTTACGATCCGGAGATAGGTGATCCGGAAGGCGGAATCGAACCCGGAACACAGTTTGAAGATATTCCTGATGATTGGGTATGCCCTCTGTGTGGAGTTGGAAAAGAAGATTTCGAACCGTATAATGACTAAACGATTCATTAACGATGAACGATAAGCGATGAGCACTCTCAATTACACGCTTTATCGTTCATCGTTCATCACTTTTCTCAAGACGCTTTCTTTTCTTTTACGTCACTGCTCGCTTCTACTACATTTACTACATAGTCACCGAGTTTTTCACATTCGGCGATAATATCCATGTAATAAACGCCCATCTGATAATCATATTCTTTATTATTCACATCCAGGATATTCTGATTCTTCAGTTGGTTACGATAGTTATTAATTTCATTCTCAATATTGAATGACTTATTAACATCGATACTCTGATGTTCGGGTTTCTCGACCACGACAATCATTTGCGACAGAGCATCATTGGTCAGTTTCATCATGAAATGAATGTGCTCATATTGCTTCTCTGTGAAATCCTGATTGGTCTGACGCTTCCGGCTGATGGTACGTGCCAAGTTATAGCAACTGTCACCAATACTTTCAATCTCAGTTACCTCACGAAGCATGGCACGTATCTGAAGCTTACTTTCCGAGCTCAAACGCCCTTCAGATACCTGATTCAAGTAATTGGCAATCTCCAATTCCATATTATCACTGATATTCTCGTATTTCTCAATCCGGCTGAAAAGTTTATTGAAGTCATCATCCTTTTCAGTATGCAACAGATCTTGTACCATACCAAACATACGATGAATACGCTCGGAAAACAGATGAATCTCCTTACGGGCCTGAAGTATGGATAATTCGGCCGTAGAAAGCATACCTCCGGTAATAAAGCGCAAGCGTGGCTCTTCATCTTCTTCCTTGGGACGAATAATGGCACACACGGTACGCTCAATCAGTTTCACTCCCCAGATCAGCAGACAGACGTTACATATATTAAAAATAGAGTGGAAAGCGGACAACTTATAAGAAATAGCCACCTCTGCACTTCCCGGATGGAAGAAGGTATCGACCACCCAATTGACGAATACCATAAAAGGATGGAAAATAATCAGCACCCAGATCACACCAAAAACATTGAAAACAAAGTGAGCCAAAGCAGCACGTTTTGCCTGTGAATTAGCAGTCAGGGCAGCCAGGTTGGCTGTAATAGTAGTTCCGATATTCTCACCCAAGACCAATGCGGCACCCAGTTCCAGGCTGATCCATCCGTTGGCACACATAATTAAAGTAATAGCCATCGTCGCGGCGGAAGCCTGTACGATCATAGTGAGAATAGTACCGATAAATAAAAAGAGCAGAACCGAGAAAAATCCCATATCTGTATAGTTCTGTACAAAAGCCAGCATTTCCGGGTTGGCATTCAGGTCGGGGGCATTTGCTTTGAGGTACGAAAGCCCCATAAAGAGGAAAGAAAAACCAAAGATAAATTCACCGATAGACTTACGGTTACTTTTACCCGAAAAAATAAGAGGAAGGGCAATGGCTAAAAGAGGAAGGGCAAAAGCAGCCATGTCAACTTTAAACCCAAAAATAGAAATGATCCATGCGGTGACTGTCGTACCGATATTAGCACCCATTATCACACTAATGGATTCGGCCAATGTCAGCAGACCGGCATTTACAAAACTGACCACCATCACCGTCGTTGCCGAAGAAGATTGGATAAGGGCGGTGATCAACACACCTGTTAAAACTCCCGTTACCCGGTTTGTAGTCATTGCTGTCAGAATTCCTCGCAATCTGTCACCTGCGACTTTCTGTAAGCCCTCGCTCATGATCTTCATTCCATAAAGAAAAAGTCCTAACGAGCCAATGAGCTTTAAAAAATCATAAAAAGAATATTCCATCTATAATTATTTTAGTGGTTGTTTGTCTTCTTAGCAATTATGTGATATATTTATCCGTACTATTCACCCCAAAATGACGTGAAATGAAACAGATGTTACAAATATATTGCAAAAATAATAATATTTCTAAAGAATTCCCTATTGGGAGCTCACTTTTGGATATTTATTACGGCTTTAATCTTAATTTTCCTTATCAGGTAGTCAGTGCTAAAGTAAATAATCGCTCTGAAGGACTCAATTTTCGTGTATATAACAATAAAGATGTAGAGTTTCTGGATGTAAGAGATTCTTCGGGAATGCGTACGTATGTGCGTTCTCTCTGCTTTGTGCTCTACAAAGCTGTCAGCGAACTCTTTCCGAATGGCAAACTTTTTGTGGAGCACCCGGTATCCAAAGGATACTTCTGCAATTTGCGGATCGGGCGCCCCGTCACACTTGAAGACGTGTCACAAATAAAGAAACGTATGCAGGAAATTATAGCGGAAGACATTACCTATCACCGCATTGAGTGTCATACAACTGAAGCCGTACGTGTATTCAGTGAACGGGGCATGAATGACAAGGTAAAATTACTCGAATCTTCCGGTTCTATCTATACCTATTATTATACTTTGGGAGGTACTGCCGACTATTATTACGGTAATCTGCTCCCAAGTACAGGATTTATCCACTTATTCGACCTCGTTAAATACTACGACGGACTGTTGCTGCGTATTCCTAACAAAGAAAACCCATCTGTACTGGAAGATGTGGTAAAACAGGAGAAAATGCTCGATGTTTTCAAAGAGCACCTGCGATGGAACTACATCATGGGATTGAACAATGTAGGAGATTTCAATATTGCTTGTGAAGAGGGACATGCCACGGACCTGATCAATGTGGCAGAAGCTCTGCAAGAGAAGAAAATAGCACAAATAGCCGATAGCATTTTCCACCGCGGAGAAAACGGGACTCGTGTAAAACTGGTGTTGATTTCCGGACCGTCATCATCCGGGAAAACAACTTTTAGTAAGCGACTCTCCATCCAGTTAATGACCAACGGCCTGAAACCATATCCCATCTCACTGGACAATTATTTTGTAGACCGTGAAGACACTCCATTGGATGAAAACGGCAATTATGACTATGAATCCCTTTATGCCCTCGACCTGGAGTTATTCAATACACAACTACAGGCTTTGTTGCGTGGCGAGGAAGTAGAACTGCCCCGCTATAACTTTATGTTGGGAAAAAAAGAATATAAAGGTGATAAATTGCGGATCGACGAACATACGGTATTGATTCTTGAGGGAATACACGCCCTTAACCCGGAACTGACTCCGCAAATCCCGGCAGCAAATAAGTTCAAAATATACGTCTCTGCCTTGACAACCATCTCGCTGGACGATCATAACTGGATCCCAACGACGGACAACCGACTTTTGCGCCGTATTATCCGGGACTTCAACTATCGCGGCTATTCTGCCCAAGAGACTATCTCACGCTGGCCCAGCGTACGCGCCGGAGAAGATAAATGGATTTTCCCTTATCAGGAGAATGCCGATGTGATGTTCAACTCCGCCCTTTTATTTGAATTTGCCGTGCTCCGCTGTCATGCCGAGCCCATTCTTACCAGCGTGCCACGTAACTGTCCGGAATATGCTGAAGCATACCGGTTGCTGAAGTTTATCAAATATTTCACTCCTGTACAGGATAAGGAGATTCCTCCAACCTCACTTTTGAGAGAATTCCTGGGAGGAAGCAGTTTTAAATATTAGATAGAGCCATATTCCAAATCATTATCAGACATAGACTTTACAAATACCGGCTCCGGAGAGAGCCTTATTTGTAGAATCTATGCCTGAATTATCAAATTTTATCCACCTTTCAACTAACCGGTAATGCCCGCCATTCCTCTTTGAAGAAGAATCAAAGAAGAAATGAAAAATAAGAGGGGGAAATGAGAGGTTTCTACAAAGATTTTTTAACTTTGTCACTGTTTAAAACCAAATCGCATGAAAATATCGACTTTAATCCTGACCATCCTCGTTTGTTTTAGCACAATCGTCGATGCACAAGGCACACAAAACAGAGCAAATGAACTGATGAAACAAGCGCAGAGTAGTCTGGAACAAAAAGAATACACTAAGGCGCGTTATCTTTTCATCCAGGCCTATGGCGCTTTCGCAACGCAGGAGAATTATCCGAAAGCCGTGGAATGCGGAATTCAGGGAGCAGCTCTGTACCATCGTGAAAATTATTACAAAGAGGCATTCGACCTCTGTAGAGGAATGGATCAGCTAGTCTGGGCCGGTGAACAAAAACAGCAGAAACAATTTTACCCGCTACGTTTCCAAATCACCAAAGAGAGACTGCAGATGTACATCGGACTAAAGAATGCGGCGCAGGCTAAAATTCAATTGGATAAGCTGGCAGAAACCGCAGGCCTGGCCAAGAACGATTCATTAAGCGAGAACCTACTATACACACAGGCAAGTTATTACTACACATTCGGGCAAAACACTCAGGGAGACGCGTGTTTTCAGAAATTAATCAACCAATATAAAGCCCAAAAGAATTACGATAAGGTCAACGAATGCTATAAAAAACTGATTGCCATCGGACGTAAATCTAACAATGCCTCACTGGTGGCCCGCACTTACGAGAACTTCATCGTCTGGACCGATTCGGTAAAAGCAATGACGGCACAAGACGAACTGAACGTACTGAAACGCAAGTATGACGAAAGCCAGCAGATCATTCAGGAGAAAGAAGACACACTTTCGGGCAAACAGTATATGATCGTCGGGCTGTGCACACTGGTAGTAATCCTGATTGCCGGTCTGATATTTGTGGCCATCGTACTGCTTCGTTTCATTGCCGGTAACCGGAAACTGAAAAAGAGCGTACAGATAGCCAATGAACACAATGAACTGAAGACACAGTTTATCCAGAATATTTCAGCACAGATGGAACCTACGCTGGATACACTCGCCTCTTCTGCCGCCGAGCTGTCGGACAAAGCACCTCAACAGGCACAGCAGATGCAAGGACAAGTAGCAGCCCTGAAGAAGTTCAGCAATGATATACAGGAACTTTCCACATTGGAAAACTCTCTGACTGAACCTTATGAAATGAAGGAGATCAACGTAAATACTTTCTGTGAAGCTACCATGGATAAGGTGAAAGAGTTTGTACAACCCGAAGTTTCGACCGTAGTCAATGCTGCCAAACTCCAGATCAAGACCAATCCTGAACAACTGGAACGGATCTTGATTCACTTGCTGAAGAACGCTGCGGAATATACCGAAAGCGGAAAGATATTCCTTGATTTCAAAAAGAGAGGCGCACATACGCACCAATTCATTATATCGGATACCGGTACGGGTATTCCCGTTGAGAAACAAGAGAACCTGTTCAAGCCCTTCACTGAAATCAAAGACCTGACAGAAGGAGACGGTTTAGGACTACCCATCTGCGCCCTGATAGCAACCAAAATGAACGGCAGCCTGACACTGGATACCAGCTATACCAAGGGGAGCAGGTTTGTGCTCGAATTACATGCATAATTAAATAAAAGAAGTGAATGTGCCGCAACTAAAGTGAGCACTCTAAAAAGTTACAGACTGTAATCCATAAACATAAAAGAGCCATATCATTACTCAAAAATAGAGTTTGACATGGCTCTTTTCATTGTTCATAAGGGCAGGCAAATTTCAAATGAGAAGCTCTCCCTTTCTAAATCAGGATTTAAACACATCCTCTCCCGCTATTTTTTTTGGGGGGGAGACGTTATCAGACAGTAACCTCCAACAACACTTCTCCTTTGGTATTGAGTACTTTCACCTTACGTATGTCCTTCT
>RRZU011078214.1_pt1 | contig 14922 bp, 12 predicted proteins | sample 2165561 | NCBI WGS metagenome assembly RRZU01 (sample SAMN10456909, study PRJNA506462) | wastewater metagenome | isolation source: wastewater sludge | place: USA: Moscow, Idaho
CGAGCATGATGACGGTCGGCGCGGTCTTCGCGAACGACAGCCCGCGCGCCTGCTCGCCACCGAGGATCGAGACGAGCTCCTCGTTGACGATCTTGACGACCTGCTGCGCCGGGTTGAGCGCCTCGGAGACCTCGGCCGACAAGGCGCGCTCGCGCACCGCCCCGGTGAACTCGCGGACGACAGGGACCGCGACGTCGGCGTCGAGCAGGGCTCGACGGATCTCGCGCACGGTGGCGTCGATGTCCGCCTCGGACAGGCGCCCACGCGTGCGCAGGTTCTTGAACGTCGATGTCAGACGGTCAGACAGGGTGGCGAACACCGGGTATCCCTCACGATCACAGCAACGATGACAGGCGCTCAGCCTACCCGCCCAGGGCCGCCAGGCCGCGCCGGTACAGGTCGTCGACGAGCCGCGCCCGCCAGGCGGTCCACCCGTTCGGCCCGAGCGACGACGAGTCCGCCTCGGTCACGATGCGCAGGATCTTCAACAGGTCGCGGCGGTGCTCGACGGCGTCGAGCAGCTCGGCGAGCGTCTCGGGCGCGTCCGGGTCCGCGGTCGTCGCGAGACGGGCCAGCGTGAGGTGGTGCCGGACGAGGCGCGCCACGTCCCGGGCGACGCCCTCGTCGAAGCCCATGCGCCGCACGATCGCCGGAGCGATCTCGGCGCCCACGACCGAGTGGTCCGTCGCACCCGGTCGCTTGCCGATGTCGTGCAGCAGCGCCGACAGCAGCAGCACCTCAGGATCCTCGACCTCACGACGGTCACGGCCCGCGCGCGCGACCACCTCGACGAGGTGCCGGTCGACCGTGTGCCGGTGGATCGCAGAACGCTGCGGACGGTTGCGCACGGCCGCCCACTCAGGGATCCACCCCGTCACGACGCCCGCGAGGTCGAGCGCCTCCCAGACCGCCACCTGGTCGTGCTGCGACCCGAGCAGGGTCATCAGGTAGCCCCGCGCGACTTTGGGCCACGGCTCGGGCAGCGGCCGGCAGCCCGCCAGGTTGACCGCCGTCACGGGCGAGACGGCGAGCCCGGTACGGGCGGCCGTCGCAGCGGCGCGCAGCGGCAGCAGCGGGTCCTTGTCGGGCTGGGCGTCGATCGCGAGGACGAGCTCGCCGTCGTGCTCCACGAGGCCGTCCGAGACCGCGCGCAGGCGCGGCGGCACGCGTCGGCCGCGCACGACGAGCGGCCTGCGCGCGACCGACGGTCGCACGAGCGCCTGGCGCGCACGCCGGACCGTCGTGTCGAGCGCGTACGTCACGGTGCGCCCCGCCTCGGCGAGCGACGCGAGCAGGTCGTCCGCGTCACCGACGCCGAGCAGCTGCGCGACCTCCTCCTGGTCCTGCTGGACCAGGCGGTTCGTCGAGCGGCCCGTGACGACCCCGAGCGCGTCACGCACGTCCAGCAGGTGCGCCCGCGCGCGGTCGACGTCACCGTGCGGCCGGTCCGTGAGCCACGACGCCGCGAGCGCGGAGAGCACGATCGCGTCCCGGATGCCGCCACGCGCCTCCTTGAGGTCTGGCTCGATCAGGTAGGCGATCTCGCCGCTGCGCTCAGCACGGGCGCGCGTCGAGGCCAGCAGCTCGGGCAGGCGGCGCCGGGACGCGCCGCGCCAGTCCGTGAGCACGGCAGACGACGCCTTGTGCACGAGCAGCGCGTCCCCTGCGACGACCCGCGTGTCGAGCAGCCCGACGGCGGCCGGCACGTCGGTCGACGCGACCTGGCGGCACTGCGCGAGAGACCGGACCGAGTGGTCGAGGTCGAGCCCTGCGTCCCACAGCGGGTACCAGAGCCGGTCGGCGAGCGCAGAGAGCTGCTGCGCCGAGCGCGTGCGCCCGTCGTGCAGGAGCACGAGGTCCAGGTCGCTCAGCGGCCCCGCGTCCCCGCGGGCCAGGCTGCCCACCGCGGCGAGAGCGACGCCGTGCTCCGACCCGTCGCCGAGCGCCTCGCGCCACAGCGCGGCGAGCGCCGCCACGACCACGTCGCTCTGCCGACGACGGCGCTCGGCACCCGACTCGGCGCTCCCCGCGCCCTGCATCGTCCGACGTGCGTCCTCGAGCCGGAAGCGGCGGAGGTCCCGCACCCCGACGATCTCGGTGTGCGGGACCTCCTGCGCCCCGGATCGGTTGTCTCCGTCCCGGTCGTCCAGCATGCGACCTACAGCGCGTCCGCGCCGCGCTCGCCCGTGCGGACTCGAGCGACCTCGTCGACGGGCACGGACCAGACCTTGCCGTCGCCGATCTTGCCGGTCTGCGCCGCGGTGACGATGACCTCGAGGACCGTCGCAGCGTCCTCGTCCGCGACGAGGACCTCGATGCGGATCTTCGGGACCAGGTCGACCGTGTACTCGGCGCCGCGGTAGACCTCGGTGTGCCCCTTCTGGCGGCCGTAGCCTGAGGCCTCGGAGACGGTCATCCCGCGGATGCCCGCTGCTTCCAGTGCCGACTTCACGTCGTCGAGACGGTGCGGCTGGATGATTCCAGTGACGAGCTTCATGCCTTGCCCTCCGTGATCACTCGGCCAGAGCCGATCGTTTCGTAAGCGGCCTCACCGTGCTCGGCGAGATCGATGCCGCCGACCTCAGCCTCCTCGGAGACCCTCCAGCCGATGGTCTTCTTGATGGCCAGGCCGATGATGCCGGTCACGACCCCCGAGACGAGGATCGCGACGAGGGCGATGAGCACCTGGACGACGAGCAGCTTGACGCCGTCACCGAAGAGAAGGCCACCCTCGCCGGCCAGGAAGCCGATACCGACGGTACCGACGAGGCCGCCCACGAGGTGGACGCCGACGACGTCGAGCGAGTCGTCGAAGCCGAAGCGGTACTTCAGGCCGACCGCGAGCGCACAGAGCGCACCGGCGACGACACCGAGGATGATCGACGTGACGGGGTTGAGGACGCCGGCGGCCGGCGTGATCGCGACGAGGCCGGCGACGATGCCCGAGGCGGCACCGAGCGACGTGGCGTGTCCGTCCCGGATCTTCTCGACGACGAGCCAGCCGAGGATCGCGGCGGCGGTCGCGGAGGTCGTGTTGACCCAGGCGAGACCTGCGCCCTCGTTGGCCCCGAAGGCGGAGCCTGCGTTGAAGCCGAACCAGCCGAACCACAGGAGTGCGGCGCCGAGCATGACGAACGGGAGGTTGTGCGGGCGCATCGGCTCCTTGCCGAAACCCTTGCGCTTGCCGACGAGCAGCGCGAGCACGAGGCCCGCGACACCGGCGTTGATGTGGACGACCGTACCGCCTGCGAAGTCCACCGGGGCGACTGCGGCCGCTCCGTCGACGACCCCGAAGACCATGGCCGCGAGGCCGTCCTTGGAGGACGAGAGGAACCCGCCACCCCAGACCATGTGCGCCATCGGGAAGTAGGACAGCGTGACCCACAGGGGCACGAACGTCATCCAGCTGCTGAACTTCACGCGGTCGGCGATCGCACCCGAGATGAGCGCGGTCGTGATGATCGCGAACGTCACCTGGAACGCGACGTCGATCACCTGCGGATAGTTGCCGAGCGTGCTGGCCACCGCGTTCCCGTCAGCGTCGGTCAGCGTGCCCGAGAGACCGAACTGGTCGAACGGGTTCCCGAAGAACCCGCCGATCGTCGGGCCGTACGACATCGACCAGCCCCACAGGACGTAGATCACGCCGATGACGCCCATGGCGCCGAACGACATCATCATCATGTTCAGGACGGACTTCGCGCGGACCATGCCTCCGTAGAAGAAGGCCAGGCCTGGCGTCATGAGAAGCACGAGCGATGCTGACATCAGCATCCACGCTGCAGCTCCGGTATCCCATTCCATCGGATCATCTCCCATCGCCAGCCCCTCGGCCGGCCCGGGATCAACAGTCGCGGACCTGCGTTTCACCTGGACGCGATGCGTGTTCCGACCGTGTGACAGTTCTCGCCGCTACGTGAACACCGTGTTTCGTCGCCCTGCTGGTGCCGCTCTCAGTCGCCGAGCAGACCGTCGACGAACGCCTCCGGGTCGAACGGCGCGAGGTCGTCGGGGCCTTCGCCGAGGCCGACGAGCTTGACCGGGACGCCGAGCTCGCGCTGGACGGCGACGACGATCCCGCCCTTGGCGGTCCCGTCGAGCTTCGTCAGGACGATGCCCGTCACGCCGGCGACCTCGCCGAACACACGCGCCTGGTTGAGGCCGTTCTGGCCCGTGGTCGCGTCGAGGACGAGGAGCACCTCCGTGAGCGGCGCTTCCTTGAGGATCACGCGGGAGATCTTGCCGAGCTCGTCCATGAGACCGGCCTTGTTCTGGAGACGGCCCGCCGTGTCGACGAGGACGACGTCCGCGTTCTCGCTGCGCCCGCGCCGGACGGCGTCGAACGCGACAGCCGCCGGGTCGGCACCGTCCCGGTCGGACCGGACCGTCGGGACGCCGACGCGCGAGCCCCAGGTCTCGAGCTGGTCGGCGGCCGCCGCACGGAACGTGTCGGCGGCGCCGAGCACGACCGAGCGGCCCTCGGCGACGAGGACGCGGGCGAGCTTGCCGACCGTCGTCGTCTTGCCGGTGCCGTTGACGCCGACGACGAGGACGACCGCGGGCGTCGGTGAGCCGTCCTCCGCCGTCGCTCCCGTCGTGCCGAGCGAGCGGTCCAGCGTGGGGTCGACGAGCTTGAGCAGCTCGGCGCGGAGCATGTCCCGCACGACGGCGGCGTCCGCGATGCCGTGCACACGCACCTGCGTGCGCAGCGCGTCGATCAGCTCGGTCGTCGGGCCAGCACCGACGTCGGCGAGGAGGAGGACCTCTTCGAGCTCGTCCCAGTCGTCCTCGGAGAGGTGGTCGCGGGACAGGACGGCGAGCAGCTTCTGGCCGAGCGGGGAGCCGGAGCGAGCAAGGCGGTCGCGCAGGCGAGCAAGACGTCCGCCGACCGGCTCGGGAACCTCGAGGGACGGCGGGGTCTCGAGGTCCTCGGCGAGGAGGTCAGGCTCCTCCTCGATCGCAGCGGCCGCGTCCTCGAGCGTCGTCGTCCCCGGGCCGACACCTGCGGACGGGACGCTCGGAGGCGCCGCGACCGTTCCGGTGCCGCGACCGCGGCGGACGCGCGGGCCGACGAGCGCCGCGGAGGCGCCCGCAAGGACGACGAGGGCGAGCAGGATCCAGAGCCAGGAGAAGTCGTTCACCGGACCAGTCTCTCAGGAAGGGGCCGGGGCCGCGCTCAGGCGGCGGAGCGGGGCCCGCGCCGCGGGACCGTCGTGCGCACGACGTCAGCCGCCTTCTCGAGGCGCGCCGTGATCTCCGCCGCCTGAACGTAGCCCGCGCCCTCCTCGAGGTTCGCGAGGAAGAAGTCGCTCATCGACGTCTCGACGGGCGGTGCGTCGACGATGCGTGCCACCTCGTCCGACGTGAGCTCGGGAGTCGGTTCGCCACGGCCGCGCAGGCTCGCCCATGCTCCCTTGACGTCGGACAGCATCCCGGCCACGCCTCGTCCGGCGCCGAAGCGCTCCGTCGTGACCGCACCCGCAGCCACCATGACGAGGGCGGCGGCGACGAGAGCGACGAGGAGCCAGGCGGAGAAACCGATGATCTGCTGCACGCCTCTATTGTGGGACGAATTCGCGTGAGGCGGGTGGCGTCCGCGCCGTGGTGCGGGATTCGCCACACGATCTTCACCCACCCGCCTGGGCAGGACGGCGAGCTAGCCGACGGGGGCCGGAGCAGCCTCGCGGCCGTCGCGCAGCCGCTGGCTGATGACCTGCGTGACTCCCTCGCGCATCGTCACGCCATACAGCGCGTCGGCGATCTCCATCGTCCGTTTCTGGTGCGTGATGACGATGAGCTGGGAATCCTCCTGGAGCTCCCGGAAGATGTCCAGCAACCGCCCGAGGTTGACGTCGTCGAGCGCCGCCTCGACCTCGTCCATCACGTAGAACGGGCTCGGCCGGGCCTTGAAGATCGACACCAGCAGCGCGACCGCGGTCAGGGACCGCTCGCCGCCCGAGAGCAGCGAGAGCCGCTTGACCTTCTTGCCTGCGGGGCGCGCCTCGACCTCGATGCCCGTGGTGAGCATGTCGGACGGGTCGGTCAGGACCAGGCGGCCCTCGCCGCCGGGGAACATGCGCGGGAACACCCGCTCGAACTGCTCGGCGGTGTCGCGGAACGCGTCAGCGAACACGCGCTCGACGCGGTCGTCGATCTCCTTGACGATCTGCAGCAGGTCCGCGCGCGAGCGCTTGAGGTCGGCAAGCTGCTCGGTCAGGAACTGGTGACGTTCCTCGAGCGCCGCGAACTCCTCGAGGGCGAGCGGGTTGACCTTGCCCAGCTGGGCGAGCGCACGCTCCGCCGTGCGCAGTCGCTTCTCCTGCTCGGCCCGGACGTACGGGACGGTGCGCGGCTCCCCCGCGTCCGCGTCGCCGTCGTCGCCCACGGCAGGCTCCCCGAGAACAGGAACAGGCCGGTCCGGCCCGAACTCGTCGACGAGAACCTGCGGGTCGATACCGAGCTCCTCGGTCGAGCGCAGCTCGAGCTGCTCGATCCGCAGCGCCTGCTGCGCGCGGGCGACCTCGTCGCGGTGCACGACATCGGTCAGCTCGCGCAAGGTCCCGGTGAGCGAGTCCACCTGTGCGCGAACCTCGACGAGGCGCGCGTCGCGCGCGGCGCGGGCGACCTCCTGGGCGTCGCGCTCCGCAGCGGCGACAGCGAGCGAGGTCTCGAGCACCTGGAGGGTGACGCGGGCGCCCTCGGCGACCGCGGACGCGCGCGCCGCCTGCCGAGCGCGCTGCTCGGCCCGCCTCGCCGCGCGGGCCTGCGCCTCGCGCTCCGCAGCCGCCGCCCTCGTGAGCGACTGGGCCCGACCGGCGAGGGCGCGGGCACGCTCCTCGCTCGTGCGCAGCGCGAGACGCGCCTCGGTCTCCTTGGCGCGGGCCGCGGTCGCCTCCTGCGCCGACGCGTCGCGCACCGTCATGGCTGCGGCGAGCGCCTCCTCGGACGACTCAGGCTCGACCTCGGCGACTTCCAGCCGCTGCGCAAGGTCGGCGAGCGTCGCCTGCTGCGTCTCGAGCGTCGCCTCAGCGCGGGCGAGCGCATCCGCGGCACGCTCCTCCTCGGCCGCGGCAGCGCGGGCCGTCGCGCCGAGGTGCCCGAGCTGCTCGGCGACCGCCGCGAGCGCGGCGTCCGACTCGTGGAGCCGTTCGAGCGTCTCGTCGTGCGCCAGCGCGGCCGAGCTCTCTTCCGTCAGGGCCTCGACGAGCTGCGCTTCGAGCGTCGCCGCCTCCACGTCGGCGGCTGCCAGGCCGCTGCGCGCGTCGTCGAGCGCAGCCTGCAGGTGCAGGACGCTCGGCGCGGCCGCCGAACCGCCGAGCGCGAGGTCACGCCCGAGGACGTCGCCCGCGCGCGTGACCGCGACGAGGCCGGGTGCGCCCTCGACGAGGGCGCGCGCGTGCGCAAGGTCCTCGACGACGACGTGATCAGCGAGCAGGGACGCCACCGTCGCGGTGAGGTCCGGCGTCGTGCCGACGACCTCGCTCGCCCAGTGCGCGCCGTCCGGCAGGGTGCGCCGCGAGTGAGCGGACGCTTCGCGTCCTTCGGACGCGACGACGAGCGTCGCTCGGCCTGCGTCGTCGGCACGGAGCCACCGGATGACGTCGACCGCACCGCCGAGGCTCTCGACGGCGATCGCATCGGCGGCGTGGCCCAGCGCGGCCGCGACCGCTTCCTCGTAGCCGGGCTCGACGGTGAGCAGCGCGGCGAGCGACCCGAGGACGGTCGCGAGCTCGGGATCCTCGGACGCGAGGATCGCTCCCGCGGCGTCCTTGCGCTCGAGGCTCAGCTCGAGCGTCTCGGCGCGCGCTGTCAGGGTCGCGCGCGTCGCGCGGACCTCGTCGAGCCGTGCACGGGTCTCTCGGACGGCAGCCTGCGCAGCGTCCAGACGCGCGACGGCAGCCTCGTGCGCGGCGTCGAGCCCCACCTCGCCCTCCTCGACGCCCGCCACCTCGGACTCGAGCCGGGCGAGCTCCGCCTGGGCGGCGCGGCCGCGCTCGCGCGCCTCGTCCGCCCCCGAGCGCAGCCGCCCGATCTCCGCGACGGTCGCCTCGACGCGGGAGCGCTGGGCTGCGACCTGACCCGCGAGCCGGGCGAGTCCTTCGCGGCGGTCAGCAGCGCCGCGCAGCAGCGCCGCAACCTCCCGCTCCGCGTCGTGTGCACGCTTCTCCGCCGCCTCGCGGGACGCGACGACCTTCTCGAGCGCGGCGCGGGCGACGTCGGTCTCCCCCGCGAGCTCCTCCTCTGCGGCACGCGCCCGCTCGGCCTGCGCCTCGAGCGCGCCCGGGTCAGACCTCTGCTCGACAGGCTCGGGGGTGCCGAGCAAGCGCAACCGCTCGGTCGCGAGCGTCTGCGTGCCCCGCACGCGCTCGCGCAGCGAGGACAGGTGGTACCAGGTGTCCGCGACCTGAGCGAGCCGGGGCGCCGCCGACGCGGCAGCGGCCTCGAGGGCCGTGAGCTCGTCCCGCGACGCCGCCAGGTCCTTCTCGACCTCTGCCTGCCGAGCGCGCAGCGCCGTCTCGTCGGCCTTCTCCTGCTCGAGAGTCGCGACAAGCTGGACCAGGTCGTCCGCGAGGAGCCGCGCACGGGCGTCGCGCGCGTCCGCCTGGACGACCTGCGCGCGCCGGGCGATCGCCGCCTGCTTGCCGAGCGGGCCGAGCTGGCGCCGCAGCTCGCTCGTGAGGTCGCTCAGACGCGTGAGGTTCGCCTGCATCGAGTCGAGCTTGCGGAGCGCCTTCTCCTTGCGCTTGCGGTGCTTGAGAACGCCCGCGGCCTCCTCGATGAAGCCGCGCCGCTCCTCCGGGGTCGCGCGCAGCACCGTGTCGAGCCGCCCCTGACCGACGATCACGTGCATCTCACGGCCGAGGCCTGAGTCGGACAGGAGCTCTTGGATGTCGAGGAGGCGGCACTGGGCGCCGTTGATCGCATACTCGGACCCGCCCGTGCGAAACAGCGTCCGGGTGATCGTCACCTCGGAGTAGTCGATCGGCAGCGCACCGTCGGTGTTGTCGATCGTGAGCGACACCTCGGCGCGGCCCAGCGGCGGGCGGCCGGACGTCCCGGCGAAGATGACGTCCTCCATCTTCCCGCCGCGCAGCGTCTTGGCGCCCTGCTCCCCCATGACCCACGAGAGCGCGTCGACGACGTTCGACTTCCCCGAGCCGTTGGGCCCGACGACGCACGTCACCCCGGGTTCGAAGCTCAGCGTCGTCGCGGACGCGAAGCTCTTGAACCCGCGCAGGGTGAGGGTCTTGAGGTGCACGGACCGAGCCTAGCGGCCCGGTCCTGCGGGGCGGCGACAGCGCCGCCCCGCTCGGACAGGCGTCAGAGGCCGGGGAACCAGAGCGCGATCTCGCGCGCCGCAGACTCGGGGGCGTCCGAGCCGTGCACGAGGTTCTGCGCGACCTTCAGACCCCAGTCGCGCCCGAGGTCGCCGCGGATCGTCCCGGGGGCGGCGACGGTCGGGTCGGTCGCACCCGCGAGGGAGCGGAACCCGGCGATCGACTGGTGGCCCTCGATCACGAGGGCGACGAGCGGGCCGGAGGACATGAACTCGACGAGCGGCTCGAAGAACGGCTTGCCGGCGTGCTCCGCATAGTGCTCCTCGAGGAGCTCGCGGGTCGCGACGCGCAGCTCGAGCGCCACCAAGCGGTAGCCCTTGGACTCGATCCGGCGCAGGATCTCTCCGGTGAGGCCGCGGGCCACGCCGTCGGGCTTGACCAGGACGAGGGAACGCTGCGGAGCAGGGGCTTCAGTCATGGGGTGAGTTTACCGATCTGTCCGCGTCGCGCCTGGTGCGGTCAGACGTTGGGCGCCTCGTCGGGGTGCGCCGCGTCGTACTCCGCGCGCTCCCGGTCGACGCGCCCGCCGAGGCGGAGCGACGCGACCCACAGGCCGATGAACACGAGCGCGACGACGCCCATGAGCGGGATCACGAGGGTCCACGCGGCGACGAGGATCTGGGCGACCGAGCCGGCGACGTAGCCGCCGGGACGCCCGCACGCACGGGAGAGGACGACGAGCGTGACGAACATCGTCGCCCCGACCGTCCAGATGACGCCCGGCTCGAGGTTCGGCACGGAGTCTGGGAGGCCTGCCGGGACGTCGCGCAGGCCGTAGAGCACGAACGTCGCGAACACGACGACGAAAGCCTCGAGCAGGAGGATCGTCGAGGTGAACTGGACCTTGGCGGACTTCTTGGCGCGGATCACCGGGGTCTCGGGACGGCCGGGCTGAGCGTCTGTCACGCCGACCAGGCTACCGGCCCCGCCAGTGCCAGACGGCGGCCGCTTCCTCATCCGGCGACGGCCTCACCGCGCGCAACCATGCCCGCCTCGTGCGAGAGCCGCACCTCGCGCAGGAAGAGCGACAGGACGAAACCGAGGACGAGCAGCGGCACGAGGTACCAGAACGACGGCGCGAGCGCGTCGGCGTACGCGTCGATCACGCCCTGCTTGAGCGCCTCGGGGAAGCTGTGGACCGCCGCGGGCGTGAGCCCGGCCGGGTCGAGCTGCGCGAGCTGCTCGGGCGGCACGGACGCGACGAGCGCGCCCATGTTGTCCGTCAGACGGTTCGTGAACAGCGTCGAGAACAGCGCGACGCCGACGGCGGCACCGATCTCACGGAAGAAGTTGTTCGAGCTCGTCGCCGTGCCGAGCTCATGCGGGTCGACGGCGTTCTGCACCGCGAGCACGATCGTCTGCATGACCAGGCCGAGGCCAGCACCGAGGAAGAACAGCAGAACAGAGAAGGTGACGAGGCTCGTGCTGCCGTCGATCTGCGTCATGACCGCGAGCATGACCGAGGAGAGCGCGAGTCCCGCCACGGGATACAGCTTGTAGCGACCTGACCGCGTGATGAGCACGCCCGAGCCGATCGTCGTGAGCATCATGCCCGCCATCATCGGCAGCATGAGGAAGCCGGACTGCGTGACGCCCGCACCCGAGGACATCTGCAGGAACGTCGGCAGGAACGTCAGCGCAGAGAACATGCCCATGCCGACGACGAGACCGATCGTCGTCGAGATCGTGAAGGTCCGGTTGCGGAACAGGTGCAGCGGGATGAGCGGCTCCTCGGCGCGCATCTCGGCGAGCACGAAGAGCACGGTCGCGACCGCGAAGCCGGCGGTGAGACCGACGAGCAGCGGGTCCGAGAAGTCGTAGCTGCCCGAGCCGCTCCAGCTCGTCCACGTGGCGACGAGGACGAGGCTCGACGTCGCGAGGATCATCGTGACGATGCCCGGCCAGTCGATCTTGCGGCCCGCTCGGTGCGACGGGAGCTTGAGGGTGATCCACGAGACGACGAGCGCGGCGAGGCCGACGGGGATGTTGATCCAGAAGCACCAGCGCCAGTCGAGGTGGTCGGTGAACAGGCCGCCGAGGAGCGGACCAGCCACCGCGGAGACACCGAACAGGGCACCCATGGGGCCCATGTACTTGCCACGCTCCCGTGCGGGGATGATGTCCGCGATGATCGCCTGCGACAGGATCATGAGCCCGCCCCCGCCGAGGCCCTGGACGGCGCGCCAGACGACGAGCTCGCCGAACGACTGCGCGAACCCCGCACCTGCCGAGGCGAGCGTGAAGAGACCGATCGAGAAGAGGAACGGCCAGCGCCGACCCCACAGGTCGCCGAACTTGCCGTAGAGCGGCATGACGATCGCGATCGCGAGGATGTAGGCGGTCATGAGCCAGCCCTGGTGCTCGACGCCGCTGAGCTCGCCGACGATCGTCGGCATGGCGGTGCCGAGGATGGACTGGTCGAGCGACGACAGGAACATCGACGCCATGAGCGACCCGAAGATGAGCCAGATCGTGCGCTTGTCGAGGACGACGAGCGGGGTACCGGCGTCCTCGGGGACGCGCTGGTCCGGGGCGGTCGTGGTGGCTGACATGGCTGTTCCTCCGTCGTCGTGTGCGCCCGACGACGCCGCGCTCGTCGGCGCGGCGCAGCGCCGCGGCGCGCGTCGAGGCGCCGGCGACGGTCGGGACCCAGCGACGTTACACGTCCCACGACGCCGAAAGGCAGCGAGATCTGTGTGGCGTGCGCCTCAGCGGCGCGTGGAGGCGTGGGCCTCAGACCTCGCCGAAGCCGCCCTCGATCGCCTCGACGACCGCGGCGATAGCTTCCTCGGCCTGCCCGCCGGTGCCGTCGACCTCGACGACCTGGCCGCCCACAGCACCGAGCTTCATGAGCTCGAGGACGCTCGCCGCGTTCACGCCAGCGATCGTCAGGTTCGCGTCGTAGCCCGCGACCATGCGCGCCAGGAGCGCGGCAGGCCGCGCGTGGAGGCCCATCGGGTTGCGGATCTCCACCTGCCGGGCGAGCCCGGTCCCCGTCGCCGCCATCGTGTCCTCCTCGTCCGGGGCCACGCCCTGGGCCTCCCCGCCCAGGGTGCCGGATCCGCGCGCGAACGTCGAACCGGCGTGCTCCGCCGCGCTGAGCACCGCGTCGAGGTCGCCGCCGCCGTGCGCCGTGACCGCAGCCGCGACCGTCCCCTCGACGAAGGGCGCGTCCGCGAGACGCGTGCGCGAGGCGAGGTCCTCGTCGAGAAACTCGAGAGCGGACTCGACGGTCAGGACGGCGGAGCCGAGGTCCGCGAGGACGACGACGCCGAGCGCGCCCTGCGCGGCGCTGCTCAGCTCCTCGAGGGTCCGGTCGAAGTCGGTGCCGAGACCGCCGCCCGGCAGGCCGCCGACGGGCCGGATGGTCACGCCGGGCGCCATCTGGGCAGCGAGCCCAGCGGTGCCCTCGGCGATCTGCGCGCTGTGCGACACGAGCACGAGCGCGACGCGCTCCGGCCGCACGTCGTCAGCCACGCGCGGCCTCTGCTGCCGCGCGGAGCAGGATCACGGTCGACCGGGCACCCGGGTCGAGGTGGCCCCGGCTGCGCTCGCCCAGGTAGCTCGCTCGCCCCTTGGTCGCGATCAGGTCGACGGTCGAGGCCGCCCCCTCCTCGGCGGCTGCGAGCGCCGCCTCGAGCACCTCGGCAGGCGCAGCCCCTGCGCCGGCTGCTGCCTCGGCGGCGTCGACCGCGGGCGACCAGGCGTCGACCATCGTCTTCTCCCCCACGACCGCACGGCCGCGCGAGGTGATCCCCTCGAGGGCACCCTCGAGGAGCGCGACGACGGCGTGCGCGTTGAGGTCGGGGATGCCCGTGACCTTCGCGGCGCGGAGGAACGCCGTCCCGTACAACGGGCCCGACGCTCCTCCGACCGTCGACATGAGGGTCGTCGCGACGACCTTGAGCACGTCGCCGACGTTCTCGGCCTCGAGACCGTCGACCTTCGTGCGGACCGCCGCGAAGCCGCGGTCGAGGTTCGCGCCGTGATCACCGTCGCCGATCTGCCGGTCCAGCTCCGTCAGCTCGTCCCGTGCCTCAGCGATCGAGTCGGCTGACAGCCGGACCCACCTCAGTGCCCATTCGACGTCCAGCGACATGGTGCGTGCTACCTCCAGATGCAGACCGGGACGCGGCCGGTCACCACCGCAACGCGGGGGTGTGCACGGGCGCGTCCCACAGGCTCGTCAGCTCGTCGTCGAGGCGCAGCACGGTCAGCGACGCGCCCTGCATCTCGAGAGACGTCACGTAGCTGCCGACCAGGGACCGGTCGACCGTGACGCCGCGGTCCTCCAGGAGCCGCCGTGCCCGACGATAGACGACGTACAGCTCCGACGAGGGGGTGCCACCCATTCCGTTAACGAACAGCAACACACGCTCGCCGCTCTCGAGGCCGAGGTCTTCGACGATCGGGGTCAGGAGCGCCTCGGTGATCGTGTCCGCGTCCGCGGCAGGGATGCGGTGACGGCCCGGTTCGCCGTGGATCCCGATGCCGATCTCGATCTCGTCGTCGGGCAGGTCGAAGCTCGGGCGCCCGACGTGCGGGACGGTCGGCGCATAGAGCGCGACGCCCATCGACCGCACCCCGGAAGAGACTCGCTCGGCGATCCCCGTGACGCTCGCAAGGTCGTCGCCGCGGGCGGCGGCCGCCCCCGCGATCTTCTCGACGAGCACGGTCCCGGCGACACCGCGCCGGCCGGCCGTGTAGAGCGAGTCCTCGACCGCGACGTCGTCGTGGACGAGGACCGTCGAGACCTCGACGCCGTCCGCGAGCTCGACCGCGGTCTCGAAGTTCAGCACGTCGCCGGTGTAGTTCTTCACGATCGCGAGCACGCCGGCGCCGTTGTCGACGGCCTCGATCGCTGCGGCGACCTGGTCAGGGGTCGGTGAGGTGAACACGGCCCCGGGCACGGCGGCATCGAGCATGCCTTCCCCGACGAAGCCTGCGTGGAGCGGCTCGTGCCCGGCACCGCCGCCCGACACGAGGGCCACGGTCCCGGGAGGTGCCTTCGTCGCCCGGGTGACGAACAGCGGGTCCGTGTGGACCCGCACAAGATCGGGGTGCGCCAGGCCGAAGCCCTCGACGGACTCGTCGACAGCCTTGGCGGGGTCGTTCAGTAGCTTCTTCATCGCAAGATCCTTCCTGCGGGGACTCAGCCCCTCCCGAGAAGCACCCTGGCCTCTGCGGCCAGGACCACCGAGCCGGTGACGATCACGCCTGCCCCGGTGCCGACGCCGATCGTGTCTTCACTCTCCGCCAATGTCGCTGCGATGTCGAGAGCAGCGTCGAGGCGCGATGCCAGGTGGACCCGGTCTTCGCCGAAGACGTCGACCGCGAGCTCGTGCAGGTCCTCCGCCTCCGTCGACCGCGGGGACGACGACTGCGTCACGACGATCTCCGCGAGGACGGGTTCGAGGACCGACAGGAGCCCCTCGGCGTCCTTGTCGCCCAGCACTCCGACGACGCCGATGAGCCGGGTGAACCCGAAGGCCTCCTCGAGCGCGTCGACGAGCACCTCGGCACCCGCCGGGTTGTGCGCCGCGTCCACGAGGATCGTCGGGCTCGACCGGACGACCTCGAGGCG
>RRZU010563004.1_pt1 | contig 14921 bp, 21 predicted proteins | sample 2165561 | NCBI WGS metagenome assembly RRZU01 (sample SAMN10456909, study PRJNA506462) | wastewater metagenome | isolation source: wastewater sludge | place: USA: Moscow, Idaho
TCCTGGACGCGGACTTGCGCCATCGCAATCAAGCCTTGTTACGCGCGATCACGTCGCCCGCAGTCAGGCGCGTATAGGCCGACTCGGGCGCCGCGAAGGCATGGGCAAGTTCGATCCTGAGCCGTTCTTCCATCGCCCGCTCCAGGCGCGTCTTGTCGCGGCGGATCAGGTCGCGGACGTACTCGCTGATGTTCTCGTAATCCCCCTGCTCGCCCACCTTCGCTGCCACGAACTCGCTGAGCGTCTCGTTCAGGCGAACGGTCATCGTCATTCCTCTGGACATGCGCAACTCCACAATCAATCGAAGATGTATTCAAACTACTCAATATTAACGACAACCGCAAGGCGGCTGCGCAGTCAGCAAACTGCTGCCCACCTCGCATTCAAGCTCTCCGCCACAGCGCACCTTGTCGCCGTCGCAACCGAAATCGATGTCCGCTACTTGTGGAGACCGAACCTCCGCGACGAAGGCGACAACTTCGTGCTCGAAATTGCGGTCGCCGCATGGCCGTGCACCATCGTTACCCACAACATCTCTGACTTCGCCCACGCCGAACTCCGGTTTCCACAGGTTGTCACCTGCACACCCGGACAGCTGATGCAGTCCCTCACGCACTAGGAGAACACGATGTCCAAGACCGCCTTCCCCCTGCGAATCCAGGAAAGCGAGCGCGACCGAGGCCGATGCCACCCCCCTGCCAACCGATCGGTATTGACGCTGAGTCGCCCGCGGGGGCGGCTGTGACATCGACCGCGCCGTCGCCACCGCGAAGGCCGGCTCTATAATCGTCGGCACACGGCGCACGAGATGAGGACGGCACAATGCAATCCCGACCCTACCGACTGCTGGACGAATCCGAGTACCTCACCCTGGAGGCCCGCTCCCCCGTTCGCCACGAATACGTCGCCGGCGAAATCTTCGCCATGACCGGGGCGAGCATCCGTCACAACATCATCGCAGGCAACCTCTACACCGCCCTTCGCACCCACCTGCGCGGCTCGCCCTGTCGCGCCCTCATGGAAGGCGTGAAGCTGTACCTGAAGAAGGAGCGCAGCTACTTCTACCCCGACGTGATGGTCACCTGCGAGTCCCGGCTGCTCGAGCTCGACGCCCAGATGCAGATCGTCGACAGCCCGACCCTGATCATCGAAGTCCTCTCGCCCTCCACCGAAGGCATCGACCGCCGCGAAAAGCTTCGCGCCTACCGCACGCTCCCCGGCCTCAAGGAGTACGCCCTGGTCAGCCAGGACGAATGCAAGCTCGAGCTCTACCGCCGCCGCGGCGACATCGCTTGGGACATCATCACCTTCGAGCCCGGTGACGCGGTCGAATTCGCCAGCGTGGAGCTGAAGATGCCGATCGCCGACATCTATTTCGAGGCCGGGGTGGCGTGCTCGGGGTAGCGATCGAGGATGAACCATTGAGCCGCACCCGATACGACCGCCGCGCGACGCCGCCGGCGGTCGCGGCGTTTCAAGCGACGCCGCAGGGGGCAGGCGATGAGCAAATGCAAGACCTGACCCCTTGCACCACCCCACCCCCTTATTCTGTTGCACGCGTAAGAACTACGCTTCTAGCGTACAATCCAACACATGGTCTTTGTTGAGCTCCCCATCTTTGTCCGCTGTGCCCAAGATCTGTTTTCGGACGATGATCTGCGCGAACTGCAACTGACCTTGCTGGAGAACCCGGTCGCTGGGGATCTGATTCCTGGCGGTCGCGGTCTGCGCAAGTTGCGGGCACCACTTCAAGGCCGAGGAAAACGAGGAGGAGCCAGGGTGATCTACTACCACTGGGTCAGCCACGACCAGTGCTACCTGGTCTACGCCTACGCCAAGAACGTGGCGGCGGACCTGACCAAGGATCAGTTACGACGTTTGGCCGAGTTGATGGATGTTGAGGTGAATCATGAATGACAAGCAATTTGACGAACTGCTGGACAGCGTTCGTGACATGGGTCGCCACATGCGGGGCGAAGCCGTCCCCGGAGCGATCACGCGGGAGTTTCCCGAGCCCGACGTCAAGGCGATCCGGGAGCGGACTGGCTTGAGCCAGACCCGTTTCGCCTACCTGATCGGCGTCAAGCCCAAAACCTTGCAGAACTGGGAGCAGCACCGTGTGCGCCCGGCTGGCCCGGCGCGTGCGCTGCTGAAGATCGTCGAAGCCAACCCCAACGCCCTGTCGGTCCTTCACATCTGACGTGGGAAGGTCGTAGCGCAACCCGGCCGCAGTCATCGCGGCCCGGAGCGCGTAACCGCGCCACCAATATCCTTCGGACGCCGCCGGCCGATCACTGACGCCTCCCGAGCCTCGCCCCACCACGACCGCCGCGCCCCCCCCCGCCGGCGGTCGTCACGTTTCTGGGGATCGGAAATCGTGGTCTGTCCCCGATTTCCTCACTCCCTCGAGGTCAGTAGCCCTGGAACAGAAAATCCAATGCAGCAGTGATCTGCTCCTGCGCGTGCGCAAGCGAAGTCACGGGCGACTTGAGCACTCGCAGCGGTACAGCGCCCATCTTTGGTGTTTCCAGAAGGCAGTCCGTGCCCTCGATGGTCAACACCGGCGTCAGACGGGCAGGCAGCCTGATCTTCGGGAAGTGCGCGAGACTGCGCAATGGAATCACCACACGGCTGTCCAATCCGTCGAGCAGATCGCTCTGCACATCCAGCAGGTAGGGCGTTGTGTCAGCGTGGCCTCCCGTATTGGCATAGACGTCGAAACGCGCCATCAAAAATTTCTCCACGCTTCGAGCGGCAAGCCTTCTGCTTCAACGGTCGCATTGTAGGCAGCGATGAAATCGGCATGATTCTCGCGCCACTTGCGCTCTTGCTCGCGGCGCACAAGCTCACGCAAGTAGGAATCGCAGACCTGGGAAATGTTGATGTCGAGTTGCCTGGCCGCCTCCAGAACATCGCTGCTCAGGCTCAGGTTTGTCGCGCGCTTGCCAGATGAACTGGTGCGCGCGCGTTGGGTACTCCGTGTGGCTGGCATCGATCCCTCCATGCGCATTCGTGTGTGCGCATAGGTTATGCCTGCATGCCCTCGTTCGTCCATAGCGCGATCGTGTCGTTTCAGGCAGGCGAGCAGGCGAAGCCGCCACGGCAAGCGACGAGAGCCGCGCGACGCCGCCGGCGGTCGTGGCGTTTCAAGCGACGCCGCAGGGGGCAGGCGATGAGCAAATACAAGACCTGACCCTTGCCCCCCCGAAGGCGATTGCCCTGGTCAAACCCCCTGCAGAACCCGACATTGCTCGAGTACCCGCGCTGCCGACAACTCAAGCCCATTCGGCCAGCACACCCCCCCTGCATCCACGAAGGCCCGTGCGAAGTAGGCACTGTCCCTCAGGGGCTCCAGCAGCGGACCGCTTCGCGCGAGCAACGCGCGCCCATCGAACAGCCCCTCCACGCCCGTGGAAAAAGCGACGCGCAGCTCGAAATCACCCGCGACCGACACATCAAGAATCTTAATCATCGTAGTCGGCTCCCCGAATCCGCTCCATTGGCTCGAAACGCTGGGCATGCTCCCAGTTACGGAGCAACTCGTCCTGATGGCGGAGACACCACTCCTTGACGATGGTTGCAGCCCGACCGGGCAAGCGCCCCTGACGAACCTCCCCCGTACGCACGTCGACAAGTGCCTCGAAGCCCTGGTATTCCACATGGATGTGCGGCGGCGGATGGTCGTCGTGCCACATGCGGACGATGATGCCGAAAAATACCGAAAGAATCGGCATGGGCCTCTCCGTGCAAGGATTGCTGGTCAGGACACGAAGTGTGGTTGAGGCACTTGCCGAGATCAAGGCAGCGCGGTCAGGCGGCACCACATTCGGGGACGCGCAAAGGCGTCGAGGCCGGCGATGAGCAAATGAAAGACCTGACCCTCGGCCCCCCCCACGCCAACTCACCCGCCGCTTCGGCGTGCTGCCCACCTGGGCGGAGGCCCGCCTCCAAGCCGCCACCGAACAAGCGCTCGCACAATGGACCGACGCCGTCCTCGACGCCGCCCGCCTCACCGACGTCCTCGGCCCACCGCCGGCCGATCACTGACACCTGCCAGGCATCACCCCACCACGACCGCCGCGCGACACCGCCGGCGGTCGTGGCATTTTTGGCGAGCGTGGCCGCCGGGCAAGCCATGAGCAAATGAAAGGCCTGCCCCTCGCTCCCGCAAGCCCAGAACGAGAAGCATGACTACAATTGCCTCACTGCACCAAATATTCAATCGACCTTGTGGGCGCGCGCTCCCACACCATGAGGATGCCCGACCTTGGCCAAACTACACCCCACACGCTCGCACCGCAGCTTGACCCCCGACTACGTCACCCACTTCCGCTGCACCGGCCCCGAGTGCCCGGATAACTGTTGCACAGGATGGCGCGTGACCCTCGACAAGAAGACCTTTGTCGCTTACCGGCAAGTCAAGCAGCCCGGCCTGGCCGAGCTGCTCCCCGCCCACATCAAGCGCAACCGCAGCAACGCCACGGAAGCCAGCTACGCATCGATCCAGCTCGAGCCCGCCAGCGCTGAATGCCCCTTCATGCAGGACCGGCTGTGCGCAGTCCAGCGCGATCTGGGGGAGGACTACCTCTCCAATACCTGCAACGACTATCCGCGCTACACACGCCGGTTTGCGGATCAAATCGAGCAAGCGCTGACGCTGTCGTGTCCCGAAGCAGCACGTCTCGCGCTTCTCTCGCCCAACGCCTTCGATTTTTTGGAGACGACGCTCACCCTGCGCGAGGAGACGATTTCGACCACAAGGCCCTCAAAGGGGCTAACGCTCGATCAGATGAACGAGGTCCGGCTGTTCTGCATGCAACTCATCCGTACAGAGGCGCTGGAGCTCTGGCAAAGGCTGGCCGTGCTCGGCCTGTTCTGCGAACAGCTTTCCGCGATCCTTGCCGCCCCAACCGACGCGAAGCTGCGCGAACTGATCTCCAACTTCACCGAGATGATCGAGCGCGGATGGGTGATCGAAGCCCTTGGAGACATGAAGCCCGATCACGCCACACAGGCGCAGATCTTCGCCATCCTCTGGCAGAAGAAGAACACCAGGACGCATTCGGAGCTTCAGCGCAAGACGATGGAGCAGATCACAAGAGGTCTCGGCGCGGTGGATGAGAGCGGCATCGTCGGGGCAGACAAACTGACGGACGCCTACACCGCGGGTGTCGCCAGGCTGCCGGACGCCCTCCGCCAGACGCCCCACCTCCTGGACCATTACCTCCTCAACGAGATGTTCCGCGAGTTGTTCCCATTCGGGGATAGCAGTCCCTATGAACACTACCTTCGCCTGGTGACTCGCTACGGCCTCGTCCGACTGATGCTCGCGGCCTTGTGCAACGGTGCCGAACCCCTACCCACCCCCGACGAGTTGATCAACGTGGTGCACGTCTTCTGCCGCCGCTACCAGCACGACCAGCACTTCGCATCCCATGTGAATAAGGCGTTGAAGAACTCGGGGTGGGACGAACTGGAGAAGGTCTATCGCTTTCTGAGGGCATGACCGTCGTCGGGCGGCACACGCCTGCACGCCACTGAAGGCAGCGTGATCCGCGGCGCGTGTTGCGCTCAAGTTTGTCGATCCGAACCCGTAGATGCTCCCAAGCGCAGGAAACGCGCGGGGCATCGGGAAAATGCTAAAGAGTTCGTTCCCCGGGTCGTAAAAGCAACCAAGAGCACAAACAAACGCTCCGCACCCGCCAAGGCAAGCGATGCAGATACGGGTGTATGACCAACCTGACTTAACAGGAGAAACATCATGGCCCAGACGATCAACACCAATGCCGCTTCCCTGAATGCGCAGAGGAACCTCTCCTCCTCCCAGTCTTCACTTAGCACGACCCTGCAGCGCCTGTCCTCAGGCCTGCGCGTCAACAGCGCCAAGGACGATGCCGCCGGCCTGGCGATCGCTGAACGCATGAACACCCAAGTTCGTGGCATGAATGTCGCCATCCGCAATGCGAATGACGGCATCTCGCTAGCCCAGACCGCTGAAGGCGCACTCGGCAAGATCGGCGACAACCTGCAGCGCATGCGCGAGCTTTCCGTTCAGGCAGCCAACGGCACGAACAGCGCAAGCGACATTACCGCTTTGGCCGGCGAGTTCACCGCTCTGAGTGATGAAAACAGCCGTATCGTGAGCAATACGAAGTTCAACGACACCGCTGTCCTTGACGAGCTAAAGGACCTGACTTTCCAAGTGGGCGCAAGGGACACCGAAGACAACCAAATCAAAGTCAATACCACCAAGACAGCGTTCACTGCTGTTGCATTCACTGACTCCGAATCGGCCTTGAAGGCCATGAAAGCACTCGACGCCGATATCGACGCCGTCAATGCCACTCGCGCCACGTTCGGTGCGGTCCAGACTCGGTTCGAGTCCACAATCGCCAACCTCCAGATTGGTGCCGAAAATACTGCTGCTGCCCGTGGCCGCATCCTCGACGCCGACTTCGCCACCGAAACCGCCAACCTGTCCCGCACGCAGATCCTGCAACAGGCCGGTACCGCGATGCTGGCCCAGGCGAACTCGCTGCCGCAGAACGTGCTGTCCCTGCTCCGCTAAGCCCGAGCGGGCGCCTTAAACCAACCGGCGCGGAGCGTAGAATACGCCCCGCGCCGTTGGCCCATCAGGAGGTCGCATCATGTCAATTCAATCGATCGGCAACGCGTCGATGTCGATGCAGGCGATGTCCGCCGCGCCGGCGCGCGATGCCCAGGCCGCGCGCAACCAGACGGAGTCTGCCGCCAGCGTGGAAACGCGCCCGGAAAACGTGCAGCAGACAGGCAGCGCCCAGGAACAGGCCCAGCGCGTGCCGAGCGCCGGCGAGCTGCAGAAGGCGCTCGAGGAAGTCGAGAAGGCCGTCGCCCCCATGGCGCAGAGCCTGCAATTCTCGCTCGACAAGGATTCGGGCAGGACCGTGGTGAAGGTGATGGACACCGACACCAACGAGGTCATCCGCCAGATTCCGTCCGAAGAAGTGCTCGCCATCTCGAAGGCGGTCGACAAGCTCAAGGGTTTGCTGATCAAGCAGCAGGCCTGAGCGCCAGGAGGTTAGCAGCATGGCAATCAGCGCAGCAGGGGTCGGCTCCGGCCTGGACGTAGGCAGCATCATCAACCAGTTGATGGCGGTCGAGCGCCAGCCCTTGACCCGCCTGCAGGACCAGCAGAAGAGCTTCCAGTCGAAGCTTTCCGCCTTCGGCCAGCTCAAGAGCGCCATGTCCAAGCTGCAGGACGCGGCCGCGACGCTTGCCAAGTCCACCACTTTCTCGGCGACCACCGCCAGCGCGGGCGATACCAAGGCGTTCACCGTCAGTTCGACCGCCTCGGCGCAGACTGGCAGCTACAACATCGAAGTGCAGCAGCTCGCGCGCGCGCAGCGCGTGGCGACCAGCGCCACCACTGCGCCCACCGTCGGCGAAGGCACGCTGACCATCGACCTTGGCCGTTACACCGACGCTGGTTTTGTCGCCGCAGACGGTGGCAAGGCGATCAAGATCGACATCGCCGGCGGATCGATCACAACCCAGGTCGGCGAGTACGACACAGAAGGCGCGTTCGTCCCTGACGAAGGGAGCGCAAAGACGATCACGCTAAGCGGCGAGCCCAAGCTCTCCGATCTGCGCACCGCGATCAACAACGCCAACGTCGGCGTGTCGGCACAGGTCGTCAACAACGGCACGGTCGACCAGCTCGTCATCAGCAGCAAGGAAACCGGCGCCGCGCAGGCCTTCAAGCTCAGCGGCACGGGCGGCCTGGCGGGCTTCAGCTATGACGCCGGCAGCGCGACCCCGGGACTGACGACCGTGCAGCAGGCGCAGGATGCCCGCCTGTCCATCGACGGCCTCGCCATCACCCGCGGCAGCAACACCATCGCCGACGCAATCGAAGGCGTCACCCTCACGCTGGCCAAGCCGACCGAGGGCGAAACCGCGGTGACCGTCAACCGCGACGACGAGACCGCCAAGAAGGCCATCGACGAATTCGCCAAGGCCTGGAACGAACTCAACTCGCTGATCCGCACCCAGACCAGCTACGACCCCGCCACCAAGAAGGCCGGCACGCTCAATGGCGACGCCAGCGTGCGCTCCATCCAGGGCCAGTTGCGCAGCGTGCTCGCCAACCCGCTTGCGGGCCTGGGTGGCGCCACCATGTTGTCCGACGCTGGCATCAGCTTCAAGACCGACGGCAGCATGTCGGTCGACAGCAAGAAATTGTCCGAGGCGCTCGCCGATCCGGCGAAGAAGATCGGCGAGTTGTTCGCGGGCAACGGCACGATCGACGGCTTCGCCAAGACGCTCGAGGCACGCGTGAAGGGCATGCTCGACACCGACGGCCTGCTGTCGGCGCGCACCGAGGGCATCAACCGTTCGATCAAGTCCTTCGACTCCCGCATCGAATCACTCGAGGCACGGCTGGTCAGGGTCGAGGCGCGCTACAGCGCCCAGTTCACCGCGCTCGACGCGGCGATGTCGAGCATGAACACCACCAGCGCCTACCTGACCCAGCAACTCGCCAACCTCTAAGCCCGCGGCGTCAGCCCAGCATTCCCCAGGAGACACCACACGATGTTCGGAGGTTTTGGAAACCGTGCCGCCGCCTACGCCAAGGTCGGTGTGGAAACCGGCGTCAACACCGCCGACCCGCACAAGCTGATCCTGATGCTGTTCGACGGCGCGCTGCTGCAGGTGCGCACCGCCGGCATCGCGATCGGCAACAAGGACATCCCGGCCAAGGGCACGGCGATTTCCAAGGCGGTCGAGATCATCATCAACGGCCTCAAGGTCAGCCTCGACCTGAGCGCCGGCGGCGAGCTGGCGCAGCGCCTGGCCGCGCTGTACGACTACATGAGTGATCGCCTGCTCTACGCCAACCTGCACAACAGCCAGCCGGCGCTCGACGAAGTGGCGGGTCTGCTGGCCACGCTGCGCGAAGCCTGGGCGGAGATCCGCGGCAAGGTGCAGCCGGCCTCCGTTTGAATCAGGCCACCGAGGGCTGGCTCGGCCGCGACAGTGCAGCGCTTCCAGTGCCGGCGTCGTCCAGGTTCAATGCAGGCGTCCGCCGCCCACAGGTTCCGAACCCGGCCCAGATCCTGCTTGTCTCAATAGCGTTCTGACTGGCCCCCTCATCAACTGCTTACGCCACGCTGCCGCGCCCACCGCCATGCTCACCCGCCCCCTCCTCGACGCCCTGCTCGCCCGCTACGAAGCCATGGCCGATGCCGCGCGCGCCAACGACTGGGACCGCCTGTCGGCGCTGGAGCGTGAGGCTGCCACGCTGCGCGACACCGCACGCGCCGGCGCCGATGCGGCGGCAGAGTCCGCTGCACTGGCGACCCTGCCCGCCGCCGAAGCCGACGCCCTGCGCGTCGGCATCGAGCGCCTGCTGGCGCTGGACGCCGAGATCCGCACCCACACCGACCCTTTCCTCGCCAGCGTGCGCAAGCTGCTCGCCGGCGGCCGCCAGGAACGCGCGGTGCGCAACGCCTACGGCGCGCTCGCGCCCTGAGCCCCACACGGGCTAGCCGGCCGGGCCTGATGGAGCGCATGCGATGATCCCCGCCGACCTCGCCGCCCGCCTGCGCCTGATCAACGAAGCCAGCTTCTTCAACACCGAGCCGCCGGTCGCCGGCCTGCAGCGTGCGCGCGAGATCCAGGCGCAGCTCCCCGAGCTCGTCCCCGGCCAGCGCTTCTTCGCCACCCTGCAGCGCACCCTGCCCGACGGCACTTTCCGCGCGCTGGTGGCCGGACAGCAGATGACGCTGTCGCTCAACAGCGCGGCCAAGTCGGGCGACACGCTGGAACTGGAGGTGTCGCAGGTGACGCCGCGCGCGGTGTTCGCGCGCATCGTCGGCGCCGAGACGGCGGCCGGCAACACCGCCTCGGCCCAGCCGGCGCTTAGCCAGACCGGGCGGCTGATCAGCTTTCTGCTCACCGGCCAGCCCACGCCACAGCCGGCCAGCCTTGCCGGCAACCAGCCACTGCTGAACGCGCCGCCGACCAGCGCCACGCCGCTTGTGCCCCTGCTGCGCCAGGCGCTCGGGCAAAGCGGCCTGTTCTATGAATCGCACCAGGCGCAGTGGGTGCTCGGCAAGCTCGACACCGCCGCGCTGCTGCGCGAGCCGCAGGGCCAGCAGTCGGCCCCGGGCGCGGGCGCCGGCCAGCCCGGCACGGGCGCTTCGACGAACGCCACCGGGCAGGCGGCGACTGCAACGGCCAACGCCACGCCTTCGACCCCCGCCGCGCCCGCAGCGCAAGCCGCCGCCACTGCGGCCGCGCGTATTGCCGGTGGCGCCGACGAGGCTGCGCAGGTCGACTCCACCCGCAGCGCCGCCGCCCTGCGCGCCGGCGTGGAAGAAGCCGCGCCCGTGCGTACCCAGCCGATCCCCGAGCGCCTGATGCCGGTCGTCCACCAGCAGCTCGACGCGCTGGCCACCCAGCAGTACGTGTGGCAGGGCCAGGCCTGGCCGGGACAGCCGATCGAGTGGGTGATCGAGGACCCGCAAGGCGAAGGCAGCGCCGAGGGCGAGGATACCGAGCCCACCTGGAACACCACCCTGCGCCTGACCATGCCGCGCCTCGGCGGCGTCGAGGCGCAGTTGCACCTGACCCCCGCCGGCGTCGCGCTGCGCCTGCGCGCCGACGACCCGGCGACGATCCGAGCACTCGACGCCGGCGGCGCCGCGCTGGCCTCGGCACTGGAAGCCGCCAACCTCAAGCTCACCGGCCTGGTGGTCGAGCCGCGCAATGGCTGACCCCCGCCCGCCCCTGCGCAACGAAGCCGTCGCCCTCGCCTACACCGCCGGCGAGGCCGCGCCGCGCGTGGTCGCCAAGGGCAAGGGCGTGCTGGCGCGCGAGATCGTCGAGCGCGCGCGAGAGGCCGGCGTCTTCGTGCACGAATCGCCCGAGCTGGTGAGCCTGCTGATGCAGGTCGACCTCGACGCCCGCATCCCGCCCCAGCTCTACGTCGCGGTCGCCGAGTTGCTCGCCTGGCTGTACCGCATCGAGCAAGGCACCGACGCCGGCACGGCGCCCATCGCCCGCGACCTGCCCGAATCCCTGCGCCCGCGTCCTGCGGCCGACGCGCAAGAAGGTGAAACCGCCCCTTGAACGTTGCGGCGAGCACCCGTGCCGTGGGTGGAGCCTGTCGTAAAAGAAGGCCCCTTTGGTGTGGCACAGCGCTGGATCACGGCCGCAAACGATGAAACCTTAACCTACTTGCCAAACTAACCTACTAGGTGCTATCAAGCCATGGAGAAAGGTACGCCTCACTGCAAGTTGCCAGTCGTGAAGGCCTTAATAGAAGCCGGCAAGGTCAAAGCCACTGCCAGTGCCTTCAATGGCGCCCGCGACTTGGGCATCAACGATCTGGACGGAATGTGCGCCGTCGTCATGTCGCTCTCACCTGCCGACTTCCATAAGAGCATGACGACTCACGCAGATCATCGGATCTGGCAGGACGTGTATCGCACCAAGACGTCCGACAGTGCCGAGGTGTACTTGAAGCTGACCGTCATCGACGACGTTCTCATTGTCTCGTTCAAGGAGCTGTGACCATGAAATGCCCCTGCTGCGGAGCGGCTGAACTCATCCACGACACCCGCGATCTTCCGTACATATACAAAGGCGAAACCACCACGATCCCAGCGGTCACCGGCGACTTCTGCCCGGCTTGCGGCGAAGCGATCCTGAACCGCGAACACGGCGACCGCTACAGCGAGTTGCTGGGGCAGTTCCAGCGCCAGGTGAACGCCGCCTACGTGGACCCTGACTTCATCGCCAGAGTGCGCAAAAAGCTCGATCTGGATCAGCGCCAGGCCGCAGAGATCTTCGGTGGAGGCGTCAATGCTTTCTCCCGCTACGAAAATGGCAAGACCAAACCGCCGCTGGCCTTGGTGAAACTACTCAAGGTACTTGAACGCCATCCCGACCTACTCAACGAAATCAGAGCAGCCTGACTTGTTTGCCCCAACTTATTGTCTTGGCCACGGCCCCGCTGGTGCGGCATCGCCCGCGCATCTCGTGATATAAGCAGGCAAGCACAACCCGGCGCGGATCACGCCGGCATCCCGGGCACGCACCCATGTCGATCGACCAAGAAGACACCCGCATCGAACTCATCCACGCCGAGGACGAGGCCAAGTACCTGCTGCGCGACAGTCGCGAGATCCTCGCGATCCTCAAGCACATCGTCAGCGCCCGTGCGCTGGTCAGCGCGCGGCTGGCGCCCGGGCGCGAGTCCTACCTGTCCGCGCTCATCCAGGTCGACGACGGCGAAGACGGCGTGCTGCTCGACGCCAGCGCCGCCCCCTTGCAGAACGAACGCATCCTGCGTGCCGACGCACTCGACTGCGTGACCCAGCTCGACAAGGTGCGCATCCAGTTCCTGCTCAAGGGCGCGCGACTGGTGGATGAAGGCGGCAGCCCAGGCTTTCGCTGCGCGCTGCCCGACAGCCTGCTGCGCCTGCAGCGGCGCGAGTTCTACCGCCTGCAGACACCGCTGTCGCACGCGGTCACCTGCACGCTCGCCCTGCCCCAGGCCGACGGCAGCCGCCGCAACACCGAGCTGCGCATCCTCGACATCAGCGGCGGCGGCGTGGCGATTGCGGTGCCGCCGGTGGGCGTGCCCTTCGAGCAGGGCACCGAGTTCGCAAACTGCCTGCTCAACCTGCCCGACGGCCCCCCGATCCCGGCGCGGCTGATCGTGCGCAACCTGTTCCGCATCACCAACCGCAGCGGCGCCGAGCTGCTGCGCGCCGGCTGCGAATTCGCCGACATGCCGCGCGGCGCCGAAGACGCCATCCAGCGCTACATCCTCAAGGTCGAACGCGAGCGCAACGCGAGCGATCGCGGCCGACTCTGACTCAACCTGACCACCCAGCCCCCGCTGCTCACCAACCATGGCCGACGCTTCCACGCCGCCCCCGATCGACCTCGCCCGCGATGACGGTCTGGAAAAGTTCATGCTGCGCGGCAAACGCCAGATCGCGCAGTTGCTGCAGGAACTCATCGACAACCGCTGCCTGATCTCCGCCCACACCGGCGGCGGGCATTCGTTCATGACCGCGGTGCTGCGGGTAGACGAAGACAACGAACGCATCGTGCTCGACGCCAGCCCGGACGCCGACGCCAATCGTCGCGCGCTGGCCGCCGAGCGTGTGCAATGCGTCACGGTGCTGGATCACATCCGCATCCAGTTCGCGCTTGCCGGACTGTCGAGTGCCCAGGAAAAGTCTCACCCCGCCCTCAGCGCCCCCATCCCGAAGGAGATGCTGCGCCTGCAGCGCCGTGAGTTCTTCCGCTTGAAGGTGCCGCTCGCGCACGAAGTCAGTTGCGTGCTCGCCGCCGAAGACCTGGCACGCAAGCCGGTGCAGGTTTCGGCGCGGGTGATCGACATCGGTGGCGGCGGCATTGCCGTGACGGTGGCGCCGACCGCGGCCGAATTGGTGATCGGCAGCACGCTGCCCGAGTGCCGGCTGAGCCTGCCCGATGGCGAGCCGATCGGGCTGACACTCGAAGTGCGCAACATCACCCGCCAGACCCAGCGCAACGGTACCGAGCTGCTGCGCGTGGGCCTGCGCTTTGCCGAACTGCCGCGCCCGGCCGAGACGCGTATCCAGCGCTACATCTTCAACACAGAGCGCGAGCGCAACGCAAAAGAGCGCGGCGGGCTGTAAGAGGCCCGCCGCGCGCTGGATTGCTGTGCCGGATCAGACCGGCATATTCATAATATCTTGGTAGGCGGTAACCAGCCGGTTGCGCACCTGCACCATCTGCTGGAACGAGAGGTTGGCCTTCTGCAGGTTGACCATCACGTCCTGCAGATTGACGTTGGGGTCGCCGGCCGAGAAATTTTGCGCCATGGCCCGCGCCTCGCCCTGCGCGGCGCTGACGTCCTTGAGTGCGTTGTTGAGCACGTCGGCAAAGTTGACGCCGCCCGCGGGCGCGTCTGCGGGCGACACGGCCTTGCCTTGTGCAACCTGCGACACCGAGCGCAGTTCGCTCAGCATCTGGTCGATTCCACGGGTTTCCATACGTTAGCTCCCCGGCTTCAGGGTGTTCAGTGACGTCACGTCTTTATAGCAAAGCGCGTGCCAAATCTCACGCTTTGTCGGGGTCGGCGGGCTTGTCCTGCGGTGCTCGGCCCTGCGACCGGACCTGTAGCGCACGTCAGCAATCGTGCCCCTCCTCTCGGTACTGCTGCAGCTTGTAGCGCAGCGTGCGTTCGGAAATGCCAAGCTTTTCAACGGTTTTCTTGCGCGAGCCGGCGAACTCACGCAGCGTGGCGAGGATGTGTTCGCGCTCGAGATCCTTCATGTTCGCCGGGCGTTCGGTGGGTGCGGCAGCGAAACCGGGCTGCGCCGCTGATGGAGGCAGCGGCGCCGAAGAAGGCGACGCCGCGCTCCCGGAACGGTCCGCCAGCGACGGGGAACGACCCTGCCCATCCGCAAAACCGGCAGATATTGCCGGTTCAGCGGCAGCCATTGCCGCTTCCGGATTCCAGTGCGGCAGGCACAGGCGGATGGTCTCGGCGCTCACGGTACCACCCTGGGTCAGGATCAGCACGCGGTGCATGGTGTTTTCGAGCTCGCGCACGTTGCCGGTCCAGCCGTAGCTCGCCTGCTGCGCTGGCGCCTCGGGCGCGATACGCACCTGGCGCTGCAGGCGGGCGGCGGGGCGGGCGAGGAGGGGGCGCGCCAGCGGCAGGATGTCGCCCGGGCGCTCACGCAGCGCGGGGATGGCGATCGGGAACACGTTGAGGCGGTAATACAGGTCTTCACGGAAGCGCCCGGCCGCGACCTCTTTCAGCATGTCGCGGTTGCTGGTGGCGAGCACGCGGATGTCGAGCGCCACCGGCTTCTTGCCGCCGACGCGCTCCACCTCACGCTCCTGCAGCACGCGCAGCAGCTTGGCTTGCA
>RRZU010813184.1_pt1 | contig 14918 bp, 13 predicted proteins | sample 2165561 | NCBI WGS metagenome assembly RRZU01 (sample SAMN10456909, study PRJNA506462) | wastewater metagenome | isolation source: wastewater sludge | place: USA: Moscow, Idaho
GGTCGTCCTGCACGCCAAGCCGACCTTCTGGAGCCGGCGCGGGACGCTGCAGCTGGAAGCTCGCCAGATCCGCCCGGTCGGGGTGGGTGACCTCTTGGTGCGCATTGAGATCCTCAAGCAACGCCTCGCGGCGGAGGGGCTCTTCGACCCGGCCCGCAAGCGGCGCCTGCCCTTCCTGCCACGGCGGGTCGGGCTGATCACCGGGCGAGCCGGCGCCGCCGAGAAGGACGTCGTCGAGAACGCCCGGCGCCGTTGGCCCGCAGTCGTCTTCGAGATCCGCGAGGTCGCCGTGCAGGGCCCGGCGGCAGTGACCGAGGTGTGCGCGGCCCTCGCCGAACTCGACGCGCACCCACAGGTCGACGTCGTCGTCATCGCCCGCGGGGGCGGAGCGGTGGAGGAACTGCTCGCCTTCAGCAACGAGACGATGCTGCGCGCCGTCGCCGCCGCACACACCCCGGTGGTGTCGGCGATCGGTCACGACGTCGACACCCCGCTGCTGGATTTCGTCGCCGACTGGCGGGCCTCCACCCCCACTGACGCCGGCAAACAGGTCGTCCCGGACGCGGCGGCCGAGGCCGAACGGATCCTCGGCCTGCGCCACCGGGCGCGCCGCGCGATCGGCCACCGCCTCGACGCCGAACGGCGTGTGCTCGTCGGGCAGACGACCCGCCCGGTGCTGGTGGACCCACTCGCCCTGCTGGCCCCTCATCGCCGTCAGGTGCAGACCCTGCGCGAGCGGGCCACCAGCCGGCTCACCGAGCGCCTGCGCCGCGAACAGGACCGGGTCGGCCACCTCGGCGCCCAGGTGCGCCTCCTCTCGCCGCAATCGACGCTCGATCGGGGTTATGCCGTTGTCGCCCACCCCGACGGGCGGGTCGTGCGGGACCGCGCCGAGGTCGGTGCCGATGACCTGTTGCGCGTGCTCGTCGCCCACGGCGACTTCGGGGTGCGGGTGATCGGCCGGGCCTGATCGGGCAGCACCTGAAGCTCGGGGCGCGACGGGGAAGGCGAGCGGCAGCGCGGGCGGCATACCGGAAATCGAGTCCCAACCGTCACTTTCGACACACCGATCACATCCCGCCCCACCACTCACCACCGCACTACGGTGACCGGCGAACCGTTTCGACCTATCCCGATCCGTTGCCGACCAAGGGGGGATCCTGGTGGCTCTGCCGCTCCCGGAAACCAGCGTGGCCGATCTGACCTACGAACAGGCGCGCCTGGAACTGCTGTCCATCGTCACCAAACTGGAGCGCCGCGACCTGCCGCTCGAAGACACGCTGCCGTTGTGGCATCGCGCCGATGCCCTGGCCCGGCACTGCCAAGCGCACCTGGACGAGATGAGCGCCGCCTCCTGAGGGCTGGCACCATCTCCCCATGCCGCAGCGCGAGGAGCAGATCGACGACACGAAGCAGCTCGACGACACGAAGCAGCTCGACGACACGAAGCAGCTCGACAACACGAAGCAGCTCGACAACACCGAGCAGTTGAATGACGTCGAGCAGCTCGACGAGGTCACTCCGACGGCGGGCGGCGACGTCGCGCTCGACCCCGCGCTGGCCGACATCCCCGCATTGGGGTACGAGCAGGCTCGGGACGAGTTGATCGCCATCGTCGCGCGCTTGGAGGGCGGCCAGGCGCCGCTCGAGGAGAGCATGACCCTGTGGCACCGTGGCGAGGCGCTGGCGGCGCACTGCGCGCAGTGGCTCGACGCCGCCCAGACGCGGATCGAGCAGCGCCCGGTCTGACCCACGCCCCGTCACTGCCTCGACGCTGCCCCGCACTGCCTCGCCCGCTTCGCGGGCGGCGATCGCCTATGTCGCCGCCTTGGCCGGCGCCAAGGCCGGCACGAAGACCTGCAGATCGGCCATCCCGGCGACGGAGCTGACCACGGTGGTCAGCCCGTCGGCGCCGCGGGAGAGCAGATGGGTCTGTTTGCGCTCGTCGGTGCGGATCTCCCACACTCGCGCGCCCAGCTCGACCGTCCCGGTGGCCGGGCCGGAGGCGGTCGCGGCCTTGAGCCACGCCTCGCTCGGCGCGGCGGCCTGCTTGATGGCGACGAAACCACCACTCGGAGTGGTCCACCCGGCCTGCCACGTGCGGGTCAGGTCGGGCCATACGCCGTACCGGGCCTGGGTCGCCACCCACCCGTCCGGCAGCCCGACCGGCATGAGGAAGGGCAGCCCGCTCTCCTTGACCGCCATCTGTGCCACGGCGGCCGCGTTGACCGCCGGCTGGCGCACCTCGGTGACCCGGGGCACGAGCATGATCAGCCCAACCACGAGCGCGAGCACGACGAAAAGCGATCGCATCATGTTGGCGGACGAGCCCATGGCATACCGGCTCCGGGGCGCGGGCGCGGGCGGGGGCGGGAGCGGGGGCGCGGGCGGCTCGGGCGCGTGGGCGGTCGTCGGGTCGGGCACGCCCCCATCGTCGCCGACGTCACCCGCCGCACCAAACCCGCCCCCTCTAGGCTGAGTCCGTGACGACCGACTCCCCCGCCGCAGTCCCGGTCGATGTCCCCGACGTGCTCGTCGTCGGCGAGGCGCTGATCGACGCCGTCGACCCGGGCAACAGCGGCACGGGCGAGCGGGGCGGGGTCACCGAGCATGTCGGGGGCAGCCCCGCGAATGTCGCCTTCGGCTTGGCCGCACTGGAGCACCCGGTGCGCCTCGCGACCTGGTTCGGCCGCGACGATCGGGGCGCCCGGATCGCGCGGGCCTGCACCGAGCACGGCGTGCGGCTCGTGGCGGGCAGCGACGACGCCGACCACACCTCGCTCGCGCAGGCGACGCTCGACGCGCACGGTCAGGCGAGCTACCGCTTCGACCTCACCTGGCAGGTGCCGTCGGCCGCCGGGGGCGACCCGGCCGGCATCGGGCACGTGCACACCGGCAGCATCGCGGCCACCCTCGAGCCCGGTGGCACCCAGGTGCTGGCGCTCATCGAGGCGCTGCACGGGTCGGCCACGGTCTCCTACGACCCGAACATCCGCCCCTCGCTCATGGGCTCACCTGATGAGGTCCGCGACCGGATCGAGGCCATCATCGCCCTGGCCGACGTCGTCAAGGCCAGCGACGAGGACCTCCAATGGCTCTATCCCGGCTCGTTCATCCCCGATGTGCTGCGTCGCTGGGGCGCGTTGGGCCCGTACGTCACCGTGGTCACCCGAGGCGGCAAGGGCGCGATGTATGCCGTGCGCTCGGCCACCGCGGCGCAGGTCACCACGGTGCCGGCGCGGGCCGGGACGGTCATCGACACCGTCGGGGCCGGTGACTCGTTCATGGCCGGGCTGGTGTCCGGGCTGCTCGACGGCGGCTACCTGGGCCGACCGGACTCCCGCGACCGCCTCGCGACGGCCGGGATCGACGACTTGCGCGCGGCACTGGACCGTGCGATCGCCACCTCGGGGTGCACCGTCGGCAGAGCCGGCGCGTATGCCCCGACCCGCGCCGAACTGTGAAGGAGTGACCGAGCACCAATGAGCGAGTTCGCCTACGAGGACCTGCTGCCCATCGGCCCGGACGAGACGCCCTGGCGGTTGTTGACCACCGAGGGGGTGCGGCTCGTCGACGGCGAGGGTGCGCTGGCCGGCCAGCAGTTCCTGCAGGTCGACGATGCCGCGCTGCGGCTGCTCAGCGCGACCGCGATGCACGACATCGCGCACTACCTGCGCCCGGCCCACCTGGCCCAGTTGCGCGCCATCCTCGATGACCCGGAGGCCAGCAACAACGACAAGTTCGTGGCGCTGGATCTGCTCAAGAACGCCAACATCGCCGCAGGCGGCGTCCTGCCGATGTGCCAGGACACCGGCACGGCGATCGTCATGGGCAAGCGCGGGCAACACGTGCTCACCGCCGGCACCGACGAGAAGGCACTCAGCGGCGGGGTGTTCGACGCGTACACGACGCTCAACCTGCGCTACAGCCAGATGGCCCCGCTGACCATGTGGGAGGAGAAGAACACCGGCACCAACCTGCCGGCGCAGATCGAGCTGTATGCCGATACCGCTCCCGGTCACGAGACCACCTACAAGTTCCTCTTCATGGCCAAGGGCGGCGGCTCGGCGAACAAGAGCTACCTCTACCAGGAGACGAAGGCGATCCTCAACGAGTCCGCGCTCATCCGTTTCCTCGACGAGAAGCTCCGCTCCCTGGGCACCGCGGCCTGCCCGCCGTATCACCTGGCCATCGTCATCGGCGGCACGTCTGCCGAATTCGCGCTCAAGACAGCGAAGTACGCCTCGGCCAAGTATCTCGACACCTTGCCCACGAGTGGGTCGATGACCGGCCACGGTTTCCGCGACGTGCAGCTGGAGCAGCAGGTGCTCGAGCTGACCCGCCAGTTCGGCATCGGTGCCCAGTTCGGCGGCAAGTACTTCTGCCACGACGTGCGGGTGATCCGGCTGCCCCGGCATGGGGCCAGCCTCCCGGTGGCCGTGGCGATCTCCTGCTCGGCCGACCGGCAGTGCCTCGGCAAGATCACCAAGGACGGCGTCTTCATCGAGCAACTCGAGGTGGAGCCCGGCCACTACCTGCCCGACCCCACGGACAGCCAACTCGCCCAAGCCGATCCGGGCGGCGCCGACGATGTCGTGCGGATCGACCTGTCCCGTCCGATGCCCGAGATCCTGGCCGAGTTGACCCGCCACCCGGTCAAGACCCGGCTGTCGCTGACCGGCACGCTCGTGGTGGCCCGTGACATCGCGCACGCGAAGATCAAGGAGCGCCTCGACGCGGGAGAGGCCATGCCGGCATACCTCAAAGACCACCCAGTCTACTACGCGGGGCCGGCCAAGACGCCCGACGGCATGGCGTCCGGCTCGTTCGGCCCGACCACCGCCGGGCGGATGGACTCCTACGTCGACCAGTTCCAGGCGGCCGGTGGCTCGCTGGTGATGCTCGCCAAGGGCAACCGCAGCCAGCAGGTCACCGACGCCTGCGCGGCGCACGGTGGCTTCTATCTCGGCTCGATCGGCGGCCCGGCGGCGCGCTTGGCGCAGGACTGCATCAAGAGCGTCGAGGTGCTCGAATACCCGGAGCTGGGCATGGAAGCAGTGTGGAAGATCGAGGTCGAGGACTTCCCGGCCTTCATCGTCGTCGACGACAAGGGCAACGACTTCTTCGCCTCCGTGACGAAACCGGTGGCCCACACCATCGGTAAACGGCCGGGCCTGTGAGCCGATGACCGAGCTCCCTGGCCGGCAGCGGCCGCAACCGGGCACCCGGCCGACGACGCCGACCCAGGCCTGGTCGGTGCTGTCCGCGGGCAACGCCCGCTTCATGGCCGGCGAACGGGAGCACCCGAATCAGGACATCGGGTTGCGCCACAAGCTGGCCGCCAAGCAGCGGCCGTTCGCGCTCTTCTTCGGCTGCGCCGACAGCCGGGTGGCCGCGGAGATCATCTTCGACCAGGGCCTGGGTGATCTCTTCGTCGTGCGCACCGCCGGGCACGTCGTCGACGCCTCGGTGCTCGGCTCGATGGAGTTCGGTGTCGGGGTGCTCGGCATCCCCCTCATCGTCATCCTCGGGCACGACTCGTGCGGCGCGGTGAGCGCGGCCATCGACGCGGTGCACACCGGCGCGATGCCGCCGGGTTTCGTGCGCGACATCGTCGAGCGGGTGGTCTCCAGCGTGCTGGCGGCCAGTCAGCACGGCGAGGCGAGCACTGACGAGGTCGAGGCCGAGCACGTCCGTCAGACCGCCCAGCTGCTGGCGGCCCGGTCACACATGATCGCCGAGCGGCTCGCGGCCGGCACCCTCGGCATCGTCGGCGCGACCTACCAGTTGCGTGAGGGCCGGGCCAACGTCGTCACCGCACTCGGCGTGCAGGTCTGAGCGGCTGGAACAGGTGCAGGTCTGACCGACCGGAACGGGTCAGCCGGCGGCGAGCGCCAGCCGGTCCAGCACGACCCCGGCGAGCCGGTCGGCCACCGACTGGGCCTGCGCCTGGTCGGCGGCCTCGACCATGACCCGCACGAGCGGTTCGGTGCCGGACTTGCGCAGCAGGACTCGACCCGAGCTGCCCAATTCGGTCGCGGCTGCGTCGACGGCGGCCTGGACGTCGGCGTCGGCGTCGACGCCGTCCTTGTCGACGCCCTTGACGTTGACAAGCACCTGCGGCAGCCGGCGCATGACGCCGGCGAGGTCGGCCAGGGAGCGACGGGTCTGCGCCAGCCGTGACGCGAGCATGAGACCGGTGAGCACGCCGTCTCCGGTGGTGCCGTGGTCGAGGAAGATGACGTGCCCGCTCTGCTCGCCGCCGAGGCAGTAGCCGCCGGACTTCATGTCCTCCAGGACGTAGCGGTCACCGACCGCGGTCTGGCGCACCGTGATGCCGGCTCGGTCCATCGCCTGCAACATGCCGAGGTTGCTCATCACTGTCGCGACGATGGTGTCCTGGGCGAGTTCGCCGCGTTCACGCATCGCCAGGGCCAGGATGCACATGATCTGGTCGCCGTCGACGATCTCACCATGGGCATCGACGGCGAGGCAGCGGTCGGCGTCGCCGTCGTGGGCGACGCCCAGCTGGGCGCCGTTCTCGACGACCGCACGCTGCAACCGGGCCAGGTGGGTCGAGCCGTAGCCCTCGTTGATGTTGAGCCCGTCGGGGTCGGCCCCGATCACCGTGACGTAGGCACCGGCCTCCCGGAACGCCCACGGCGAGACGGTCGAGGCGGCCCCGTGTGCCGCGTCGACAACGACGTGCAGGCCGTCGAGCCGATGCGGCAGGACCGACAGCAGGTGGCGCACGTAGCGACTGTCGGCGTCGCGCAGCGGACGCACCCGCCCCACGGCGGCGCCGGTCGGGCGATTCCACGGCTCGCGCATCCGGGCCTCGACGGCGTCCTCGATGGCGTCGTCGAGCTTGTGCCCGCCGCGTTGGAAGAACTTGATCCCGTTGTCCGGCATCGGGTTGTGCGACGCCGACAGCATCACCCCGAGATCCGCGCCGAGATCCGCGGTGAGGAAGGCGAGCGCTGGGGTGGGCAGCATCCCGGCGTCGAAGACGTCGACCCCGGCGGAGGCAAGGCCGGCGAGCACCGCATGGGAGAGGAACTCACCCGAGGCCCGCCCGTCGGTGCCGACCACCGCGAGGGGTCGGTGGCCGGCGAACTCGCCGGCGTCGGCCAGCACGTGCGCGGCGGCCACCGACAGGTCGAGGGCCAGTTCCGCCGTGATGTCCAGATTCGCGGTGCCACGCACCCCGTCGGTGCCGAAGAGTCGCCCCACCCTGCAGTCCTTTCATGTGGGTATGCCGCGTGTTCGCCCCCGACGTCCGTGAAACGGCAGCGAGACACGCGGCATACCACCAGCAAACTACCCCGTAGACGCGCCAGAGGCGCGTCGGGTTGTCAACGCTTGCTGTACTGCGGAGCCTTGCGGGCCTTCTTGAGGCCGGCCTTCTTGCGCTCGGGCACCCGCGCGTCGCGGGTGAGTAGCCCGGCCTTCTTCAGCGACGGGCGGTTCAGCTCGACGTCGACGCCGTTGAGGGCCCGGGCCACGCCCAGGCGCACCGCACCGGCCTGGCCCGAGGGGCCACCACCGTGCACCCGCACGAGCACGTCGTAGGCGCCGTCCAGCTCGAGCACCTTGAGCGGCTCGTTGACCAGCTGCTGGTGCACCTTGTTGGGGAAGTAGGAGTCGAGGGTGCGACCGTTGACGGTCCACTCCCCCGTGCCCGGCACGATCCGCACCCGGGCGATGGCCTGCTTGCGCCGACCGGTGGCCGCGCCGGGAGCCGACGCCGTCGGCTTGCTCGGGGCGCCGCCCGCCGCGGCGGCCGGCGTCGAGGTGGAGTACTCGGACAGCTCGGGCTCGTCGGTGTCGAGCGTGTCGATGTCGGTCATGTCAGCCATTACTGGGCCACCTGCGAGATCTGGAAGGGAACGGGCTTCTGCGCAGCGTGCGGGTGCGCGTCGCCGCTGTACACCTTGAGCTTGGACAGTTGCTGGCGGGCCAGCGAGTTCTTCGGGAGCATGCCGCGCACGGCCTTCTCGATCGCCTTGCGCGGGTCCTTGGCAAGCAGGTCTGCGTAGCTGATCGAGGACAGGCCACCCGGGTAACCCGAGTGCCGGTAGGCGCGCTTCTGCTGGGCCTTGTTGCCGGTCAGCACGACCTTCTCGGCGTTGACGATGATGACGAAGTCACCAGTGTCGACGTGCGGGGCGAAGGTCGGCTTGTGCTTGCCGCGCAACAGCACGGCCGTCTGGCTGGCGAGCCGCCCGAGCACGACATCACTGGCATCGATGACGTGCCAGGCGCGGGTGACCTCGCCGGGTTTGGGGGTGTAGGTGCGCATGGTCTGCTTCCGTTCGGACTGTCCATCGGGTATGCCGCCCCACCTCACCGGCGGGACCGGCGCGACGAGCGCCGCGCGTGGCACAACAGTCGATCAGTCTACGGCGCCGCGGCAGCCCGGCCCAAATCGGCGACCGCGGCTCGACGTGGCCCGCCGAACGGCCGCTGACCTGCGGCGATGCCCGACCGCGGGGGTGGGCACGCGGCATACCGACGAATTATGCAAAGAATCTGTGCAAAGAATCTGTGCAACACTGGACGGGTGACTGAGCGGGTGACTGAGCGGGTGACTGGGCTGGTGACTGAGCGGGCGTGGACCGGGCATGAATGACGATCCGCTGCGGGTGCTGGCTCACCCGTTGCGCTCGCGGCTCGTCGCGACGCTGCGGGCCGGTGGCCCGGCGACCGCCACAACGCTGGCCCGGGCGCTCGACACGAACTCCGGCGCGACGAGCTATCACCTGCGGGTCCTCGCCGGCGCGGGGCTGGTGACCGAGGCTGCGGGAGGCGCCGGCCGGGAGCGCCGCTGGGAGGCGGGGGCCCTGCCGACCCGGCCCACGGTGGGTGCGCTGCGCTCCGCGGCAGGCGAGGGCGTTGAGCCGGGTGATCCCGGCGACGCCGAGGCGGCATTCGGCTGGCTGGCTCGGGACTGGCTCAGCCACTTCACCGAGCGCTACTCCCGGTGGCTCGACGCGTCCGCCCACTGGCCGCCGCGGTGGCGCGCCGCGGCGACGATGCACGACGCGGCAGTGCTCGTCACGGCCGAGCAGCTCGAGGCGATGCATGCCGAGGTCGCAGCGGTGATCGCCCGCTACGCCCGGGTCGGGCAGGGCAACCCGCAAGCTAAGCGGGTCGCGGCATACGCGGTGTACTACCCGATCGACCTCGCCGCCGTGCCGCGCCGCCCCGCGGGAGGCGCCCCCTGACGACGCCTCCGCGGGGACGGCGGGTCAGGGCTTCCAGACGAACGGCTTGGCCGAGTAGCTGCCGCTCCAGGTCACACTGACGACCTCGCTGCCGGGCGGGGCCATGAAGACCTTGCAGTCCTTGTAGGTCGCGCCGACAGCGAGCTCCCGCAGCCGGTCGCCCTCGCATTGCGGGAGCGTGCCGAGGATGGTCAACGAGGAGATGCGGCTGCCGTTCTGGTCGGCGGCCCCCACCCGGCCGTCCATGATCGGGACCTTGACCGTCTCGCCGGCCAGCAGCTTGTACTGCGAGACGACGTAGAAGGGGGTGGCCAGCTTGAGCGCGGCGTCCTTGATGTCGAAGTTCACGAGATCGGCCTGCTTGCCCTTGGTGATCGACACGATGGTCACCTCGACATTGTTGACCTGGCCCAGCGACTCATAGCTCGACGTGGCGGCCTGGCCGATCGTGAGCTCGGCACCGGGCGGCGTGGCGTTGTCGGGCGGCGGCGGGGCGATCTTCGAGGTGGTCGGTGAATTCGACACCCCCGTGCCGCGGGGCGGGTTGGTCGTCGGGTCGGACGGGCGCGACGACGACGCAGCCGAGGTGCTGGGCGCTGAGGACGTCGTGACCGCGGTGGGGGCACCGGCAGTGGCGCCGGTCTGGCCGATGCCCAAGGTCACGCAGCCGCCGAGAGCCGACGTCGTCGTGAAGGCGCCGATCCAGATCACAGCGGAACGCAGGCGGATCATCAGGATCTCCTTTCGGGACTGCTGTCTTGGTCGTCCGTGGCAGCCGATCGGTTCCCCCCCGGATCCGGCACGTCTCACGGTGCGACGGTGCGTCGGGCTCGGGCGGCCGACGAGCGTTGCGCGAGTTCGTCGTCGGGTGGGTAGCCCACCTCCTGCAGGCTCAGCCCGTGCGGCGGCATGACCCGCGCCCGGGGGTTGCGCACGGCGGCTGCCTGCACCTGCGCCGGCCAGTCGACCGGGACCCGCCCCTGCCCGACCGGCAGCACCGCCCCGACGAGCGCTCGGACCATCGAGTGACAGAACGCATCCGCAACCACCCGGCCCGCCAACACCCCGTCAGCCTCACGCTGCCAACCGAATTCGATGAGGGTGCGCACCGTGGTGGCCCCCTCGCGACGTTTGCAGAACGCCGCGAAGTCGCGCAGTCCCACGAGCCGCGCGCTCGCCTCGTGCAGCGCGGCGACGTCGAAGCGCTCACTCAGCCAGAGCGTGTCGTGCCGGCGCAGCGGGTCGCGCTGTGCTGCACCGTCGGCGATCCGATAGAGGTAGCGCCGGTGGATGGCACTGAAGCGGGCGTCGAAACCGGGGGCAGCGCGGCATACGCGATGGACGACGACGTCGTGCGGCAGCAGCCCCGCGAGCCGCACCCGCAGCGCCTCCGGCGCGCTGCGATGCGGGCGGGCCAAGGCCTCGAACGCCTGGTATGCCGCGGGCCCCAGATCGACGTGCGCCACCTGACCGCGGGCGTGCACCCCCGCATCGGTGCGGCCGGCGACGCCCAACCGCGGCGGATCCGGTTGGTGCAGTAAGGTCGCCAGCGCCGCCGCGAGGGTGCCCTCTACGGTGCGTTGGCCCGGTTGGGCCGCCCAGCCGGAGAAGGCCGTGCCGTCGTAACCGAGGTCGAGCCGCAGCCGCACCCCCCCCTCGGGCACGGCGCCGTAGGGCTGGTTCGGGCGCCCGTCCTCGTTCGGCTGCCCTCCCTCGTGTGCCTGCACCTGCCCATTCTGCTCGAACCCCGCCGACTGGTCACCGCGCGCGCTCGACACGACCCTCGTCCCACACCGGCTCGGTGCGCTCCAGCACCCGGCCGTCGGCGCGGAAGATCAGGAACCGATCGAAGCTGCGGGCGAACCACCGGTCGTGGGTCACCGCGACGACGGTGCCCTCGAAGGCGTCGAGCGCCTGCTCGAGCGCCTCGGCGGAGTCCAGGTCGAGGTTGTCGGTGGGCTCGTCGAGCAGCAGCAGGGTGGCCCCGGAAAGCTCGAGCAGCAGGATCTGGAATCTGGCCTGCTGACCGCCGGACAGTGAATCGAAAGTCTGTTCGGCAGCCTTGGCGAGCCCGTAGCGATCCAGCGCCTTGGCCGCCTCCTCCCGGCCGCGGCCGGCCCGATGGTCGTCACCGCGGTGCAGGATCTCGGCCAGGGTGCGCCCGAGCAGCCCCGGGTGCTGGTGGGTCTGGGCGAACCACCCCGGTCGCACCCGCGAGCCCAACCGCACCGATCCGGTATGCCGCACCGGCTCCGGGCGGGTGTCAGCGACCGGCTCGTGCTCCCGGTCGGGGTCGCTGCCGCCGGCCGCGAGCAGCCGCAGGAAGTGCGATTTGCCCGACCCGTTCGAACCGAGCACGGCGATGCGTTCGCCGAACCACAGCTCCAAGTCGAACGGCCGCATGAGCCCGCCCGAGCTGCCCGGCTCCGAGGTCGTCGCGGATGCCCCGCCCGACACGGCCGGTGACGCCGGCGACCCCGACTCGGTGACGAACAGTTCCAAGCGCTCACACACGACGGCCCGTTTCGCGGTGCGGCCGCCCGCCAGCCGCATCCGCAGCCGCTGCGTCACCGGCACCGCCTCGGGCGGGCCGGCTTCGACGAACCGTCGCAACCGGGTCTCGGCGGCCTGCAGCTTGGGCGCCATACCGGAGTTGTAGGCCGCCTTCTGCCGATACATGACGACGAGTTCCTTGAGCTTGACGTGCTCCTCGTCCCAGCGCCGACGCAGCTCCTCCAGCCGCGAGATCCGGTCGGCGCGAGCCGCGGCATACGAACCGAAAGGCCCCGGGTGCACCCAGAGGGTGGCTCCGGCCGCGCCCGGCTCGAGCGTCGCGACGGCGGTGGCGACCCGGGCCAGCAACTCACGGTCGTGCGAAACGAAGAGCACCGTCTTGGGTGAGCCGATGAGTGCCTCTTCGAGCCAGCGTTTGCCGGGCACGTCGAGATAGTTGTCCGGCTCGTCGAGCAGCAGCACCTCCTCGGGGCCCCGCAGCAGCGCCTCGAGGACGAGCCGCTTCTGCTCACCGCCGGAGAGGGTGCGCACCTCACGCCATTGGGCCCGCTCATAGGGCACCCCCAGCGCAGCGACCGTGCAAGTGTCCCAAAGGGTTTCGTGATCGTAGCCGCCGACATCGCCCCAATCGACGAGCGCCTGGGCATAGGCGAGCTGATCGCGCTCGGTGTCGTGCTCCATGACCGCGAGCTCGGTGCGGTCGACCTGCGCCGCGGCCCGGCGGATCGGTTCGGGTGCCACCGACAGCAGCAGGTCACGGACGGTCGTGTCGTCACGCACCGACCCCACGAACTGGCGCATCACCGCCAGCCCGCCGGAGCGGGTGACCGCGCCGGTCACCGCGCCGGCCGTGGTGTCGAGGTCGCCGGCGACGATCCGAGTCAGCGTCGTCTTGCCCGAGCCGTTCGGCCCGACCAGCGCCACCCGCGCACCCTCACCGACCCGCAGGCTCACCTCCCGCAGCAACGGCCGCCCGTCGGGCAGGTCGAAGCTCACCTGGTTGACCTCGACATGACCCATGGCGGGCAAGTCTCCCGTATGCCGCGCATCCCGCCCAGCGGGTTTCGGCGCCGCCGCGGTCCGGTGGGTCCCGTACCTCGGCGCCTAGCCTGGGTCCATGTCGTGGACGATGCCCTTGACCGACCCTCGCCTCGACCTGGCCACCGGTGGCGGCAAGGGGGTCAACCTCGGTCGGCTCAGCCGGGCCGGCTTCCCGGTGCCGGCGGGTTTCGTCGTGACGACCGATGCCTACCGGCACGTCGTCGCAGAGCACGACCTGCGCCGGGTCATCGAGGCCCCGCTCGCCGATCTGGGCGGCGGTGCCCGACCTGCCCTCGACGGCACCGCTGCGGCAGAATCGGTTTCCCAGCGGATCCGAGACGCCTTCCGCGCGGTCCCGGTCCCGCAGGAGATCGCGGCGGCGGTGCGCGCGGCATACCAGGGCTTGGCCACGAGCACCGGCGCGGCGCACCCGGCGGTGGCGGCGCGTTCCTCGGCGACCGCGGAGGATCTGCCCGAGCTGTCCTTCGCGGGTCAGCAGGACACCTTCCTGCATGTCGTCGGTCCCGAGGCGGTGCTCGACGCGGTGCGAGACTGCTGGTCCAGCCTGTGGACGGCTCGGGCCATCGAGTACCGCCGCCGGGCCGGGGTCGGCGGCGAGGCCATCGCGCTGGCCGTCGTCGTACAACTGCTCGTACCGGCCGAGGTCTCCGGGGTGCTCTTCACTGCCGACCCGGTGAGCGGGCACCGCGGCCGGATGGTCATCGACGCGACCCACGGGTTGGGCGAGGCGCTCGTCTCCGGCCAGGTCGAGCCCGATCACCTGGTCGCCGACGCCCGAACCGGCGCCGTGCTGAGCCGGGTCACCGGCGCCAAAGCGGTTGTCACCGAGGCTGATCCGACTGGTGGAGTGCGCCTCGTAGAGAATCGCGCCGGCGCCGAGGCAGCCCTCGACGATGCCCAGGTGGCCGAGCTCGTCGCGCTCGGCGCTCGGGTGCAGGCGGTCTATCAGGGCAGTCCGCAGGACATCGAGTGGGCCTGGTCGGCCGGCCGACTGCACCTGCTGCAGGCCCGTGCCGTGACCTCGCTCCATCCCGTGCCCGACGGGGCACCCCCTGAGTCGGTGTGGCTGAGTTTCGGTGCGGTGCAAGGCATGTTGGCGCCGATGACCCCGCTGGGGCGGGAGGTCATCGCCACTGTCCTGTCGGCGGGGGCCACGCTCTTCGGCCGCCAGGTCGACTTCCGGAGCAACCCGGTGATCGCCGCGGCGGGCGAGCGATTGTGGATCCGGCTCGACCTGGTCCTGCGCCACCCGATCGGCCAACGTGTGGCTCGAACCGCGTTGCCCTACATCGATCCCAGCGCCAAGCAGATCGTCGACGACCTGTCGACCGAGCCCTGGCTCGCGCCGCTGACCGGCACCGAAGCCAGACGCGCTCGGGCCCGCTTCGCCCACGACCTGTCGCACTTCGCCAGACGGGTGCTGGGCCGGGTGCCGGGCATCGCGGCCCGGCCCGAGGCCGGACGTGACGGTTTCGATGCCGCCATCGCCGGGCTGCTGGTGACCACCCGGGCCAGCCTGGCCGACGCCGGCACCGACCCGGACCCGATCCGGAGGGTGGCCGGCCGGGCCCGCGCCACGGGTCGCTCTCTCTCGCAAGCCTTCCCGACGATCGCGCCCTGGGTGGCGCCGATGATCGCTCCGAGCATCGCCGCCCTTCGACTGATCTCACGCCTCACCGAACCCGCCGGACCGGGCGACCCAGCCGGCGCTGACGGCTCCGGCCGTGGACACGGCGTCTCACCGCTGGCGATGCAGGTCACCCGATCCGTGCCGCGCAACCCGACCACAGAGATGGATCTCGCACTCTGGGATGTCGCCGCCGCCATCCGCGCCGACGACGCCGCACGAGCCGCCTTCGACACCGAGAGCCCGGCGCAACTGGCCGCCCGGCACCGGGCCGGCACGCTGCCGACCGTCGCAGACGAAGCCCTCGAACGCTTCCTGCAGCGGTTCGGGATGCGCGGGGTCGGCGAGATCGACATCGGCCGTCCCCGGTGGCGGGAGGACCCGACCGACCTGCTGCAGACCCTCGCGGCATACCTCACGGTGCCGCCGGAACAGTCACCGCGACGCACCTTCGAGGCCGGCGAAGTCGCTGCCGCACAGGCGATCAC
>RRZU012896979.1_pt1 | contig 14918 bp, 14 predicted proteins | sample 2165561 | NCBI WGS metagenome assembly RRZU01 (sample SAMN10456909, study PRJNA506462) | wastewater metagenome | isolation source: wastewater sludge | place: USA: Moscow, Idaho
ATGAGGCGCGAGTTAATCGATCCCAGATCGTCACTGGGCGAGAGTCCGAGGCTGGGACTTAGCATCGTCGCCAAAGCGAACAGGGACGCGGCGACGTGGTAGACGGTGATCCGGGCTCGTGTGAGTGACTGAATGATCGGGGAGAGCATCTGATCGAGCATGAGGGTTCCTGGGGGTTAGTGGTTGGTGCGGATGGTGTCGGGGCAGCGAGGGCATTTGCGGGCGAAGCTGTGTCCGTTGATCTCGATGAGGTCATGGAGCCAGCCGTGGCCATCACAAGAGGGATGACCACACGAGGTGAGGACGGGGATGAGAGGCCCGTTGGTGAGGGTCGGGTGGTCAAGGGTTGGGTCGACGTCGCGGAGCGCGGCTGCGAGGACAGCAGCGGGCCGGGTAGTGATACGAGTGGCGGTCATCGAGGGTTGCTGGAGTCGACGGTCGCGTTCGGTGAGCGCTGCGGCGATGTGAGCACCTGACCAGCGGGTAGGGCACATCACATACCGGGCAAGGACCCCAACGAGCCGGTGGGGGCTCTCCTGAGCCAGCCAGGGGACTGTTCGTACCACCTCGAGAGCTAGACGCCAGGCGGGAGAGCCCTTCCTGCGCCTACTTTGTGGGTGCGGCCGCGTAGCGGCTCCGTTGATCCCGGCCGGTAGGCCGTGAGGGAACCCTAGTAAATCTTTAGTTTCCGTGGTGACTGATCCACCTCTAGGAGGGGTGACATGATCCACAAGTCCGCGTTGATCAGGCGGGATCGTGAGCGCGGTTTCAGTGGCCAGCCCGCGTTGGCGTGAGCCTGCGTCGTAGGCACGCCACCGCTCCTCCTGGGTAAGCATGCGACCCTGCATCACGACGACCTCTAGGCCCAAGGCCCGCGCTAATGCGTTGCACCGTTGAGCCTGGCGTTCGCTCACCCCCATGATGCTGGCCAACACGTCGGGCCGGACAACGCACCGGCGCCCGTTCGACCAGGCATAACCTGACTTCGCGAGTGCCCAGCGCTGCAAAGTCGAAGCTGCAACCCCGTAGCTGCTCAGAGTCTCTGGATGCATGGCTGTGGCGATCGCCACGGTGATCGTCACCCAATGCTGGCGGTCCCGCCACACTGGGATGCTGGAGTAGGCCCCTGGGGGCGCCTCGACCCTGACTCCCACATGCTGGTGGGCCTTGCCCCGACCCTCCGGGAGGTGACGAGGAAACAGATCGGGTCGGGTCATTGCATGCCGAAGCAAGTATTCGGCTGTGTCAGGGGTTGCGATCCGGTCTCGATGGAGCGGATGCGCTAACCGTCCTCGCTGGTCTCCAGGCCGACGCAAGGCCGGCGGATAAGAGATCCAGGCCCGAAGGTCGTCACGGACCAGCCCTCCAACTAGGTCACTGGTCACCTCAGGAACGACCGCAGCAAGGGCACTCATGCTCGGCCTTGAGCTGCCCGAAGGCGGGAAGCCAGATCAGCTCGCCCACCCCGGTAAAGGGTCCGTTCCAATGCCGCCACGCTCGTGCTACGCGTTGCGTGGATGATCTCAGCAGGCAACAAGGAAGAATCCAACAGCCACTCCACCTCAGCGCCCAACTCGGCTCCCCGCAACGGGTAACGCCGCTCAACCACTCCAGCAGCCCGCGCAGCACGAGCCGCCAACACAGCATCGCAGCCGCCACACACCGGCTGATCCGAGGGGAACTGGCCAGGCGAACGCCACTGCCCGCAGCGAGGGCACAGCCGCCACCGCACACGACGCGCCGAAGATGCGTAACGGTTGCCCCCAGCTGGGGGCGCAACTACAGTAGGCAGCACAAAGTCGCCTCCTCTTCTGGTGGTGTAACAGCCACTTCAGGTGGCGCCTCCCTAGGGAGGTACAAGAGTCGGCCCCCTAACCAGGGGCTTGACTTACCTGGTCCGCTTCGCCCGCCAAAGCTCCACGGTTCAGGTCTTAGCTTCCTGGCCCCCCACTCAACTGAGTGGGGGGCCAGCGCTTTCTAGGCCGCATCGATAGGCAGCTCACCTTCAACTCGTTCTGGTTGAGGCATCCACGACGGAACCCCTTGATCGGACAACTCGGTCTCTAAATGTGCGATGACATGCTCCAACAGCGCCCCGGAGGACATCCCCGCATTACGGGCGATGCTGTCAAAGCGTTCCTTCGCGGTGCGCTCGATCGCCCAGGGTGTACGCACAGGGTCAACCCGTGTGCCTCGCGGAAGACGTTTGACAGCCATAAAGCCATGGTAGCTGTACATGTGAGCGAAAGGCGCGAGTGCTGCATCCTTCGCGTGTCGGACACTCATGCTCACGCGACTCCATGCTGGTTGAGCCAGGTGAGGGGGTCGGTGGGGGTGTTGTTGGTGCGGATCTCGAAGTGGAGGTGGCAGGCGGTGCTGGTGCCGTCATTGCCGACGTTGGCGATGTGTTGTCCGGCGCTTACCTGGTCCCCAACCTTGACCAGGAGGCCGTCGCCGTACATGTGGCCGTAACGGCTGGTGATGCCGTTTCCATGGTCGAGGGTGATCAGGTGTCCGTATCCGCCACGAGTGCCAGCGAAGGTGACGGTTCCTGCGGCAGTGGCGTAGATGGGGGTGCCGCAGTTGGCGCCGTAGTCCTGTCCTTCGTGGAGTTTCATCACGTGGTAGACGGGGTGCATGCGGTAGCCGAAGCTTCGTTTTCCGGGGGCAACGCCGATGGGGGCAGCCCAGCCTTGGGCGCCGATCGCTCCGGGGTTCCCAGCGAGGGTGAGTGTGTTCGTGTTGGTGGTGGGGCAGTTGCTGGTGGTCGCGCTGAGGCTGCTGGCGTCACCGGCGGTGCCGGTGACGCCGTTCGCATCGGGGTTTAGTGAAAGATGAACGTGGTCCATGTGATTCTGGGTGGGGGAGCCGCGGTCTTCCATCGGTTTCCAGCTGTTCCGGGCTGGGGTCCAGGATCGTTGTTTCCAGATGATGTAGCGCACGCCGATGCTGTCGGCGTTGGCGATCAAGTAATCGGCTAGCTGGTTGCCGGTGGCATCACCATGGGGAATGTCGTTGATCATGAAGTCGAGTGCGAGCCCGGAGGGGTGTCCTGCTTGGTCGTAGCGTTCCGATCCGGGGTCGCGCCAGCCGTAGATGGTGGTGATGCCGAACTGCGGGCCGAGGGCGTCAGCGACCTTTTGGGCAACTGGTTTGACGTTCCCCAGGCTGTAGCTGCCGGTAGTGGGTGTGGTTGCCTGAGTGGCAGCCATCGTGTTGGTGGTGCTGGACGCCGTGGTGATGTTGGCCAGCCCATCGAGTACGTGGCTGGCGTCGTCCCACATGCTGGTGTAGGCGTCAGGGTCGGCGTTGCGTTGGGCTTTGTGTGCGGCGAGGCTGGGGGAGAGTGAGTGGTAGCCGGGCACGGCTTGGAGGCGAGTCAAGAAGTTCTGAGTGGCCCAGGTGGGGTTCATTCGGTCTTCGTAGGCGCCGTGTTCGGGACCAATCTGGAAGACCCCGATGGTGTCGTTGCGCACCGCATCACCATGGTTGAGGTTCGTCAACGACGACTCCTTCATGGCGACCGCTACAGCGAGTTGTTGAGTCCAACGATCAACGCCAGCTTGGGCGGCCGCGTTGATGACTGTCGCAGCGATCGCGAGTTGGTCGCGGTTCCAGACCCCGATCTGCGCTGGCAGTGCTGCGGGATCCACCGTCACACCGTTCCCGCCCACCGACGTGCTGGCAGCAGGGCAGCGGAACGAGGGCCCAGGGGTACCCAAGACGATGACTGATGCCGGAACGAGCAGAAGAGCACCAGTGACGGCCCCTGCCAGCAGTTTGGCGCCCATCACTGTTTCCTGACGCGTTGGACGGCCCACGGCTCATCATCGAGACGGTTGAGCAGGACTTCGTAGGCTCCCGTCGTCGTGGGAACGGTGACACGGGCCAGTTGTGGGCTGGTATCAGCGGCTAGAGATGGTGTCCCGGCCACTGCGCCGGGTGAGATGTTGCGAGGATCAACGGAGGCGTAGAACTCCAGCGCGTCAGCCGACAAGACAGCACTCACGCCTGCACGCCAGCGGGATTCGCCGCCTTGCACGTTCATCCAGGCGGTGACAGCGGCAACAGCTTTCGTTGTCGCAGCGGCGCGTGTCTCATCGGTCCATGTTGCAGGCTTTTCCTCATCAGAGGTGAACCCGCCAGCGTCCATGGGAACGTTCGCCTCAATCGTGGGTGTCGAACTCATCTGCACGACCGGTACAGAAGCAGTACAAGCCGTCGCGAATAGAGCCACAAAAGCGGCAACGGCAACGGTCGAGCGGGGGTGTTGGGGTGTCATCATTCGCCTCAGGGGGTGGGCTGGACTGTGCTGATCAGGGCCTGGAGATCTCTGGCGAGCTTAGGCGTTTGGAGCGTCCAGGTGACTTCTACACCCCCTCGGCGCTCGTCCGGCGGGATGGACCCGCTCACGTACCCAGCACCTTCCAGCGAACGCATCATTCTGAACACGGTGGGCCGGATCAACCCGGTTTCATCCACCAGGGCTGACACCGTCGCAGCGCCTCCGAAGCGCGCAAGCCCTACCAGGATCGCGACCTTGGGCCGGCTGATACCCAGCACCACTAGGTCCTCGACCTCGGCCGGGATCGGCGCCTGATTACGTTGGGGCACGCCGCTCATCATGTCAGTTCCTCGTTCCGGTCGACCAACCACCAATATTGCATTTAATGCACTTGGCTACTACGTTGAGGCTACCCGGACGGCGCGTGGGCTGTCGAGGCGCCTGTCGGCCAAGTTCTATATCGTTCGAGATAGAAAGGAACACCCCCTCCTCGTCCCCCCTTCATGCCTGTTTCGCTGCGGCTAGCCCCCCCCTTAACGAGTGACTCGCTTCGGCGCGGCGCATGAGAAAGAGAAAAGTGTGTCTATGTCTGCTGAACTCATTCCTCCACCGCACTATCCCGACCGCGATGACACCGTCCCGACAAGGGACCTTGTGGCTACGGTCGCAGCGCCTACCCCGGTCACTCCTCAGGGTGCGACGCACGCCCAGCATCCGGTGTTCTCTGACCGGGCAATGGCCCGCCGCGACCAGAACGTCACCGCGACCACCGACCCCACCCCCCAGGGTGGGTCGAATCGGTCCTTGCTGGACGCGCTCCGTGATCGGCCACGGCGCATCTCCGCACGGGAACTCACAGGATTCGAACAGGCGATGCGTGCCAATCTGGCCGCTCCCATCAAGATCGCCATCGTCCAAACCCGAGGGGAGGCAGGCAAGACCATCACCACGTTCGGTTTGGGTAGCGCACTAAGTGTCGCTCGTGGCGGGGGAGTGGCAGCGTTCGACAACGACGAAGCTCCCGGAGACCTTGCTGATCGCCTCGAACGGAGCAGCCCCGCCAGCATCGCGGACCTGCTCGCAGGTTCCCCGTGGAAGAACCAGGTGGGACTGGAGTCTGTCCTGCAACACCAAGCATCCGGCTACATCGATGTACTGGCTGCAGACCCTCACGGAGGATCCGCGATCACCGTTGAAGAGTTCAACGCCGTCATGGAAGTCCTCACCACCTACTACAGGATCGTGTTGATCGACAGCGGCAACTCCACGCGCGCCGAAAACTGGCAAGCGGCCCTCGATGCGGCCGACGTCCTCGTCGTCCCCATCAAGCTGCGTACCGATCACATCGTGCCTGCAGGACGCCTCTTGCGTGCACTACGTGACGCGGGCGTTCCGCTGGCAGGTCGAGTTGTCCTCGCGCAGTCGTGCGGCCGTGACGACCGGCATCTGAAACCCGCCGAGCGCGATCGCATCCTGAGCGAACTCGACCTGGACCAATACCCCCTCATCGAGATCCCCACCGACCGCGCCCTGGACAGGGGAGCCACCCTGCGGTGGTCAGAACTCCGCCCCCGCACCCAAGCCGCCTACGCCCACCTCGGCGCCACAGTCCTCAGCCTGGCCATCAAGCAGAACTAGCACCCCGAAAGGAACCCCCATGTACAACCCCTTCGACGGCGTCACACCCTCCCTAGGCCCATTCGCCCAGTACCTCAACGGCCCCATCGGCATCGGTTTAGCACTCCTAGGCGCACTCGTCCTGGTCTACGCCGGAGCCCACCTCATCGTCTCAGCGACGGCCCTCATCCGCGCCCGCCGTTCCGGACGCCCCCACCAAGCCGAAGAGGCCCTCAAGGACATGGCCGCCCCCGCAGCCGCGATCCTCTTCGTGATCCTGGTCCCCGTCATCTACCTCGCAATCGTCTCGGTCCGCTAACCGCCTCACCCGGAACTGGAGAACCCCCATGCGCGAAGCGTTTGCCACCAAGCCCTGGCTGAAGTACGTCCTCATCGTCGTCATCGCCCTAGGACTCGTGGCCGCAGGAATCGGCGTTGGCCGACTCACCACCCCTGCACCCACGCCCAGCGCACCCACTCCCGCCCCCACACCGACCGCAACCCCCACTGGACCGAACGTGCCGGTGTACTCCACCGTCATGACCGAGGTCGCCGGAGCTCCCGGCTTGTGGTGGGGCACCGCCACCGTCACCAGCGGCTACACCGACACCATCCTCGGCGTCCCCATCGGCTGGAAACACACCGTCGACGGCGCCATCGGCGCGGGTGTCAGCAGTTTCGTGTCCCTGACTAGCCTCAACAACGCCAAACTCGACACTTCGAGGCAGTTGGATGATCGACTCCTGACAGCCAACGCCCGACAGGCCCACCGCACGACTCAGGAGTACTGGGACATAACTAAGGCTTGGTATCACCTCAACAATGAGGGGCAGCCCCTCGACGGAGCTGGCGACATCTCCACGAGCCGGAAGCTCTACTGGCAGGGATACCCCCGCTATGCCGCCTACAAAGTCACCGAACTCCACTCCACCGGAACCGACCTCGACACCGTCCACGTCTCTGTCTGGATGCCGACCGTCGACGGGGTCACCGAAAGCGACGACCTTTCCCCGCTACGCCTCCAGTGGGGGCAGATGAACCTAGTGATGAAGTGGGAGGACGGCGATTGGCGCACCGATTCGTTCGAGCCAGCCCAGGCCCCCCAGGGCAGTGAGCGGCGTGCGAATCTTCCTTGGTCGACGGTGGCTAGTTTGTTGGGGCCGGGGTGGAGCATCCCGGCGGATGCGACCGACAAGCCCTACGCCGGGGTGGTGCTCGCCCGATGAAGAAGCGTTGGCTCGGCATCGCGATCGCGCTAGTCGCGGCGGGATTCCTCATGGTCACACCCAGTTCTGCTTTCGCAGGTTCGCAGGTCCCTTGCCAAAGCGCCGACCCGCTGCTCAGCGCACAGCTCTGCACGGATCAGGCGCCGAAGCCGTCTCCAGTGCAGGGGTCTGCGTCGCCGGAGCCGTCGGCTGAGCCCTCTGCGTCGGCGGGTGTGTCTGCTCGGCCGTCGACGGCTGCGGAGGAGTGGGCGTCTGAGGCTGGTCGGTCGGTAGGTGGGGTGTCGGGGCAGGTTCGAGAGGCGTATCAGCGTCCACCGTCGTTGGTGTCGTCGGCGACGGCTGTCCCGTATGCGTTTACGTGGGCGATTGGGATGGTGATTTTTGCTGTTGCCTTGTTGGTGACGGTGGGGCGGGCGTCTCGCGATAACCCTCAGCAGCGTGCTGAGTTGAAGGCGCAGGCGGCGAAGTTGTGGCTGTACTACCCGGTGATGATGTTTGTTCCGATGGTGTTCAAGTTGGGGGTCGACACCATGGTCGGGATGAGCGAGGGCATGGTGTCGGTGTCGGGGCAGGGATTCAACACGTTCTTGGACTCCTTTGGTGCGGAGATCTCGAAGGATCCGCTCAGCCTGGTGACTGGGGGTTTGGGTGGTGCGGTTGTTGGCTTGTTGATGTTCCTGGGTGTGTTGGTGGTGATGTTGGTGTGGCTGGTGGAGGACATCACTGCTCAGTTCGGGGTTCAGTTGTTGATGTTGCTGATCCCGATCACGGGGGCGTTGAGTCTGTTCCCGCGTGCGGGGCGGCGGTGGTCGGCACGTGCGGCGGGGTTCGTGTTGGGTTGCTTGTTGACGCCAGTGGTGACGCGGTTCACCTTCTGGGTGTCGTGGATGATCGGTGCTGATCTGGTCACGAACGCGTCGGCGAACGTGTTGCACACGCTGCTGATCGTCATCGTGGTGTTGACGTTGATCACGTCGACGCCGGTGTTGTTGGCGTATGTGATGCCCATGCTGCTTCCGCAGGGGAGCGGGGTGTACGGAGGTGGCGGCAGCGTTGGTGGGCAGTTGTTGGAGGGTGGCAGGCAGCTTTCTGATGGTGTGCAGGATCTTGCGCGCAAGTTCTCCAAGGGTGGTGGTGGCGATAAGGCTGCGGCTGATCAGGCGGGTGCGGATGCGGTCTCTGAGGCGTCGGCGGCGCGGACGGGGGCTGGTGCAGCTGAGGCTGGCGCCGGCGCTGAAGCCGCCGGTGCCGGGGCTGCTGGTGCTGGTGCTGTCGCTGGTCCCGTTGGTTTAGCGGCCATGCTTGCTTTGGCCGCTGCGCAGAAGGTTGTGGGGGCGACGTCGGCGGCGACAAAGAACGCGGCAGCTCAGCAGCTGCAGGGTGGCGGTGGGGCGACAAGCGGTGGTGGTGAGAACGTCTCCCTACCGTTGCCGCGTCGTGGCACGACGGCCCCGGCTAGCGAAGCTCCTGCCAGTGAGGTTCCTGCCGGTGAGGGTGATGCGTCGAGCGGTGTTGCATGGTCTGACGACAACTCTGACGCTGTGACTGGTTCTGATGGATGGTACGGCGCTGATGACGCTGGCTTGGGGGGTGCCCCCGACGGTTGGGGAGGAGGGTTCGATCCTCGTCCGCCTCAGGATGAGGGATATTCCACTGGAATATCGGAGCCGAGTGCTCCGGTCGAGGTGGTTCAGCCTGCCCTGGTGGAGCCTGTGGGGGAGTACCCAGCTGGTTCCTTGGGGGACGCTTCCCCGCCGCCGCACCAAGCGGTACCTGAGGATCCGCGGCCGCGTCGAGCGGTGCCTGGGGATCAGCATCCCGCGAATGTGGCCAAGAGCACCCCGCCGATCCAGGGAGGTTTGTGATGGCTGGTGTTGAGCGTTCCACGTATTGGTTGGGTGGCGCGTCGACGGTGCCGTTCGTGACGCGCCGCAAGGTCATGGTGGTGATTGTGTTAGGGGTGGGCGCGTTCACCGCGTTGTGGTTTGTGGTGCGTGCCCAGAGCATTCCCGCGACGGTGGTCGCGTTCGTGTTGGGTGGTGCCGCTGTAGCGGTGTGGCTGCGGCGTGACGCTGAGGGTGGCCGATGGATTGTGTCTGGCCTGGATCGGGTTCGTGGCTGGCTGTCGCTACGGGCCCGGTGGGACGAGTTCGATCCTGAGGTTGAGGTCCGTCCGTTTTGGCTGGAACGTGTAGAGGTCGCCAGCGTTGCTACCGGTGATGGTCACGATCTGGGGTTGCTCGATGACGCGACTCACCTGGTCGCGGTGTTGGAGGTTGATGGGGGTGGGCACGCGATCCAGACTGCGGCGGCGCATGCGCGTCGTGAGCGGGCCTTCCGTGCAGTGTTGCGGGCGTGCTCGCGTCCCCGAGTCGCGGTGTCGCAACTTGATGTGATGACGTCGTCGTTTCCGACCCGCGAGGGAGACCTCCCGGCGGTGTCGTTGGCGCAGTGGGTGACTCCTGCGGTGGCGCAGTCGATGGCCGATGTCCGCTCGCAAGCTCTTTTGGGGACACAGCAGTACCGGTCGTGGGTAGTTGTCAGGATGCCGGTGGACCAGCTCGCTGCAGTGATCCGCGAGGACGGGCTGGCCGTGACGCCTGACCGGTTGAACCAGGCCGCACTAGAAACGGTTGGCCAGGTGACCCGCCTGTTCATGGACAACGGCATCGGGGTGCATCGTGGCCTGTCGTCACGTCGGTGGGCGGCGGTCATTCGCGGTTTGCTGTTGTGTGACCGCAGCGTCGATGACACGGCTGGGATTCGTGACTTTTGGCATGCGTGGCCAGCGTTTGAGGTGGATCGTCGTGAGGGGGCGGTGACCGTCTTCGATCCGGCCACAGGGGAAGCCAGTTGGCACCATGCCACCGCATCGATCCCGCGTTCGGGATGGCCAACCGCTGCGGTTCATGGGCGCTGGTTGGCGCCGTTGGTTTTGTCTCATGAGGTGTCCCATCGCGTGGTGGTGAACAGCTTCGAGTTGCTGTCCCCGATGGAGGCGTCCGGGTTCGCCCGGGATCAGTTAACGACTGCGGCCAGTTTGCGGGTCCGGCAGCGTAGCCAGGGCAAGGTCGGCACCGGGGAGGTTGAGGTGGCGGAATCTTCGGCCGCGTTGGTCGCGAAGGATGTTGCCGTCCACCACGCTGCCGGGTTGCGGGTGTTGACCCGGGTGATGGTGTCGGGACGCTCGGCAAGCGAACTACGTCGAGCCCAAGAGGAAATCGAGACGATCACCTCTAACGAGATGGGGGTGACCCGCATCAACTGGGACACCACCCGACCCACGTTGGGTGTGTTGTCGGTCTTGCCGTTGGGAAGGGAACTGCCTCGTGACTACTGACACCGACCCCGCCACCACCACCCCGTGGGAGGGCGTCCAACCTGACCAGGAATTCGACCGAGCCGTGCACCGAGCCGCCGACACCAGCCCCCACCAAGACGCCGATCCCACAGCCATGGAAGCCCCGCTCGGGCGTCGGCTGGGGTGGGGTGGGCGGACCCGGAAACGGATGAGCCGCTGGTGGTATCGGCGGCTGCGGACCCGGTCGGCACGCCGTTTCCTCTCGTTTGCTGGCTGGGATTGTGCCCGTTCGGTGACCACGTTCACCAGCTCCAACCAGGCCGCACCGCTGGATCCGCTGCTGACAGCGACCCGGCCTGCAAGCTACGGCGACCTGGCAGGTACCGACCTGCTGACCTTCCAACCACTGTCGGGCAGCATCCAGTACCTGTACGGCGCGGGAGTGCTCACCGCCCCCATGGGAGTCATCATCGGGGCAATCGGCGTCCGCAAATCATCCCTAGCCAAAACGCTGTACGGGATCCGTCCCGCCACCCGCACCGGCACGCGGTTGGCTGTATTCGACCGCAAAGCCCAACGCGACGCAGGCGACATGCTCGCTGGCGAGTACGGACGCCTCGCTGCGGTCGTCCCACACGCGGAAGTCCTCACGGTGCATCGCGACCGCAGCAAGGGCACCCGCCTTAATCTGCTCGACCCACTCATCGCCCCCATCACCAGCGAAGCGCAACTGGGACAAGACGAACTGCTGCGGATGGTCGCTACCGCCGCGCTAGAGCGCCCCATGACCGCCGAGGAAGGGTTCGCCCTCCAAGCCGCCCACCACGCGGGACTAGCCGACGCCGCCACCGCAGGACGGGTCGCGATCTTGTCCGATGTCGTGGCACGGCTCTACGCCCCCGACTTATCGGCAGTGCCTGGCCCCCGCGACAACACCGGCCAGCCGATCCTGACCGGCCGAGGCATCGTCTCAATTGAACGCGTCACCGAGTGGGGGCTCCCCGTCGCGCTCGCCTTCGAACGGTTCCTCCAAGGCGACCTATCCGGCATCATCGACGGCCCTACCGCTGGCCCAGACGGGCATCCCCTCAACCTGGACGCCCCCATGCTGGTCATCGACACCAGCGCCCTCGCCGAAGGATCCACCGCGCTCGCGTTGATGATGGCAATCATCTCGACCTACCTGATGGCACGCTGGTCACGTCTGCCAGGCTTCAAACAACTCATCCTCGAAGAGGCCTACGCCGCCGACGACCTGGCCATGGTCGGGGAAGTGCTCCGTGCCCTCGTCAAACGCTCCCGTGGCGTCGGCGCCGCGATCATCGCAGTCATGCATCACCTCTCCGACTTGAAAGAAGGCTCCCCCCTCCACAGCCTGATCAAGGAAGCCGGGGTGGTCCACATCTTCCAGCAAGACAAGTACGAAGACGCCAAAGCGGCAGCGACCATGTTCGACCTCCCCGACGACATGATCCCCACCATCCAAACCCTTCCCCCCGGCGTCCACGTCTGGAAACGCGGCCGACTCGACCCCACCCTGGCTGTCGCGTTCCGCAGCCCCCTCGAGGCCTGGATCACCGACACCGACACCGCCATGCGGAACCAGGAGTAACCCCATGGATCAACTCACCCGCCTCCTGAACCTGATCCCCTGGTGGGTCTGGCTCCTCCTCGTTGCTGCCTTCGTCCTCTACACCCTTGTCTTGATCGTCAGCCCCTCAGCTAGTAACCCAGGCCGGACACGTCGAGGCCCTGAAAGCACCGCAGCCCAGGAACGCGAAACATCCTCCAAGTGGGCCACCAAGAGAGATCTCCAACCCCTCATCGTGAAAGGGGCCCGCCGCGCCGAACCTCGTCGTCAGCGCCTCGGGTTTCTCGGCAAAGACCTCATCCAAACAGACATCTGCGCCTCAGTAATGGTGGTGGCCCCCACCGATTCAGGAAAGACAGCAGGCAACGTGGTCCCTGACATCCTCGACCACGTCGGGCCCGCCGTGATCACGTCCGTCAAGACCGACGTCAAAGACCTCACCCAGTTCTGGCGCGCCCAGCAAGGCCCCGTGTGGACCTTCGACCCCTCCGAATCTTCCGGCCCCACTGTGCGATGGTCCCCCCTCAGCGGCGTCCACACCTGGGCCGACGCCATCGAGGCCACCCGCTGGCTACAGAACTCCAGCAAGGTCGAGAAGCGCGGCATGGAGGACCGCGAGTTCTGGGACGCGAACGCCCGCAAAGTCCTCGCCCCCCTCCTACTCCTGGCCGCCAAACGAGGCGGAACCATGCGCCAAGTCGTCCACTGGGGCAACCAACTCCGCACCCTCGAACACACCTTGTCCGAACAGATCCACGAACTCGGCGTGCCCGAAGCGTTCGACTACTTCACCGCGTACCGCGGGCTCGCTGACCGCACCAAATCATCCGTCGACGGCACCCTCTTCATCGTCCTCGAAGCGTGGGGCCACCCCTCCATCCAAGATGCCGTCGACATCACCGCCCAAGACGACACCGACGTCCTCAACCTCGCCACCATCTTCGAAGAAAACGGCACCCTGTACCTGGTCGCCCCCATGTACGAACAAGAACTATTCACCCCCATCTTCGAAACCCTCGTCAGCGCCGTGTGGCGCGAAGCCCAACGCCGCTACGCCACCAGCGGTGTCATCGACCCACCCCTAGCCCTCACCCTGGACGAAGCCGCCAACATCGCGCCGCTCCGCGATCTCGACAAGATCGCCTCCACCGGCCGAGGCATGGGCGTCAAACTCAAATCGGTATGGCAAGACGAAGCCCAAGTCATCAACATCTACGGCCCCGAACGCGCCCGCACCATCTACTCCAACCACACCAACAAACAATTCCTGGGCGGGATCAGCGACGACCAAACCCTCGAACGCGTCAGCCGCCTCATCGGGAAAGCCACCGTCGAACGACTCCAACACTCAAACGACCGCACCGGACGCACCACCGTCTCCACCAGCACCACCGACATCACCCTCGCCCCACCCGAATGGATCCGCCAACTCCCCACCGGGCAAGCACTCGTCATCGTCAAAAATTTCAAACCCATGCACCTCACCACCCAGCCCTGGTACGTCGACCCCGACCAACGAGCCCGCATCGATCCCACCATCGCCGCAGCATTCGACAACTACTACGCGACAGCACCCAAGCGCCGTGCCAAGACCAGGAGCTGAAGGTGACCCAGAACACCCAACCCGAACCTGACCACGGGTACGACGCTTCCTCGGCTTCCGCCAAAAGCGAGGAAGTGCTCGAAGAACTCGCCGCTGTAATCGATGACCTCAGCAACGAAGTCGCTGCCCGAAGCACACACCTCACCCAACTCACCGCCGACGTCGACCAACTAGGACAAGACGTCGACGCCCTGGCGAAAGTCCTCAACACCCACCTCACCGCATGGGACGACATCCACCAGGAGTCCATCGCCTGGGCCAACGACTGGCTCATCCCCACCTTCAGCCTCTACATCGAACTCGAAGGCTGGAGCGACATCCCCGCCCTCCGCTCAGAGGTTCAAGCTCTCTTCATCGGCTACCGCGCCATGGCAGCCGCAAAAGAAGCCTCCATGACACCACTGGCCTGGCACGACAGCCTCGACCGCTCCATCGCCCGCATCCCGCAACACCGCATGCGCCACACCGACGCCCAAAAACACCACCACGCCGCACCAACCACCCCCAACACCCACGAGACCCAACCCAACGGGTTATCCCTCCTCGGCCTCCCCAACCACCCCCCGGCACAACCAACCTGACCCGCACACACCTTCGTCGGAGCGACGTTCAACAGTGGTGCAACCGTGGCCTTCAACGGGATGGAGTTCAGCGGTGACACCCGTCACCCGAAAGGGGAGTACGTTCCATGGTTGGTTTAGCCCCTGCCCTGGCGGCGGGTCGTCTCCCGTTCCACTACTAGCGTTCGGGCCCTTCAGGGCTAGGTGTTGCTGGCCAGGAGGTTGTTGACGGGCGCTCGGCTCGTCGAGCGGGATGATAGTCGGGTGGCTCCGGTTATCTATCGGGAGGAGAGGCTCCATCCCGGCTTGTCCGAGTGGGTGACGTGCGCGTGGACATACGAGCGGGTGTACGGCGATGCGGATGTCGAGACGGTGATGCCTGACGGCACGGTCGAGCTCGTCGTCCAGCTTGCCGCCCCCTACACGGACGCAGGCGTAGAGCTACCGACATGTGTCGCGATCGGGACACTCGATCGTCCGCTCGTTCTGACAGCCGAGGGCGCCATGCAAGTCTGGTGCGTCAGGTTCCCGTGGTGCGGCCTGGCCCCGTTCGGGGACGTCAGTGCCTTCGCCGGACGACAATGGGCAGCGGCAGGAGAGGCCGACACGTTCGCCCGCTGGATCGCAGCCGCGATCGAGACCTACGCCGCGCGCACCCCCAAGCAGCGCGCGACCGCGCAGCCCCGGGGACGCGCCGACGAGCGCACCGGCTCGACCCGATCGTTCTCCATCCCC
>RRZU013225403.1_pt1 | contig 14918 bp, 17 predicted proteins | sample 2165561 | NCBI WGS metagenome assembly RRZU01 (sample SAMN10456909, study PRJNA506462) | wastewater metagenome | isolation source: wastewater sludge | place: USA: Moscow, Idaho
ATTCTTTGATATTTTTATTTTTAACACCTTTTGATCCACCTCTTGCACAAATTGTGCATAAAATATTACTCATCTATTTTGCTCCTGTATAATTGATATAGTATCCATAACTTCTAATGCTTCTTTAAAAGTACAGACATTTATTTGTTGATTAAAAATATCTAAATGCATTTTTTCAAACATATAATTTCTTTCTAAATTTGAAAAACTATATGTTTCTTCAACTCCATTTTTATCTTTTTTAATTAATTTATTTGATATAAAATCTAATTCATAAGTATATTCAAAGGTTTCAACAAACAATTTTCTATGAGTATTTTTACTTATGTAATCTACCGAGATATTTACTAAAATATCTTTATGTGTCTTTCCTATTAACATAGTTAAATCATCAGAATCTATTTCTAAATCTGAAATTTTAACTTGATAACTTTTTATTTCATTAATTTGTCCACATAACCATTGAACATAGTCAATCTCATGGCTTAAATCAAGTAATACGCCTCCACCTTCATCTTTTTTTGCACTATAACAATTTTTATAGTCTATGTTTGGTCTCCAAGATGGTAAATATTGACTACATTTAGCATTTACTAGAAGTATTTTCTCATTTTTTACAAATTTTTTTAGTTTTTCTAGTAATGGATGAAATCTAAGAACATATCCAATAAATAATTTATTATTTTTTATTTCCAAATATTTTTTTGATTCAAAAAGAGGTTTTTCACAAAATATTAATTTATCTTTAACATTTTTTTCTAAAAAATTTAGTTGTTCAAAATGTTTATTTGTTTCAGAAGCTATCACAAAATAATCATATTGATTAATATTATTTACAACTTCCAACTTTTTATAGCAAATTTTATTTTCAATATTTTGTTTAGTAACTAAATCTATACTTTGAACTTCAGATAGTTTAGATAATACATCATAATGTCTTTTCCCTATTGAACCAAAACCTATAATTAAAACTTTCAATTATTCTCACTTAATTCTAAATTATTATTTTTTAAAACCCAAGTTCCATTATTCTTCTTAATAAAAAGTTCTGGATTATATTGATTATCTATAATTTTCCAAAATTCTTTTTCACTATATCCAAAAAATTGGCAAAATTCTCTTACACTTCTTGGATCTAAAGCATGATCATGTTTTTTTACAAGTTCAATAGCTTCACTTCTAGTAAGCATTCCATATCTTACCATTCTTGCACTATAATCTGTTGCTGAAGCATGCCCAAATTTTGGATATTTCATCCAAGAGTGAACTAAATATGCTGGAGTATCTACTTGATCAAATTGTTCTACATGGTGAGTTCTAGTCCATTCATGAGTTAAATCATGAAATCCATATTTTTTTGCAATTTCATAGTTATCAAAACTACTCCATTCTAAAAAATAACTAAGATAAATTGGATCTAATTTATCTATATCATTTTGATGCGGTGGTTCGAAAAAGTTTAAATTTTTTTCTTCAATACCAATGGCTAAAAGCTCTTTTGTTGGAATTCCATTTCCTACTCCATTGCTTATTTGATCTTTTGAAGAATATGTTTCAATAGCACCTGCACCACCATATTCATAAGCTACATTTTCACCATAAACTAAAAGTGGTGTATTAAATTTAACAGCCATATGTAAAGGATAAGTATAAATATATCTATCTATAAAATATGTAGGTTTACCATATTTTTCAAAAGTATATTTCCCAATCTTTTTTTGAGCTTGAATATTTGGTTTCATTGATATCAAATCACAACTAAAAGATTCAGATATATTTTTTAGATTATGCACTCCTGCATTTGTCATAGGGAAATTATCTTCAACTGAAACAAGAAGTGGATTCATACCCATTTTTTCTTTCATAATATATACTTGAAAGTGGCTATCTTTACCACCTGATACAGCTATCATACAATCATAAGCATTTGGCCCATTCATACCTCTATATTTATTGCAAAGGATCTCTAGTTCTTGCCATCTTTTTTTGTAATCAACATTTTTTCTATTTTCATAAGACTGACAAGCTGCACAAATACCTTTATCATCAAAAGTAATCCCAGGTCTAGTATTTGGCATAACACACTTTGTACAATATTTCATATTCACTTCTCCACCATATTTAATTTAAAAAATCTCACTATATTCATCATTTGCTTTTTTATACTCTTCCATTCTTCCAATGTCTATCCAATATTCTCTAAGAGGGAATGATATAGCATTTTTACCTTCACTTATTATTTTTTCAAACAAAGTTGGCATATCATAAAACTGGTTTTCAGGAATATAATTTAAGACTTCAGAACTTAACATATATATTCCTGCACTTACAAAAAATTTATGAGTAGGTTTTTCTTCTATAGATGCTATTTTACTATCTTTTATATTTACAACTCCATAAGGAACTTGAAAATCATATTCTCTAACACACATTGTTCCAATAGAATTTGTTGCTATATGATAATTGTGAAGATGCTCAAAATTTACATTTGTAAGTAAATCTCCATTCATTACAAAAAAAGGCTCATTTGGTTTTTCTTTTAAAAGACTCAAAGCCCCAGCTGTTCCCATTCTTTGATTTTCTAAAATATACTCTATATTTACACCAAAATCACTTCCATCTTTAAAATAATCTTGAATAATATGAGATTTATAGTTTACACACATTATAATATTTGTATATCCATACTCCGCAAATTTTTCTACTATTGTTTGAAGTATTGGTTTATTCCCTACTTTTAGCATAGGTTTTGGAGTGGTTTCTGTAAGAGGTCGAAGTCTTGTTCCAAGTCCTCCTACCATAAGAATTACTTTATTAGTTTTATCTTTTGGTTTTATTAGTTCATCAAGAATTTCTATTCCTATTAAATTACCATTGTCATCAACAATAGGAATTTGATGGATTTTCTTAACCCTACAAATATTAATTATTTCTTCTTTTGAATTATTTATATTTGCAACAGTTGGAGTTTTAAAATAGATATCTTTTACAGATTCATTCAGAGATATATTATTTAAAAGAGCTCTTCTAATATCTCCATCACTTATAGTTCCAAGAAGTCTTTTATTATCATCAACTACAATAGCCAACTGCTTAGAACTTTTGTCTATAATCTGAAGAACTTCTAAAATAGAAGTGGATTCTTTTACTATAATATCTTCTATATTTTTCATTATCTATTTTCTTTCCATATTGGATGTTTTAATTCCCACTTTCCATAATTTTTTTCCCATAAATGTGGGCTTCTAAATTTTTCAATAGCATCGTTATACTCTTGTAATGTTATATCCATATATTTACAACAATCATTTATATATTGTTGAGGAAATTCTCCATCAAATCTTTTTACTAAAGCTATTCCTTCCTCTCTTGTAATATCACCATTTCTGATTTCTTGAGCAGAATCATAAGTAGCTCTTCCTATTCCAAATTTAATTGTAGTTGTATGATAATGCAACCAATCAATTTTATCATCTAGAGAACTATATTTACTAAAACTTCCTTCTGTTCTATGATCATTTGGCATAAAATCACTATTTTCTATAGAATAGTAATATGTTTCTTGAGGATGCCATTTCACATAATATCCTAAATAATGTACTTCTGTACCTGTTTTTTGTATTTCATAAGGATTTACAGGAAAATATGCTTCTAAGTCAGATAACTTAAATCCATGTTTTTCAATTAGCTCTATTGCAGGAACACCACCTAAAACCAAATCTTTAATACTAAGTTCTGCACTATAATATTTAGGGTCTCTAGTTGGTTTTTCATTATCTTCTATTGCATTTCCATATTCTGCTTCATTTTCCCCAAATATTACCAAAGGAATATCGAGTAAAACAGATAATCTAGGGGCAAGATTCTTCTGTCCCAAAATAAAAGGTTGAAATGGATGTCCAAGATTTAAAAAGGCGCTTCGAGTTAAAAATCTGTGTAATTTTTTATTTTGATTATAAGTGTAGTTTGCAAAACCTGCATTCAACCATGAATCAAAATTTCTCCTTCCAATGCCAGTATATAAAGCCGGTGGCCATGTAATAAGTATTGGATTCATATTATATTTATACTTTAAAATATGTGCTGCTTGAACACTGTCTTTTCCACCACTACCGGGAACTACAACATCATATCGCCCATCATTTCTTCTAAATTTATTACATAATTCTTCTAACTGTTTATGTCTTTCTTCCCAATTAATTAACTTTTTCTTTTCAGCATATTTGCATGCTTCACAAATACCATCTTCATCGAAAGCTAATGTTCTTTTTTTTCGCCCTCTTTTTGCTTAAATTCAACTGTAGAAGAAGGTCGTTGGTTATTCATTGTACATTTCTTACAAAATTTTACTTCTAAAGGTAATCCATATTTTCCTAATAATTCACTCATTCTATTCTCCTACAATTCTATAAAATTTTTAAATAATTTAATTCCAGCTTCCCTACTTTTTTCTGGGTGAAACTGAACTCCATATATATTATCCTTTTGAATAGAAGAAACAAAGTTATGTCCTGCATAATCTGTCAAGCTAATAATATTAGTATAATTAACAACTTCATAAGAATGCATAAAATAAAATTCTTCATTTTCTAAACCACTTAAAAGTTTATTAGTTTTTATTACATTTAATTTATTAAACCCCATGTGTGGAACTTTTGCATCAACTAAAATTGGTTTAACTTCAGCATCAATTTTACTTAATCCTTTAGTTTTTCCATATTCAAACCCTAACGTTGATAAAATCTGCATTCCTAAACAAATACCTAGTGTTGGTTTTTCTTCAATTTCTTCAATTAATGTTTCCAGCAAATCATCTTTTTTTAACTCATTCATAGCGTCATTAAAACTACCAACTCCAGGAATAACTATTTTATCAACTTTCTTTAGATCTTCTTTTTTGTCTACAATCAAAACTTTTCCACCAGCTTTTTCTATAGCTTTTTTTATACTATGAATATTTCCTGCGATTCCATAGTTTACAATTCCAATTAAATTACTCATTTAGATACCTCAATTCCGTTATCAGATAAATATTTTTTAATCTCTTTTATATTAGTTAAATCATAATGCAACATACTTGCGATAGCTACACCACTTGGTTTAGCATATTCTATTAACTCTTTTATATCTTCTAGTTTACCAGCTCCACTTGCTATAACAACAGGAATATTTACGCTTTCAACAACTTTTTTTGCAAGTTCTAAATCAAATCCTCTTTTTCTACCATCTTTATCTACACTTTGAAGAAGAATTTCTCCTGCTCCTCTTTGTTCAACTTCTTTTACCCATTCTAAAACATTTTTATTTGATTGAACTCTTCCACAGTCTGTATAACATTCGTACCAGTTATCCCATTCTTTTGCTTCAATATTTACTACAACAGCTTGACTACCAAAAATCTCAGCTGCTTGATTTATAATATTTGGATTTTCTTGTACAGCATAAGTATTTATTAGAACTTTATCTGCTCCATAGTGAAATAGTTTCGAAAAATCTTCAATACTTCTCACAGCTCCACCTACTCCAAATGGTATAAATAACTCATTTGCAGTTTTTTCTATTTCTTCAAATATTATTCCTCTTTGATACAAAGAAGATACTATATCTATATACATAACTTCATCCGCACCTTGTTCATAATACTTTTTTGCTAATTCTTGAGGTGTTCCGATTTTTCTTAAACCTTCAAAATGTACTGGCTTTACTACATATGGTGGTTTAACATCTAACTTTGCAATTATTCTAGTTCTCACATTTTCTCCTATTAAAATTTAATATCATAAAAAGATTTTTTTAGTATATTTTTTAAATCTACATTTTTTAAAACCTCTATAATTTTTTTACTTGCACATCCATTACCATATTGATTTTCAACATTTTGCAAACTATTTTGGAATTCTTTTGAATATAATCTTTCAAAAGCTTTTTCTATATCAGTTTTATTTGCAGAACAATCTATTACACTATCAGCCTTTATTCTACCTTTTTGTCTATCTCCTATATTTATAGTTCCTATTTTAAAACTTGGAGCTTCTAAAAGTCCACTTGAACTATTTCCAACCATTGCATCAACAAATTGTAAAGCACTTAAATATCTCAATTGTCCTAAAGAAGTAAATCGTACTGATTTATGGAAGTTTCTAGCAACATAATCATCAATCATTTGATTTATTATTCTTCCATCTGTATCACTATTTGCTTTAGTAAAGATGATATTAGTCTCTTTTAATTCATCAATAACATCTAGTAATTCTTGAAATTGTTCTTGAGCCGTACTATTTTCCAAAGTTACAGGATGAAAAGTAACTAATATATTTTTTTTATTTAGTTTAAAATCTATAGAATTTTCAAACTCTTCTTTTGTTAAAAGTTTTAATCTTTTTATATTTTCTATTCCCATACCACCAACATTGAAAACTCTAGAAGGATGTTCACCCAATTGAATTACTCTATTTCTATACTCTTCTGTAGCAGTAAAATGTAAATGGCTCATTTTTGTAATACTATGACGAATAGATTCATCAAATGCACCTTCCGTTGTTTCTCCACCATGAAGATGAACGATTGGGATACGAGCTATCATAGCAGTACTAGTTGCACTAAATATTTCATATCTATCTCCAATAACTATCAAAATATCTGGTTTTAGTTCTTCAAAAGCTTCACAAAAAGATATTTGAGCTAACCCAATAGATTTTGAAATACCAATTGAAGTGTCAGAAGATAAAAGCATCTCTACTTTTTTATCAATTTTAAATTCTTTTTCTATCTCTTTATATGTTAAACCAAATTCAGGGCTTAGATGCATACCTGTAACTATAAGCTGAAGCTCAAGTTCTTTATCTGCTTCAATTTCTTTGAGGAGCCAATAAAGAAGTCCATATTCTGCTCTTGTACCAGTTACGACACAGATTTTTTTCATATTAGTTCATCTTCTTTATAATCTTTAGTTGCTATACTTCCTACTATTTCATCCCATCTCATTGGACTTATTCCGTTACCTGGTCTTTTTATAGTAAGATTATCTTCAAATAAAAGTTCACCTTTTTTAATATCCACTTTTGCAACAATTGATTTTCTTGCTATTTGTATATTTGGTATTTCACTTTTTGAAGGTTTTTTAACACAACTTCCTAGAGCTAACTCTATATTTCTTATAGCTTTTACCATCGCTTTTAGTTCGTCTGGCTCCAAACTTGCCTTATGGTCTGGTCCTTCCATAGTTTTATCTAAAGTAAAATGTTTTTCTATACAACAAGCTCCCATAGCAACAGCTGCAATATCCACTTCAATACCTAATGTATGGTCACTATATCCAAAAGCTACATCAAATGTATTTCCAATAGTTACCATAGCTTTTAAATTCACATCTTCCATAGGTGTAGGATACATAGTATTCGCATGTAAAACTGTTATATTTTCTTTTTTAGTCCCAGCGGCTATCAAAACATCTAAAGCATCTTCTATTTCACCAATATCAGCCATACCAGTTGATAAAATCACTTTTTTATTTAATCTTCCTATATGTCTAAGATATGGTAGATTTGTTATCTCACCACTTGGTATCTTAAATATTTCAAGTCCTAAATCACTCAAAAGGTCTATGCTATCATGATCAAATGGAGTTGACAAAAATATAATATTTTTAGTTTTACAATATAGCATAAGCTCTTTATGAGTATCGACATCTAACTCAAGTTTTTTTATCATATCAAATTGAGATTCGTTTTTATCTGTTGTTTGTTTTTGATATTCAGCTTTTTGAGCATTTTTTGATACAAGATTTTCAGCTTTAAATGTTTGAAATTTTACTGCATCAGCTCCACTCTCACTTGCTACATCAATCAATTTTTTAGCAAGTTCACTTGAACCATTATGATTTACCCCCGCTTCTGCTATTATAAACACTTTATTCATTTTACTATGCTCCCAGCTTTTATAAATCCATCTATTTCTATACTTTGTTTAGAAGTAGCATTACTTCCAAAAAAAGTATTTTCTTTTACAGTAACTCCACCGTTTATAACACTTGCTGTTGAGATATGACAATTGTCTTCAACTATACAATCGTGTTCTATAAGTGCTTTAGTATTTATTATACAATTTTTTCCTATTTTTGTATTTGCATTTACAAGTGCATGGTGCATAATAATAGTTCCTTCTTCTATACTAGAATGATTAGAAACATAAGCAAGTGGAGAGATTATCACCGGTAAATTAAACCCTATTTCTTTTAATTTATTATAAATTTTAACTCTTATTTTATTTGATTCGATTTGTCCTACTGTTATGAATGCATTTTTACATGAAAGAAAAATAGTTTCTAAATCATCATCACAAGCAATAATGTTATAATCTAAAACTTTTTTACCTATATTCTCTTTAGTATCAACTATTCCAATAATTTCGTATTTATTCTCTTGCTCAATAACATCAATAACACTATGACAATGTCCACCACCACCAATAAGAACAATTTTTTCTTTCATTATAAAATCACCGAACTTGGAATATTTACAACTCTCTCTTCAAGATATTTTGCATTTTTCAAATCATCTTTTTGACAATCTTTGAACATCTCAAGTTCATTCATAAGTTTCCAAATAGGTCTTGTCATAACACCATTTTTATTTGTAAACTCTAAAAATTCATTTCTTTGATTTATATCATTCAATAAAACTGCTTGAAGCCAATAGTTTGATTTACTATTTTCTGACTCTTCTATAAATTTAATACTATTTGATGAGAAAAATTCATCATATATTTTTGCTAACTCTCTTTTTGAAACTAAAAATTTTTCTAACTGTTCTAGTTGCGCAACTAAAAGTGCTGCATTTATATTTGGAAGTCTATAGTTATATCCTATTTCATTATGTACATATTCATATGGATGAGGGATTTTTGCAGTTGTTGTGATATGTTTTGCTCTTTTAGCCAAACATTCATCATCAGTTACGATAACTCCACCACCACCTGAAGTTATGATTTTATTTCCATTAAAAGAAAATGCACCAATTTTTCCAAAAGTTCCAGTATGTTTATTTTTATAATAACTTCCCAAGCTTTCTGCAGCATCTTCCACTAAAGTAATATTCCAACTATCACAAATCTCTTTTATCTCATCTATTTTACACGGATGTCCAAAAGTGTGCATTGGAACACAAGCTTTGATTTGTTTATTTGTAGTTTTATTTATACATTTATCGTCTATTACTTCACAATTTGTTTCTAAAAAGTTTTTAAGTGATTTTGGGCTTAACCCCATAGTATCTAAATCAACATCAATAAAAATTGGTTTTGCTCCAATATATGAAATCGCATTGCAAGTTGCTATAAAAGTAAGTGGTTGAGTTATAACTTCATCATCTTTTTTTACATCAGCTAAAAGTAGTGAAATATGAAGAGCTGCTGTACCATTTACTGTTGCTATTGCAAATTTACTTCCAACTGTTTTTGCAAACTCTTTTTCGAATGTATCCACATATTTTCCAACACTTGATACAAACGTAGAATCTATACAATCATTTAAATACTTCTTTTCATTTCCAATAAACCTCGGTTCATGTAAAGGAATAAATTCTTGTGTTTTAAAAGTTTCTTTTATAAAATCAACTATTTTTTGCATAATATACTTTCTCTTTTCTACTTAAATTCTAAAATTACTAAATCTTTTATTTCTTTCTTAAATTGTTCATTATCTACCACTTCCAAATACTTTAGTTTTAATAAATAACTTATATTATGAAAAATATCTATTTTTTTATTGTTTATTATAGAAATACTTATTGGTTGTTCTTCTACCCAATTAGAACAATTAAATTCCTTTGACTCTATACAAATTTTTTTAAAATACTCTAACAATGATAAATTTCTATATATGAATAGTTTATTACTATTATTAAATGCTTTTTTTGATATTCCATTCATTTGTGCTTCACCTAATCTTATAAAATTCTTATATAATACATTATCAATAACTACAAAAGTACTATTGTTAATTACTTCATCTGAAGATAAAAAATTTTCTATTATACTCTGCTGGTAAATCCATTCCCAATTGTATTTAATTTGATATTGAAAAGAGTTTAAAGAAAAACTATATATTGATAAAATCAAAATAAATATTAAAGAGAAATTTTTTTCAGATCTAATTATATTAAACAACAATATAACAATATAATAAAAGATTATACTAAAACCTAAAAATAGTAAAACTTGAAATCTACTATCTTGTTCCATTGAGCTAGGTATTTTCCCTACTATAATATATGGAAATGCTGCTAAAAAAAATATTACAATACCAACTATTAATAAATGTACATATTGATTTATTTTTTTATCAAATTTTATATTATTAAATAAAAAAATACATAAAAAGAAAATAATGCTTGTGTTTAATAAATTTAGTAAATATATAGATTCAATTACTGGATTTATTATATTAAAGTTTAGTATATTAATATAATTATCTATATTTAAAATATTATTAAATTCTATCTTATTATATCCTTCATATAATCCATATGGCTTAAACCAAATAGATTTAATAATATAAAAAGCAATTGGAAGAAGCATAAAATCCATCTTTGTTTTTACAAAAAATATAAGATTTTTTAATACACTTTTATCTAAAAAATAGTTTACATAAAATAAATAAATTAAAACTACTGTATAAAATACTAATATTGAATTTACCAAAAATGAGAAAAAAAACAAAGCTAAAATCAAAATTCTTTTTAGTATTTTTAAATCTTTATAATATTTTGAAAGAAAATAAAATGAAAGAAAAAATATAAAGGAAAATAATGTATATGGAAAATTTATTAAAGCGACTTTTACATTATATAAAGGAGCTACAAGAAAAAATATAGTTAGAAAAAATCTATCTTTTGAAGAAAATATTGATAAATCACTAAGTATTTTATAAATAAACCATCCACTAAAAAATAGTAATACAAAAGTTAAGGCTCTATAACTAAATACTCCTAAATAATTTATCATAAAATAGTGCAGATAACTTGTAATATAACCTGCAGATCCAACTGCTTGAGTAAACATAGCATTAAGAGTTTCTAAATCTTGGTCAACTATCACCCAATCATCCCAATAAATACCATTATAATTTAATAAAAAAGGAATATTTACTATAAAATATATACTAAATAAAATCCAAAAAACTTTTTTATTACTTTCCAAAAAATTCATTTATTCGTCCTAAAACTCTATTTATATTATCATCACTCAAACCATAATACATAGGTAATCTTATCAACCTTTCACTCTCTTTTGTAGTGAAATTATCATCTTCATTAAATCTTCCAAATTTTAACCCTGAAGGAGCTGAATGAAGTGGTACATAATGGAAAACTGCATTTATATTATTTTGTTTTAAATACTCAAGTAATAATGTACGCTCTTTTAAATCTTTTACTTTTATATAAAACATATGAGCGTTATGTTTACAATCTTTAGTAATAGTAGGTAAACTTATCAAGTTTTTATCTTCCAACTCTTTTAAACCATTATAATATTCATGCCAAGTATTTAACCTGTTTTGATTTATCTCATCAGCGAATTCTATATTTCCCCAAAGATAAGCCGCACTCACATCATTCATAAGATAACTACTTCCTATGTCAACCCAAGAATATTTATCTACCATACCTCTAAAAAACAAACTTCTGTTTGTTCCTTTTTCTCTTATAATTTCTGCTCTTTGCACAAATTTCTCATCATTTATAATTAAAAGTCCACCCTCACCAGCACTGGTATAATTTTTTGTTTCATGAAAACTAAAAGTACCTAAGTGTCCAATTGTTCCTAATGGTTTTTCTTTGTATGTACTCATCATACCTTGAGCTGCATCTTCCACCACAAAAAGATTATATTTTTTTGCTATATTCATTATAGTATCCATCTCACATCCAATTCCTGCATAATGAACAGGAACGATAACTTTTGTTTTAGATGTAATAGCTCGTTCTATTTTTGTTTCATCTATATTCATAGTATCTGGACGAATATCTACAAAAACTATTTTTGCACCTCTGAGGACAAAAGCATTTGCAGTAGATACAAAAGTATATGATGGCATAATTACTTCATCTTCATCTTTTATATCAAGTAAAAGAGCAGCCATTTCAAGAGCATGAGTACAACTTGTAGTTAAAAGTACTTTTTTACATTTTAATTTATCTTCGAACCATTTATGACATTTTTTAGTGAATTCTCCATCTCCAGAGATTTTATTACTTTTCATAGATTCCAAAACATATCTTTCTTCATTTCCTGTAAAAGGTGGTTTATTAAATGGTATCATTTTCCTAATCCTAATAAATAAATCCCTACTATAATAAAAAGTATTCCCAAATATCCAGATAAAGCTAACTCATCTTTAAAAAATAAATAACCAACTGCAACTGTAATTAAAAAATTTATTCCAGTTAGAATCGGTATAACTAATGAAAATTTATTAAAAGATAATGCTTTTATAGAAAAAAACATTGAAATAAAAATAAATACCATTGCTAAAATAATTTTAAAATCAAATAAAAATAAAATAAAATCTTTAAAATTTCCTATACGTCCAAGTAATAACTTATGTTTAATTATTGCAGCACCTGCTACATTAAAAATAGCATATAAAATTGAAAAAAGATATATGCTATAACTCATTTAATTCTCTTTTTTTTATAACTTTTGCAGGTATCCCTGCAACAATACTATATGATGGGACATCTTTTGTAACTACACTATTTGCAGAAACAACACTATACTCGCCAATAGTTACACCTTGTAGAATTATGCTATTTCCGCCAATCCAAACATACTCTTTAATATTTACATTCCCTGAAGTATCTGGTAAATCAAGATATTTATAATCGTGTCCTGCACCATAAATTTTAACATTTGGAGAAAATGTTACATTATTTTTTATATCAATAATTGTTCCTAAATTTGCTGATGTAAAAAACTCACAGCCACGATTTATACTTACATTATCTCCAATCCTAATGCCTCTCATATATCTAAAAAATGTTTTATAATCAATCATCACATTTTTACCATAACTTTTAAAAAATAATTTAAAAAAAAGATATCTAATAAAATGTGGCATTAGATCCATAACAAAAAAGAAAAGATTTATAATATAAGAATATACTAAAAATGCTTGTTTAAAAAAATATTTTTTTATAAAATTAATCATCTAAAACTCTTCATGAAATTTTTAGCATTTGTACCTTCATTAAATATCAAATCTAAAATGCTAACTCGATGTTCAAAAGGTGGATTGAGTTGTTCATACTCTTTGTAACCACTATAATCCATCCACTCTACTTTTATATTTTCTTTTTTTGCTAACTCTTCATCAAAGTAATCTTTTGCAGCTGGTCCACTTATATATATCTCTGCATTACAATCTTTACAAATACCAAGTAGCTTTTCTGTTTGCCCATCTACTAACTTAAACTCATTTGACCATCTAAGTTTTGTTTTGATTTCTAATATTTCATTTATAGTAGTTATAAACTTATAATTAATTTGGCTTAAATATTCTTCTTCACAGTTTAGATACATTTCTTCAAAAATATCTTTATAGTCTTTGAAATATTTTGATTTTGAATAATTACGAAGTATAGATTGCCAATGCTTTTTTGCCCAATCTTTTTCACTAACTTTTGTTTCATTTATTTTTTGAAAAAATTTCCCTTTTATTTCTATTGGAATACTAAGCCATTGTAAACCTTGTGGAGTTTTTATTTTATTTCTGTTTCTCCAATCTCTTCTAGTGTATTGCATATCATCATAAAGTATAAATTCATCTACCCTATTTATAAGGTCAAAGTAACCTTTCCATGGGATATAGTTTGATTGCAATATTGCTATTTTTTTCATTCACTATCTTCCAAAACTGCTAGTCCAAATCCTTCTTTACCATAGTCATTTCCATTGTATAACATGTATATTTTATCTTTATGCTCAAAAACAAATGGATAACAAATCATTTCACTATCCCAACCGCTTTCACTTACATCTATTCCTGAATCTTTTTTTCTATTCCATTTTATACCATCTAAACTATGTACATAACCTATTCTATATTTTGTACCATTACCTGATCTATAAGAAAACCACATATGAAAACCTTGATTATCCTTTAAAACAGTTGGTCTTGAGAATGCTTGAGCAATTCCTATTTCATAAGGGATAGCCAATCCTTTTTTTTCCCAGTTTTCACCATCACTTGATATAGCATATTTAATTACATGTACCATTTCACCATTTTGACTACTCCAATCAATAGTTGAACCATACCACATTTTATATATACCTTCATCTTTCATAATCCAAGAATAAGATAGGCTTACTTTGTCTTCTTCATTGCATCCGATATAAACACTATTTGGATTTAGCTTTAAAGAATCTAACTTATCATTTAACTCTAATCTTCCAATATCACCTCTCCAATGTCCACCATTTCGTATTTGCCAAGCCATAAATTGAATATAATTTTTATCTTCAATTTTATACATATTTCCAATACTTATTCCATGAGAATAAAAGCTATTTTCATCTCCATATTTAACTACAACTTCTTTACAAATAGAAAGAACTATTTTCTCTATTATATTAATATCAACATAGCCTACAGATGATTTATTTTCTTTATCTCTTCCACTAAAAAATACTCTATAAATATCATCTTTTAAATGAATTGCAAGAGGATTTGATGCATGTGATAATAAATATTCATCGATAGGTTTACAATGATATATTTGCCCTAATTTTTTCCAATTCATTTTAATCTACCTCTATGTCTTTAAAAATATTTATAAAATTTATATTATTAAAATCTTTGAATAAACTTTTTATTTTTTTAATATGTGCAGGATTAACCAATAAAACTAAATTAATAG
>RRZU010224427.1_pt1 | contig 14916 bp, 13 predicted proteins | sample 2165561 | NCBI WGS metagenome assembly RRZU01 (sample SAMN10456909, study PRJNA506462) | wastewater metagenome | isolation source: wastewater sludge | place: USA: Moscow, Idaho
AGACGGGGAGCCGGTTCGACCGTGCCAAGGTCGTCCGGGTTCTCGAGCCCTCCGCCGGGCGCGTCGCCCCACCGTGCCCCGTCGCGGATCGCTGCGGGGGCTGTGACTGGCAGCACGCCGATCAGGCGACGCAACTGGCGTCGAAGGGCGCGGTGGTCGCCGAACAGCTCGAGCGGCTCGCGGGCATCGCCTGGGGCGGCGAGGTGGAAGCGGCTCCCGGAGGTCTGACTGGCTGGCGCACCCGCGTGCGGTACGCCGTCGACGGGGCGGGCCGCGTGGGGTTCCGTGGGCGCCGCTCGCACGAGGTGGTGCCGCTGCCGCCGGAGGGCTGCCTGATCGCCGCGCCGCACGACGTCCCAAAGGCCGCCGCGTGCGCCACCCCGGGCGGCGAGGTGATCGTCGCGATCGGCGACGACGGAGCGAGCGTGGTCGGCAGCCGCGGACGATCCGGCCCGGACCCCGTCTCCCAAACGGTGCTCGGTCGTCGGTTCGAGGTCGGCGCGCAAGGCTTCTGGCAGGTACACACGCTCGCCGCAGAGACGCTCACCCACGCCGTCCTCGACGGGCTCCGGCCGCGCGCGGGGGAGCGGGCGCTGGACCTGTACTGCGGCGTCGGGCTGTTCGCGGGCGCGCTCGTCGACGCCGGATGTGTGGTGTTCGGCGCCGAGTTCGGCCGGGAGGCGGTGCGCCAAGCGCGCCTGAACGTTCCCGAGGCGCGGTTCGTCGCGGCGGACCTGTCCAAGAACCTGTCGGCGCTACCGCCGGCGGCGGATATCGTCGTGCTCGACCCGCCGCGCAAGGGTGCGGGGGAGAAGGCCGTGCGCGCCGTCGCGAACATGGCGCCCCGCGCCGTCGCCTACGTCGCCTGCGATCCCGCCGCCTTGGCGAGGGACCTCGCGTTCTTCGCAAAGGAGGGCTACGCCCCCTCCGCGATCCGCGCCTTCGATCTGTTCCCGATGACCCATCACGTCGAATGCGTGGCGGTGCTGGTGAGGACCGACCATGGATGAATGGTCCTTCAATCCATACACCGAGTACACGGCCGCGGACCGCAAACTGAGCGGGAAGTTGATGGGAGGCATCTACCCCGTGGGAAACCTTCTACGGGGTGCGTGGGAAGTCGAAGAAGATCCTGGTCTGGAGCAACTACAGACCGTACGGCGGTGGCCTCTCCGAGGTCGCCTTCACGTCGGCCACCAGCAAGACCGCCACGCGCTTCACCCAGCTGAACTACTGCTGACGCGCCAATACCGAGCCGCAACGACGCTGCAGCTTGTTTCATCCGGTCGGGTTTGAGATGATCCACGTGACCGCAGGCGAGATTTGAGAACCGTCCACCCCAGCAGCCAATCAAACCGAATCAGTTCTAGGGAGCCGCCCACATGACCAATGAGCCCGAGGTTGTTGCGGACCTGCTGAGGTCCCAGGGCGAGATGAGCTTTGTGGAGCCCGCAACGGCGTTACTCATCGCGGATTTCGAGGCGGCGCACGATCTTCAGTTACCGTCTCGACTCAAGAAATGGCTGCTCGTTTCGGACGGGGGCGACTTCTTTCTCCCCGCAGGGTTTCAACTGCGAGGAGTGGCACATCGTCCGTTGATTGACGTTGATGACCCGGATCGGCCGGATGATAGCTACGTAGTGATCGGTACGCTGTCTTCTGGTGACCCAGTTCTGTGTGAGAGATCAAATGAGCGGATCTCAATCTACAACCATGAGGCGAAGAGGATAGAAGCTGACGAATCATACGCGGATTTCCTAACCTTTCTGCTCAGCCTGGCCGCCGTGGTTGGAGTTGGCGACGACAATGTCTAGTAGGACTGCGGGCTCCAGCCGGGCGATCAGGCAAGCGTGGGAGAACGAGAGGCGCCTCGTACTCGAAGGCCAAGGTACTCGTGACTGGACCGACGAGCAGCAGAAGCAGATTGACGAGAAGGGTAGAGCTTACGACGACCAGGGTAGGGCTTTCGAAGGTCAGCACATGAAGTGTGTCTCCGTTTACCCGCAATATTAGGAGGATGCCCGAAACATCCAGTTTCTCTCGCGCGATGAGCACTTCGCCGCACATGGCGGCAACTGGAGCAACCCGACGAATGGCTACTACGACCCGGCCTCGAAGACCATGTCCGACTTCGGGGATGGACCTCCGCAGCCCTGCGCCGAGGTACCCCTCGCGAATCCGGTGTATGGCGCCCCACTCGGCTCGGCCAGCACCCAACCGGCCTTCGCAGGAGGTAATGGTGTCGATGTTGTAGCTGGCTCGAACGCGCGGCTAAAAGGGCTGCGGCGGGTGGGGCGGGCACTTCGGGATGCGTGGAAGAAGCCAATTGTGAGGACTGTGGCAAGCGCTCTCGCGGTTGGTGTCATTGGCGTGGCCAAGGAGGTGGTTAGTGGTCGTTTTGACCATCCTTCGAGCGGAGGTGACGCCACGCCATCGACACGGCAATCTGTGAGTCCAGATCTGGAATCCGATGCCGATCCTCTGCGTGAACCCCGCCAGTCGCCCGACGAGCATGATGTGAGTGGGTACACCAGGGCGGACGGGACTAACGTTCGGCCGTACCGACGCGGTGGAACGAAGGACTGACTGGATTGACAACCCCTAAGTGGGCCAACACCCGGAAGTGCAGGAGGTGAGCATCCTGGCCGTTTGATACAGACCTTGTCGACGTCGACCTGGAGGTCGACTTCCACAGCATCGACGAGACTGGCTACCCTGCGGACCCGCTTCAGTGACGCTCGCGACCCCTTGCTCATCAAACCTGGCGTGGCCCTCGTCATCGCCGACGGCGAGGCGCTGACGCTGGGCCTCATCGTCGACCTGCTCAAGGTCGACCACAAGACGTTCGTCCACGTCGAAGTGCTGCCTCGCACGGTCGATGACTACACTGACCGGTACTCACACGCGTCCCACCGACAGAGGGCCTGCGCATAATGCTGGCTATGCAGCCAGGCAGCTCGTGTTGTCGCACGCCTCGCGCTATAGCCAGCATTGTGCAGGCAGGTCGCGCCGACTAACGCCGACTGCTCGGGCAAACCTCGGCTGACCGGGTTGAGCGGGCAGCGATCATCACAAACCGAGGCGTGTGAGGAGGTCCCGCGGGGTGAGGACTTCGATGCCGAGGTCACGGGCGGCGTGTAGGTCGTCGTCGCCGCTGGTGATTGCGTCCACGGCGGCGTCGCGCGCTAATGCGACGAGGTAGTCGTCCTTTGGGTCGCGAGTGAGCGCGGGCGGGTCGATGATGTCGGCGTGCCACTCGCCGAGCTGACGCATCTGGTGCTCGAATGCCGTAGCGGCCCCGGGCCTGACGTACTTGGCGAGCTTCGGGCGACCAAGCACGTCAATGACCTCGTCCACCAAATGACGGGTCACGACGGGAACCAGTGTGCCGTCATCGATCAGGTGGAGGATAGGGCCGAGCGCGCCCCTGGGCGTGATCGTTGCCGAGATGAGCACATTGGGGTCGATAACGACCCGGTGTAGGAGCCTATCGCTCACGCGTTCGGGCGATCCGCGCGGGCGGCAGCAAGCTCTGCCGTCGCGAGAGCCATCGCGTCGTTCTCGGAGATAATCTCGCCAGTTCGGTAGGCGGAGAGGGTCTCGGCCAGGCGACCGCGGCCAAGGCCGCGGCGAATGACGGCAGCCAGCACCTCGCTACGCGACCTGCCCGACTCGGCCGCCTGAGCATCGAGTACCTCGATCAGGTCATCGTCGACATTGACCGCGAGAACTGTCATCAGGCACCTCCTAGGGTTCGGTTCTGGGCTATGGCGAGTTTACATCCAACCCGCCCCAACTGACCCGCGCGCCGCCCCGTGGGCCTAGGATGAGGAGCGTTCAGGTGCGCCCGGAACGTGGTATCTTGACATCAAGATATCTGGCGGGCAGCAAGCGATGAGGAGAAGGATGAGCGTCAACAGTTTCGGGTCGAAGGCGACCCTCGACGTCCAGGGAACCGAATACGAGATCTTCCGGCTGGACGCCGTGCCGGGCCACGAGAAGCTGCCGTTCAGCCTCAAGGTCCTCCTGGAGAACCTCCTCCGCACGGAGGACGGCGCCAACATCACCCGCGGCGACATCGAGTTCCTCGGCAACTGGGATCCGACCGCCGAGCCCGACCACGAGATCCAGTTCACGCCGGCCCGCGTGATCATGCAGGACTTCACGGGCGTGCCCTGCGTCGTCGACCTCGCCACCATGCGCGAGGCCGTCGTCGCCCTCGGGGGAGATCCCGACAAGGTCAACCCGCTGTCGCCGGCCGAGATGGTCATCGACCACTCCGTCATCGCGGAGGTCTTCGGCATCGCGTCGGCGTTCGAGCAGAACACCGACATCGAGTACCAGCGCAACCGCGAGCGCTACCAGTTCCTCCGCTGGGGCCAGACGGCGTTCGACAACTTCAAGGTCGTCCCGCCGGGCACCGGCATCGTGCACCAGGTCAACATCGAGCACCTGGCCCGCGTGATCTTCCCGCGCACGGTCGACGGCGTGCTCCAGGCCTACCCGGACACGTGCGTCGGCACCGACTCGCACACGACGATGGTCAACGGCCTGGGCGTGGTCGGCTGGGGCGTCGGCGGCATCGAGGCCGAGGCCGCCATGCTCGGCCAGCCGGTCTCCATGCTCGTTCCCCGCGTCGTCGGCTTCAAGCTGAAGGGCAAGCTGAACGAGGGCACAACCGCCACCGACCTCGTGCTCACCATCACCGAGATGCTGCGCCAGCACAAGGTGGTCGGCAAGTTCGTCGAGTTCTACGGCGAGGGCGTCTCCGAGGTGCCGCTGGCCAACCGCGCCACCATCGGCAACATGAGCCCCGAGTACGGCTCGACCATCGCGATCTTCCCGATCGACGACAAGACCACCGATTACATGCGCCTGACCGGCCGCGACGAGCACCAGATCGCGCTCGTCGAGGCCTACGCCAAGGAGCAGGGTCTCTGGCACGATCCCGAGCGCGAGCCCGTGTTCTCCGAGTACATCGAGCTGGACCTCTCCACCGTCGTCCCGTCGATTGCCGGCCCCAAGCGCCCGCAGGACCGGATCAAGCTGAGCGAGGCCAAGGAGAACTTCGAGGCCTCCGTCCCGGCCTACACCGCCACCCCGGGCAAGGTGGTCCCGATCACGCTGGCCGACGGTGCCTCCTTCGACCTGGCCAACGGCGCGGTCACCGTCGCCTCCATCACGTCGTGCACCAACACGTCGAACCCGAGCGTCATGATCGGCGCCGCGCTCGTCGCGAAGAAGGCCGTCGAGAAGGGCCTCACGCGCAAGCCGTGGGTGAAGACGTCACTGGCCCCGGGATCGCAGGTCGTCACCGACTACTACGAGAAGGCCGGGCTCACCGAGTACCTCGACAAGATCGGCTTCAACCTGGTCGGCTACGGCTGCGTCACCTGCATCGGCAACACGGGCCCGCTGATCCCCGAGATCTCGAAGGCCGTCAACGACGAGGACCTCGCAGTGACGGCCGTCCTCTCGGGCAACCGCAACTTCGAGGGCCGGATCAGCCCCGATGTGAAGATGAACTACCTCGCCTCGCCGATGCTGGTCATCGCCTACGCACTCGCGGGAACGATGAACATCGACCTGCTCAACGACCCGATCGCGCAGAACGAGGCCGGCGAGGACGTCTACCTCAAGGACATCTGGCCGTCGCAGGCCGAAATCGAAGAGGTCGTCGGCTCATCCATCTCGTCCGAGATGTTCTCCGAGCGCTACGCGGACGTCTTCACCGGCGACGAGCGCTGGCGTTCGCTTCCGACCCCCGAGGGCAACACCTTCGAGTGGGACGACGCCTCCACCTACGTCCGCAAGGGCCCCTACTTCGACGGCATGCCCGCCGAACCGGCTCCGGTCGAGGACATCTCCGGTGCGCGCGTCCTGCTCAAGCTCGGCGACTCGGTCACCACCGACCACATCTCGCCCGCTGGCAACATCAAGGCCGACTCCCCGGCCGGCCTGTACCTGGCAGAGCACGGCGTCGAGCGTCGCGACTTCAACTCCTACGGCTCGCGCCGTGGCAACCACGAGGTCATGATCCGCGGCACCTTCGCCAACATCCGGCTGCGTAACCAGATCGCCCCCGGGACCGAGGGCGGCTTCACGCGTGACTTCACCAAGCCCGACGCCCCCGTGACCACCGTCTACGACGCGTCCGTGAACTACGCCGACGCCGGCATCCCGCTCGTCGTCCTCGCGGGCAAGGAGTACGGCTCCGGATCGTCGCGCGACTGGGCCGCGAAGGGCACCGCGCTGCTCGGCGTTCGCGTCGTCATCGCAGAGAGCTACGAGCGCATCCACCGCTCGAACCTGATCGGTATGGGCGTGCTTCCGCTGCAGTTCCCAGAGGGCCAGTCGGCCGAGACCCTCGGCCTCACGGGCGAGGAGACGTTCTCCGTCGAGGGCGTCACCGAGCTCAACAACGGCACGACGCCCAAGACGATGAAGGTCACCGCGGTCGCCCCCGACGGCACCGAGACCGTCTTCGACGCCGTGGTCCGCATCGACACCCCCGGAGAGCGTGGCTACTACGTCAACGGCGGCATCATGCAGTACGTGCTGAGGAACCTGGCAAAAGCCTGATCAACAGCAGAGCGAAGGCCGCGTCCCGTTTCGGGGCGCGGCCTTCGTGCCTGTGCGGGTCAGCGGTCGTCGAGCGAGCGTCCCGCCCGGTCGACGAGCCCCCAGGTCGCCACCGCGGCGATCAGGAAGGCGGCCGCGAGCACCACGAACATCACGCCGACGCCGTAGCCGAGCAGGATCGGGACGAGCAGCGGGGCGATGATCGAGGCGATCCGGCCGACGCCCGCGGCCCAACCGGAGCCGGTCCCGCGCATCGACGTCGGGTACATCTCCGGCGAGACGGCGTAGAGGGCACCCCAGGCACCGAGGTTGAAGAAGGACAGCGCCATGCCGGTCGCGATGATCGCGGCCTCGCCGTCGGCGAACCCGAAGGCGATGGCGGAGGCGGCCGAGCCGACCAGGAACGTGGAGAGGGTCGCCCGTCGCCCCCAGACCTCGATCAGCCAGGCGGCCACCGCGTAGCCGGGGAGCTGGGCGAGGGTGATGATCAGCGTGAAACCGAAGGAGGCCACCAGGTCGTAGCCCTTGCCGACGAGGATGGTCGGAATCCAGATGAAGGCCCCGTAGTAGGCGAAGTTGACGCAGAACCACACCGCCCAGAGGCTGAGCGTGCGGCCGCGGAACTCGCGCGAGAACAGGGCCCCGAGCCGCTCCTTGCCCGTGTCGGCGACCTCGGCGGCCGGCGCCGTCGGGGCGTCGTCGGCGGGGGAGGCCGGTGCGTCGGTGATGCCGGAGGCGCGCTCGAAGTCGCTGACGATCTGCTCGGCCTCCGCGTGGCGCCCCTGTCGCTCGAGCCAGCGCGGCGACTCCGGGAGGCCCCAGCGGACGAACAGTGCGTAGAGCGCAGGCACGGCACCGATGGCGAAGGCCCAGCGCCAGCCGGCGTCGGAGGCGGGGATGACGAAGTAGCCGATCACGGCAGAGGCGGTCCAGCCGACGGCCCAGAAGGCCTCGAGGATGACGATCAGCCGGCCGCGGATCCGGGCCGGAGCGAACTCGCTGACATAGGTCGAGGCGACGGGAAGCTCGGCTCCGAGCCCGAGCCCGACGAAGAACCTCAGCACCAGCAGCAGGGCGAGCCCGCCGACCAGGGCGCTCGCGCCGGTGGCGATCCCGTAGATCAGCAGCGTGATGGCGAAGATGCGACGGCGTCCGAACCGGTCAGCCAGCAGGCCACCGAAGCTGGCGCCAAGTGCCATGCCGACGAAGCCGATCGAGGCGATCCACGACTTCTCCGTCGCGCCGAGGCCCCACTGCTGTCCGAGCGCGGCGATGATGAACGAGATGAGGCCCACATCCATCGCGTCGAGGGCCCAGCCGAGGCCCGATCCAGTCAGGACCTTGAGGTGGCGTCGGTTGAACGGGAGTCTGTCGAGGCGGGCGGATCGGGTCTCCGGTGTGCCGGCGGGCGCAGTCATGGGCGTCATGCTAACGACATGTGCGGGCGCCGAGCGGAAGCGACCAGCCAGGATGCGTGCGCGGGGGGAATGAGCCGCGACGGGCGGCGTGTCGGCGCACCGTCTGACAGAGGCGGTTGCAATTGTCCGACCCGTGATCTCTAATAGAACACATGTTCGATGAAGATGAAGTGATCCGGGTCTACGTTCCGCCAGGTTGGCCCGGCTCGGTGCGGCCGCCCGGCTCGGCCGGATGGCTCAAGTCGGCGGAGGCCTACCTGCTCGACGTGTGCCCGTCCGAGTACCGCGGCTACCAGGTGCTGCGACGCCACCCCGTCGTGCTGGCGAAGCTGGCTCGCGAGTTCGTCGCGTCCCAACTGGTCGCCACCCGTGCGGGACTCTCGGGGGTGCGCACGTCGCTGGCTGGTTTCGTCGACGCAGGCACCGTCGACCAGGCCGCGAGCGTCCTGCAGCAAGAGGAGGCGAGGCTGACGCGCGTGGCCCGCGGGGTCGACCTGATCGACCAGGCGCTGCGCGACGCGAGGTTCACCCCGAAGCTCTGACCGGGTGTGCGCGGGGCCCGTCGCCGACCTGGAGATCGGCTCTGGAAGCGGCGGCGGGCCGCCGAACCTCCCTGGCGCCTGGGTGATCCGACGTAGAATGGCCATCATGTCTTTGTTGGAGTCGATCAGCAGCCCGCGCGATCTCCGCGCGCTGTCGCGCAGGCAGCTGGAGCAACTCGCGGACGAGATCCGTTCCTTCCTGATCACGAAGGTCTCGCGCACGGGCGGCCATCTCGGCCCCAATCTCGGCGTCGTCGAGTTGACGCTGGCGATCCACAAGGTGTTCAACTCGCCGACGGACCCGGTCATCTTCGACACGGGCCACCAGAGCTACGTGCACAAGATCATCACGGGACGCGCGGGCGGATTTGACAGCCTCCGGCAGAAGGGTGGCCTCTCCGGCTACCCCGAGCCCGCCGAATCCGAACACGACTGGGTGGCGAACTCGCACGCATCCACCTCGCTCTCGTGGGCCGAGGGGCTCGCAAAGGGCATCCGGCTGCGTGGCGAGGACCGCACCGTTGTGGCCGTCATCGGAGACGGCGCCCTGACCGGGGGCATGGCCTGGGAGGCCCTGAACAACATCGCCGACAACAACGACCTGCGCCTGGTGGTCATCGTCAACGACAACGGCCGCTCCTACACGCCAACCGTCGGCGGCCTTGCCAATCACCTCGCCGGCCTGCGCACGGACCATCGCTACGAGAAGACGCTGAGCCTGATCAAGCGCACCGTCACCAGGCTTCCTCTGATCGGCAGGCCCGCCTATGACCTGCTGCACGGATTCAAGACCGGGGTAAAGGACGTGCTCGCCCCGCAGTCGATGTTCTCCGATCTCGGCATCAAGTACACCGGCCCCATCGATGGGCACGACATCACCGCCCTGACGAACCATCTGGAGCAGGCGCGTCAGTACGGCGGACCCGTCATCGTGCACTGCGTGACCCGCAAGGGGCGAGGCTTCCAGGCCGCCGAGGAGAACGAGGAAGACCGCTTCCACGCGATCGGCAAGATCAACGAGTTCACCGGCGAGCCTCTCTCGGCCTCGGTGCAGGCGACGTGGACCGACGCGGTGGCCGAGGCCATGGTCCAGCTCGGCCAGCGCAGGCAGGACGTCGTGGCGATCACGGCGGCGATGCTGAACCCAGTCGGGTTCGGCCGGTTCGCCGCGGCCTTCCCAGACCGGACCTTCGACGTCGGCATCGCGGAGCAGCACGCCATCGTCTCCGCCGCGGGCATGGCGAAGGCGGGCCTGCATCCGGTGGTCGCCCTCTACGCGACCTTCCTGAACCGGGCCTTCGACCAGGTTCTGATGGACGCGGCCCTGCACAAGACGGGCATCACGATCCTGCTCGATCGGGCGGGCATCACCGGCAGCGACGGCCCGAGCCACAACGGCATGTGGGACATGTCCCTGATGGGGATCGTCCCCGGCGTCCAATTGGCGGCCCCGCGGGACCAGACCAGGCTCGTCGAGGCGCTCGACCGCGCCGTCGACGTCGACGACGCGGTCACGGTGATCCGTTACTCGAAGGAACGCCTCCCCGATGAGATCAACGAGGTGGCACACGTCGGCGAGGGGCTGGGGCGGGTAGACGTCCTGCGCCGTGCGGAAGGCGCGCGCGTCCTCGTCGTCGGTTACGGACAGTTCGTCGGCACTGCGCTGTCGGTGGCCGAGCGACTCAACGACCAGGGTGTCGCGGCCACCGTCGTCGACCCGCTCTGGGCCCTCCCGGTCAGCGCCGAGCTCACCTCCATGGCCAGCGACTTCGATGTGGTGCTGACGCTCGAGGACAACCTCGTCGAGGGCGGCGTCGGGCAGCGGCTCCGCGCACGACTCGCGGACGAGGGTGCCGCGGCAAAGGTGCTGACCTTCGGCATCCCGCAGGCCTTCCTGGCCCCAGGCTCGCGCGATGAGGTGCTCGAGGAGATCGGGCTGACCGCCGCGCAGGTGTCGATGCAGGCGCTCGGAGTGGTGCTCAACGACGCCGAGGTCGAGCAGCACACCGAAAGCACCCGCTGAGCTGACAGACGAGGAACGCCCCCGCAGGAATCTGCGGGGGCGTTTCGTTGTCGTGAGGGATCAGCGGACCTGACGTACCTCGAAGGTGGTCTGCGGAGCGACGTAGGCCTCCTGGGACTCGATGAGCAGGAGCTCACGCGAGTCGGCCTCGAACGTGTTCCTCAGCAGTTCGTAGACGCTGGCCGCGGTGCGTCCGAGCGCCTCGGCGGGATCGCCGGAGCTGCGGACGTGGGACGAGAACAGCGCCGCGGCCACGTCGCCCGAGCCGTTTCGCTTGAATGGCAGTTGCGGCGTCTGGACGATCCACGCCCCGTCGTCGGTGACGGCGAGCATTTCGATGGTGTCCTCGGGTCGGTCCGGGCGGAAGACGCTGGTGACGAGCACCGTCGACGGGCCCTTGGCGCGGACGAGATCGACCGAGGCGAGGGTCTCGTCGAGGGTGTGCGGGTCGGTGCCCGTGATGAAGCCGAGCTCGAACTGGTTCGGCGTGATCAGGTCGGCCTGCGGGACGACCCTGTCGCGGATGAGGGTCTGCACTTCAGGGGCGACGAAGCAGCCGGACGTGGCGCTGCCGAGCACGGGATCACAGGCGTAGATGGCCTGCGGGTTGCGCTCCTTGACGAGGGCGACGGCCTCGAGGATCGCGTCCCCGATGTCGTTGCCGCCCTGGTAGCCGCTGAGCACGAGTTCGACGTCGTCGAGGCCTCCGCGCTCGTCGATGCCCTTGACGATGTCGCGCACGACGTCGCCACTGATCAGTTGACCGCCCCAGGCGCCGTAGCCGGTGTGGTTCGAGAAGACGACGGTGTGGACCGGCATGACCTCGTGCCCGAGGCGCTGCAGGGGGAAGACCGCCGCGGAGTTGCCCACGTGGCCGTAGCTGACGCAGGACTGGATGGAAAGCACGCGCATAGGGGTGATCCTGCCACGTCCTGCGGGCGCAGTATTAATCGTCCGCGGCACCGTTCGCCGACAGCGCTTCCGCGATCGCGGGAGCGAGGAAGTCGGCCTGCCACGGACGCACCCCGGCGCTAAGGAGAACGTCGCGGTCGATCTCCGCATGGTTGTAGATGGCCTCCTGCAGCGGCTGCGGTGGCGCGACGAGGCTGGGCTGGATGCCGCCCAGGTCGCAGGCGAGGACGTCGAGGACTGGGCGGATGCGGTTCCAGCGCTGCGCGGCCTCCGGGTTGATCCGGTCCCAGTTGCGCGGCTGGGGGAGGCCGACGTGCGGCGCCCGCCGCGGCGGGTACTGGGACGTGGGCAGGTCCCTGACGCGGTCGAGCGCGGCGAGCCAGTTGTTGAGGTAGCGCACCGCACCCTTGGCGTTGAGGCCGCGGACCTGACGCAGCTGGTCGCGGGTGGGCACGGTGTCGCGGGCGAGCCGAGCCACCTCGAGGATCGCAGCGTCTGGCAGCATCCAGGTCGGGGGCTTGTCGCGCTTCTGCGCGATCTGGTCTCGTTCGCGCCACAGCTCCCGTGCCACGGCGTACTGCAGGGGCGTCCTGAGGGTCGTGACCTCCTTGACCCGGCGCCAGGGGTCGACCTTGGGGGAGGGCGGCGCGGAGAATCTCCTGAGCGTCTCGGCGTCCTCCTGTTCGACCCATTCGGCGCGACCGGTGGCCTCGAGCTGTGCGCCGAGCGCGGAGGCGAGTTCGAGCAGGTAGTCGACGTCGAGGGCGGCATAGGTGAGCCAGCTCTCGGGGAGCGGGCGCTTCGACCAGTTGTCCGCCGAATGGGCCTTGCGGAGCTTGATCCCGACCTCGGCCTCCAGCAGTGCGCCGAGGCTCGCGGCGGGCTTGCCGAGGAGCCGGGCCGCCATCTCGGTGTCGAAGATGTGCGGGGGGATGATGCCGATCTCCTGCATGCAGGGCAGGTCCTGGCTCGCGGCGTGGATGATCCACGTGGCGTCGCCCGTCGCCTCCACCAGGGAGGACAGGCGCGCCTGAGTGCCCTCGAAGGCGACGGGGTCGATCAGCCAGGTGCCTGCACCCTCGCGACGGATCTGCAGCAGATAGGCCTTGGGCCAGTACCGGTGCCCGTGTGCGCGCTCAGTGTCGAAGGCGACCGGTCCGGTGGCGGCGGAGAGGGCACCCAGCGCTTCGTTGAGGGCCTCGACGGTGTCTACGACGGGTCGCAGGGGTTCACGGCTCGTCTCGACGTAGTTCATACGCCGCGGCCCGTCGGCAGGGTGGCCATGCCGGGCGGGAGCTGCGGCTGACCGGCGACAAGACCCATGAGGTCCTGCCAGGCGGCCAGGTGTGGGGTCAGGGGGTGTGCCTCGTCGAGGGTGGGCGTCCAGGAGCAGCGGACCTCGACGTCAGCGCGGTCGGCGTCGGTCATCTCACCGAATCCCTTGCTGTAGGACGCGGTCACCGTGCCTGCCAGTTCGGCGGCGGAGCAGTCGTGGGTGGCGAGGGTGTCGGTGAGCCATGACCAGGCGACCTCGGGCAGCAGCGGATCGGTGACCATGTCGAGGTCCACCTCGGCGCGCACGTAGCTGACGACCCGGAACGTCCCGTCCCAGGCGGTGTTGCCCGCGGGGTCGTGCAGGAGGATCAGGCGGCCGGTGGCGAGGGAGTCCTCTCCGCTCTCCAACTCAGCGGAGATGGCGACGGCGTGGGGCGCGATCCGCTGCGGAGAGCCGATCTCCTGCGTGGTCAGGCCGCTTCTCCACGGCATGGCCTCGAGTTCACGCAGGGCGCGCGCGAAAGGCTCGGGAGTGAAGCTCGTCACATTGGCTGGCACACGGACAGCCTAAGTCGGCCACGCCCCCGAGCCCGGTTGACTCGCCGGGGGCGGTTCAGCTGGTGGGGCGCAGCTTCATCGAGACGGAGTTGATGCAGTAGCGCAGATCGGTCGGCGTGTCGTAGCCCTCGCCCTCGAACACGTGTCCGAGGTGGGAGTCGCAGGTGGCGCAGCGCACCTCGACGCGAGGCCTGCCTGGCAGCGAGCGGTCCTCGATGTAGCGGACGCGATCCTCGGCGAGTGGGGCGAAGAAGCTGGGCCAGCCGCAGTTGGAGTGGAACTTCTCGCCGCTGCGGAACAGCTCGGCCCCGCACGCGCGGCACTCGTAGACGCCCTCGGTCTCGGTGTCGGTGTACTCGCCGGTGAAGGGGGCTTCGGTGCCGCTCTGACGCAGCACGCGATACTCCAGATCGTTGAGCTGGGAGCGCCACTCGGAATCGGGCTTGGTGAGCTTCGGCGTGTACTGATCGGTCATGCCCCAAGCGTAGGGCGTGACGCAAACTCAGGCGTCGTCGTCGAGATCCTCGACGGGCAGCTGGGTGGGCGTGCCGTCGAGCAGTTCCATCGCTCCGAACGCGTAGCGGGCGAGGATCAGCAACCGCAGGTGGGCGGTGTCGCCGATCGGTGCGGTGACGGCGATCGCACCCGCGCGCATGGCGCCCTGAAGGTGCGCCTGGTAGGCGGGGGTGGGGGTCAGATAGAGGCTGCCGACGGCGATGTGCCTGCGGCCCTGAGCGCGCAGGGAGGCGACGGCCGTGGCCGTGGATCGGCCGTCCCCCTCGTCGACCGCGAGTTGGACCGGCAGTCGGTGATGCGTCGACCACTGGCGCGCTCGGCGGGCGAGCAGCGAGGTGCCGCGGACGTCCGCGCCTGCGGGGGCCGCGAGCACGAGCCCGTCGATCTCGAGTGCGCCTCCGCGGTGCAGTGCCTCACGGACCCGTTCGTCGAGGATGTTGAGCACTTCACTCGCGGGACCGACAGGCCGGCTCACCACAACGTGGATGTCGGGGGAGTGGGGGAAGTCGTCGTACTCGGAGACGTGTTCCGCGGCGGAGACCAGGTCAAGGGGAACCAGGACGACCTCGCCGACGTCGTCGGAGACGAGCCTGTCGATGACAGAAGGAAGGGAAGGTGAAACGCCGCCGAGTCGGGCGAGATGGATGCGAAGATCGGGGCGGAAGGCCTGCAGCGACCGGGTGATGCCTGCGAGAGAGTCGTTGACAGCGGAATCGTCTGGGCCGTCGGCCACGAGGACGATCGCCGGTGCTGTCATCGTCCATCCTTCCGCTCAACGTCGCTCCTGCGACGGTTCGGGAGGACTCTCCCCGCAGGGATATCAGGGGTTTCCTTGTGGGCGATGGCGGTTTCGAACCGCCGACCTCTTCGGTGTGAACGAAGCGCGCTACCACTGCGCCAATCGCCCCGGCGAAGTAGGAGTTTAGTGGAACTTGGATGAGATTGCGAACCGGCGACGACACTCATACATAGTCCCCGCGAACGAAGGGGCCGTACCTCACATACTTTTCCCCGGGAAACAGTGACCGGCCACGATGGGGTGTGGAGGTTGGAGAGAAGCTGTCGATGGCAGCCCGAGTCGAGATCACGA
>RRZU012076150.1_pt1 | contig 14916 bp, 9 predicted proteins | sample 2165561 | NCBI WGS metagenome assembly RRZU01 (sample SAMN10456909, study PRJNA506462) | wastewater metagenome | isolation source: wastewater sludge | place: USA: Moscow, Idaho
ACCCAATGGTAAAGTCGTACTATCGCTCGCAATTCCATTTGTTTCGTTACGAATAATATCGCCATCGGCAATAACTATCTGTCGGGCAAAATCACCCTGCGTTTTTACCTGCGACAACTCACTTATACCTTCAGGCAAAACACGGTTTTCGAAATTCGAACGAAAACGTCCTTCGAGCAATATAGCTACAGGCACATATGCCTTATCGAAATAATGTTTATCTGAAGGTGCAGGTACCTCACCCACATCAATTGTGGTGGGAGTGGCTAATAAATGTGTATTATCCGAACTGGCTAACAAAAGCGTGCTTTTCACATCCTTATTTTCGCCCACTGTTTCGAGAGCCGAAGCAAATTCGCTACGGACTTCGGTGATATTTTTTGTTATCGGGTGCTGATACGAGCTTAGTAACAAAGGTGCAAAGTACCAGGGCGATGGTTCAAACTGTGGCTCCTGACCTGCAGGAGCAATATTTACGGGCACTTGCACACATTGCACATCCTGCAACAACACCGGCATTAATCGAACACCATATTTAAATAATTGATCCGACAAGTTTACATCCAGCTCCATAGCAGGTGAAATACCACTTTTCGACAGATTCTCTTTTGAAACACGCACCGCATCCATCAACCACAAAACACTCCCCCCATTCATTATATATTGATCGATTATCAGCTTATCCGTTTCGCTAAACGCCTGAGTAGGTCGGGCAACAATTATAGCTTTATATGGCGAGAGTATTGATGCATCGGAAGCAATCACACCTCTGTCGATTTGAAAATAGCGGCTTAGGCTTTTACTTATATCATAGGTTTCGGCCTCAGTGAGCTCTCCATGTCCTTCAATGAAAGCAATTTTTGATACCGTAGTAGTCATGGCACGGCGCATGCCATCAGTAATTTCAAATTCCAGATTTTCGACCGACACATTCAGATTCTCGGCACCGGACAAACCACGAACATTTTTTAGCAAATTAACCAGTACCGATTTATTTCCATATTCAATTTTCATCCATGGAAATACAATTTTTTGCATCGCTTTGCCTTCTTTATCCTTTTCGTAAATAGCGGTTGGTATTAAACCTTCAGCGGCGAGGGCAGCATATTTTTTTTCACGTTCATCCTGCGTATCAGCCTCCGAAGGATTGACAAAATCAACCTGAATACCTTGCGAAGCATACAAACTCATTTCGGCCAGCATATCAGCCGTAGCACTTTTCAACGTTCGGAATCCCTGATTCAAATCTCCGTCCAGAAAAACGGTAACTTTCATTTCTTTGTTTGTCGACTGTAGCAACTCCTTCGTCAGGTCAGACACACTGTAACGTTTATCCTCAGTAAGGTCAATACGAAAATAAAAAAAATACGAAATAAGCACCAACAACAGTGCAATCAATATTATATATATGTCAGAATATTTGCGGAACATCATTTCAATAAAAAATAAAGCGCAAAGATAATGAAAAAAATGCACCCGATTTGCCCCTGAGTTCCTTCAAAGCAGATACTATCACAACAGTTAACCCAAATAATAAAAATATCGAAAATCCACCCTATATTCAACGTACAAATAGTATCTTTGCAGGCTCAAAAATAAACAATAAGTTTTGAACCTTACCGACTTACAACAACGCTACATTCAGCACCCACAGGTGCAGGCCTTAGCCAGCCGAATGAAAAGCGACGAACTTAATCTGAAAATATCAGGATTAAGCGGCTCATCGTACGCTTTGGTTTGCTCTGCAACTTTTCAAATACAGCCTCATTCGCAGCTAATTATTATGAACGATGCTGACGAAGCCGGCTATATGTACAACGATATCAAGCAAATAGTGGATACAGACGAAGCATATTATTTCCCATCGTCGTACAAAAAAGCCATCAAGTTGTCGCAGCTCGACACTTCGAACGAAATTCTGCGCACTGAAGTACTGAACAGACTGGCAAACAACCCTAAACCATGTATTGTTGTGAGCTACCCGGAAGCTTTGATGCAAAAAGTTGTTTCGGAGGAAGGCATCAAAACCAACACATTACAACTAAAAACCGGTGAATCCATCAGCATAGGTTTCTTAACCGAAATGCTGGCTGAATACGGATTTGAAAGAGTGGATTTCGTTTACGAACCAGGACAGTATTCCGTAAGAGGTAGCATTGTCGACATTTTTTCGTTTGCCTACGAAATGCCATACCGTTGCGATTTTTTTGGCGATGATATTGAATCGATTCGGGTTTTCGACATTGAAACTCAATTGTCGAAAGAAAAAAGAACCGAAGTTGAGATTATTCCGGAGCTCAAGAAAAACAAATCGCTGAAAATGGTTTCGATTCTGGAGTTTATCCCGCAAAAAACATGGCTCACTTTTAGTTCAGCTCAGTTTGCACGCGAACGGATTAATCAACTTTACGACGAAGCCCTCATCAAGGCCAACGAAAAAGGCGAAAATGTAGCCAATCTGCATAAAGACAGGATTACCGGCGATGAATTTATTCAACAAGCAATTGAATTCAGAAAAATTGAATTATCCACTGGCTCCTATTTCAAAGCCAAACACGAAATATCATTCAACACATCGCCACAGCCCGTTTTTCATAAAAACTTTGATTTGATTGCCGATAACCTGAAAAAAGGCAATTCGGATGGATACGAACTATTCATCCTGAGTGATAGTGTTAAACAAACCGACAGAATCGCCTCCATTTTTGAAGACAGAGGTGATAACATCCATTTTAAAGCAATAAAAAACACTTTACACGACGGATTTATCGACCATGATTTATCCTTTTTTTGCTATACCGACCATCAAATATTCGACCGGTTTCACAAATACCAACTGCGCACCGACCGCACCCGTTTGGGCAAAGTAGTACTTACACTAAAAGAACTGAATCAGTTCCGCGTAGGCGACTACATGGTACACGTAGATCACGGCGTAGGAACATTTGGCGGACTGGTACGCACCAATGTAAATGGCAAAATGCAGGAAATGATAAAACTCATTTACAAAGATGACGACATTATTTTTGTAAGTATTCATTCACTGCATCGCATATCAAAATACAAAGGCAAAGAGGGTGAAGCTCCTAAAATCAATAAGTTAGGCACTGGCGCATGGGAGCGCCTGAAGGAGCGAACTAAAACCAAAGTCAAAGACATTGCGCGCGAACTGATTAAACTTTATGCCCGCCGAAAAGCTGAGCAGGGTTTTCAGTACTCACCCGACAGCTATTTACAACAGGAACTGGAAGCATCGTTTATCTACGAGGACACCCCCGACCAAATGAAAGCTACAGCCGATGTAAAAAAAGACATGGAATCGCCACTGCCGATGGACCGTCTGGTTTGTGGCGATGTGGGTTTTGGAAAAACGGAAGTAGCCATGCGTGCAGCATTTAAAGCAGCCACCGATGGCAAGCAGGTAGCGGTACTGGTACCTACAACAGTTCTTGCGTTACAACACTACAATTCGTTCAAAGAGCGATTCAAAGAATTTCCGGTACGCGTTGACTATCTTTCGCGAGCCCGCACTGGCAATCAAACGAAGGAAGTGCTCCAAATGCTGGCCGAGGGTAAAACTGACATAGTTATCGGCACACACAAACTGGTAGGTAAACAGGTAAAATTCAAGGATCTTGGCCTGCTGATAATTGACGAAGAACAAAAGTTCGGAGTATCAGTTAAAGAAAAACTCAAAGAGCTGAAGGTAAATGTGGACACATTGACCATGACCGCCACACCCATACCTCGTACGCTACAATTTTCGCTCATGGGTGCGCGTGATTTGTCTATTATAAACACTCCCCCACCCAACCGATATCCGGTTCAAACAGAAATACATCTGTTCGATGAAGATGTAATTCGCGAAGCTATACAATTGGAAATGAACCGTAATGGTCAGGTGTTTTTTGTAAACAACAGAATTCAGAACATTTATCACATTGAATCCCTTATCCGACGATTGGTTCCGGGCTGCAGAGTTGCCGTGGGACATGGGCAAATGCCACCCGAAAAACTCGAAGAAACAATCGTCGATTTTATTGATTATGAGTATGATGTGCTGGTTGCAACAACTATTATCGAATCGGGCATTGACATACCAAATGCGAATACAATAATTATTAACAGTGCACATAACTTCGGATTGAGTGACCTGCATCAGTTGCGCGGACGTGTAGGACGCGGTAATCGCAAGGCTTATTGCTACCTGATGGCTCCGGAGCTTAGCTTACTCACCCCCGAAGCACGTCGTCGGTTACAGGCACTCGAAACCTTTGCTGAACTCGGGAGCGGTTTTAATATTGCCATGCAGGATCTGGACATTCGTGGAGCCGGAAACATGCTTGGAGCCGAACAAAGTGGCTTTATTGCCGACTTAGGTTACGAAACTTACCAAAAAATTCTGAACGAAGCTGTTCACGAACTGAAAGATGAAGAATTTGCCGAACTTTACGCCGAAGAAATGGCTGCCGACAAAGGAAACGGAAATTATGTGACCGATTGTCAGGTTGATACCGACATGGAACTCATGTTCTCACAGGATTACATTGAAAACACTTCAGAGCGAGTGGCCATGTACCGGGAACTTGATAATTTGGAAAATGAATCAGAGCTAACAGAATTTATTCAAAGACTTGAGGACCGCTTCGGTAAAATACCCGAACAGGGACTTAATCTGCTACAGATAGTCAGATTACGTTGGCTTGCCATGCAATATGGAATGGAAAGGCTTATTTTGAAAAACGAAAAACTAACTGCTATTTTGGTATCAAACCCTGCATCAATGTATTATCAATCTGATAATTTTGGAAAAATACTACACTACATGACGCAGCATCCACGGCAATGTCAACTCCGCGATCAAAATGGCAAACGATCTGTGGTTTTCAACAATATTCGAACAGTAGAACAGGCAATGTTGCTTTTACAATCATTTTAATGAATCAGAATAGATTCTAAAAATAGGTTTTTTATATTTATTTTTGAATTAAACTAAGCACTCAATTAATAATCTTGTAAAAAAGATTGTATCTTAGTGCTGCCATTTTTATTGGTAACCAACAATCATTTTCGAAAAACACGTATAATAACGATATTATTACCTTTTGCACAATGGAAAACAATTATTGCGTAATTATGGCTGGCGGTATTGGAAGCCGCTTTTGGCCTTTTAGTCGTAACAACCGACCAAAACAGTTTCTGGATTTCTTCGGAATCGGTCGATCGCTTTTACAAATGACATTCGACCGTTTTCGTCAGGTAGTGCCGGTAAGCAACATTTTAATAGTAACAAACGTAATATATAAAGAACTGATATTAGAACAGTTACCGGAACTAAAACCCGAACAGGTTTTACTTGAACCAAGCAGAAGAAACACCGCACCCTGTATTGCTTATGCAGTAAATCGCATAAAAGCAACCACCAACAATGCCAATATCATAGTAGCTCCATCCGATCATCTTATTTTGAAAGAAAACGATTTTTTGGATACAATACGTACAGGTATTGATTTTGTTGCGAACAACAATGCATTGCTTACTTTGGGTATTAAACCAAACCGACCCGAAACAGGTTATGGATATATACAAATAAGCGAGGGAGAAACAGCTCTGCGTAAAGTAAAAACTTTTACAGAAAAACCCAATGCTGAATTAGCACAGATTTTTTTCGAAACAGGAGAATTCTACTGGAACTCAGGAATTTTCCTTTGGAATCTGCAAAGCATTGATACTGCCTTTAATAAATTACTCCCCGATGTAGCGCTAAAGTTCGACGAAGGTAAGGGCTTGTATAACACCGAGAACGAACAAAATTTCATCGACGAGATATATCCAACCTGCCCCAATATTTCAATTGACTATGGCATAATGGAAAAATCAGACAATGTATATGTGCTTTGCTCAGACTTTGGCTGGACCGACTTAGGCACCTGGGGCTCACTCTACGAAATGTCGCCAAAAGATGAAAATGCCAACGTTACTCTGAAGTGCGACAGCATGATTTACAACAGCAAAAACAACATCATAGCGTTGCCCGAAAACCGTTTGGCTGTGATTCAGGACCTGGACGGTTACATCGTAGCCGAATCGGATAATGTATTATTAATCTGCAAATTAAAAGACGAACAAAACATACGTCAGTATGTGAACGACGCTACAGTTAATTTCGACGAGAAGTTCATTTAATCATATTTATTGAAGATAAAAATGGGTTTATTTAACTTATACAAATCAAAAACATATAATTACCGCTATATATATTACGATCCGGAAAAAGAGGAGCGTGAAAAAAAACAACGCGAACGAAACCCTGTGAACGAAAACGGTGAACGTGAACCAATTTTGAAAAAAGGTGTATTCAGGGAAATGGCCAACAAAAATAAAAATTACAGACAGGAACAAATCCGAAAAGCAAATATGCGTCTGATAATTATTATATTCAGCATGTTGGTAGTATTATGGTATTTATTTAGCTAATTAATGAGCGATATTATTCACTTATTACCCGATTCTGTTGCCAATCAAATAGCAGCCGGAGAGGTAATTCAGCGCCCGGCTTCAGTTTTAAAAGAATTAGTAGAAAATGCAATAGATGCGGGCGCATCTTATATTCAAATTGTAATTAAAGATGCGGGGCGCACACTGATTCAGGTGAGCGACAATGGCAAAGGCATGAGCGAAACTGATGCCCGCATGGCTTTTGAACGTCATGCAACATCGAAAATACAATCGGCTGCCGATTTATTTGCTTTGCGCACGATGGGTTTCAGAGGCGAAGCCCTGGCTTCAATCGCTGCAATTGCCCAGGTTGAAATGCGAACACGCCGGCACGACGACGAGTTGGGAACACGTATAGAAATAGCCGGTACACAAGTACAAAAACAGGAACAAATACATTGCGACAGGGGAACAAGTTTTTATGTTAAAAATCTGTTTTTCAATGTACCTGCACGCAGACGATTTCTGAAAAGCGATAATGTTGAAAAATCGCATTTACTCACGGAATTCTATCGAATTGTATTGGTAAACCCCGACATTGAATTCTCGTTTTTTGATGGCGATGAGGAAATGTTTCATCTTCCGCCTTCAAGCTTACGGCTTCGTATTGAAAACACCTTCAATACACAGAAGAAAAAAATGAATCAACAATTGTTGAACATTGAAACTTCGAACGGATTGGTAAGCATAATAGGCTTTATTGGGAAACCCGAATTTGCACAAAAAAACAGTCAGCAATATTTTTTTGTGAACGGTCGCTATATGCGCCATCCCTATTTTCACAAAGCTGTAACTCTGGCATACAGTCAAATGATTCAATCAACCGACATGCCCGGTTACTTCATCTATTTTGAAGTTGACCCACAAACCATTGATATCAACATCCATCCCACAAAAACCGAGATAAAATTCGAAAATGAACAGGCAATATGGTCAATATTATCCGCCACAATAAAAGAAGCTTTGGGTAAGTTCAACGTGGTACCATCCATTGATTTTGATCGCGATGATGCCCCTGAAATTCCTGTTAAAGTTGATGTAAATAATATCAGACCGCCAAAAACCAACTTCAATCCGGAATACAACCCGTTCAACACCAGTTACAAAAGACCATCATTTGACTGGGAGCAACTCTACTCAGGTTTCGAAAAAAAAGAGGAAAAACAACCAGAAAGTGAGGATTACTTTGAACAATATAAATCGTCGGACGAAACGGAAGATACACCATCGACCATAGAGCATTTGCTTATTGAGTCCGAATCGGAACCAGAGCAACAAAAAATTGAATTAAACGAAGAAAACCGGGCTGCAAATTTTCAGTTTAAAAACCGCTTTATTATTACCGGTATAAAATCGGGCATGCTGATTATTGATCAGCACCGGGCACATTTACGCATTTTGTTTGAGTCGTATCTGCGCGAAATTGAACTGCACTCGGCTTACTCACAGCAATTACTGTTTCCGGAAGAAATGGCATTAAGTGCCGATGATTTTATACATTTTCAGTCCATTGAAGAATTACTTAAATCCGTAGGGTTTAAATTTAGCTATTTCAGCAACAGCAGTTTAATGATTGACGGAATTCCGTCGCTTTTAAACACCTCAGGCATAAGTAATTTAATTCACGAAATGATTGACAATGCAAAAAACACAGCATTAAACGCCCGCGAGCAATTACACAAGAGCATAGCCCTTTCGCTGGCACGAACAACCGCTATAAAGTCAGGACAATCGCTTACTCAGCAAGAAATGGCTGATATTATCGACCGCCTGTTTGCATGTGCCGACAGCAATTTTACGCCCGACGGAAAATCGATACATACAACTCTGACACAAAGCGAACTTTTATCAAAATTTGGCTAACAATTGACCTGCTGTTTTTGCTGGAAAGTAGTATTTTTTTATTACTTTTGTATCCCATAAATTAACGAAAATTAAAAACATGGAGCGTAAACAAATCAAGACAGCTTTAGTATCTGTTTATCATAAAGATAAACTTGACATTATAATAAAAAAACTACACGAAGAAGGTGTTGAATTTATTTCAACCGGTGGAACTCAGAGTTTCATCGAGTCACTCGGAATACCATGTAGCGCTGTTGAAGATTTGACCGGCTATCCATCCATTTTGGGAGGACGGGTAAAAACATTGCATCCAAAAGTTTTTGGTGGAATTCTGTCGCGTCGTGACCTGGCTCAGGACAACGAACAATTGGAAGAATACGAAATACCGGAAATTGATTTAGTGATAGTGGATTTATATCCATTCGAAGCTACCGTTGCTGCAGGTGCCGACGAGCCTACCACCATTGAAAAAATTGACATTGGAGGTATTTCTCTCATACGTGCTGCAGCAAAAAACTTCAAAGATGTGGTAATTGTAGCATCTCAAACACAGTATGAACCATTTCTTGAACTGATTAATGCCAATGGCGCTTCATCATCCATCGACGAACGTAAATGGTTCGCCAAAGAAGCGTTTGGTGTTTCATCGCACTACGACTCAGCCATTTTCAACTATTTCGATCAGGATGAAAAATCGGCTATTCGTTTAACCGAGAACAACGCCAAAGTATTGCGCTATGGTGAAAATCCTCATCAAAAAGGAGTGTTTTACGGCAAATTCGAAGATATGTTTGAACAGCTACAAGGCAAAGAAATATCGTACAACAATTTGTTGGATATAGATGCAGCTGTAAATCTAATCAGCGATTTTGATGATATTACTTTTGCAATTCTGAAACACAACAATGCATGCGGCATTGCTTCGCGTCAGGTTTTGGTGGATGCATGGAAAGATGCTTTGGCCGGCGACCCGGTTTCGGCATTTGGTGGGGTTTTAATTACAAACGCCATTATCGACAAAGCCACAGCCGAAGAAATGAACAAGATCTTTTTTGAAGTAGTTATTGCTCCCGATTACGATTTGGATGCACTCGAAGTGCTTACTCAAAAGAAAAACCGTATCATTTTAATTCAAAAAGAAGCTAAACTTCGCTCGAATCAGGTACGTACTATTCTGAATGGTGTACTTGTACAGGATAAAGACAGTAAAATTGAAGTCATTGACGATTTAACGGTAGTGACTGAAAAAGCACCTACTCATGCAGAACTGGAAGATTTGCTTTTTGCAAACAAAATAGTGAAACACACTAAATCGAACGCCATTGTATTTGCTAAAAACAAACAAATGTGTTCAAGTGGTGTGGGACAAACCTCCCGCGTTGATGCCCTGAAACAGGCAGTAGAAAAAGCACAGGCATTTAATTTCGACCTTAAGGGTGCAGTGATGGCGTCGGATGCATTTTTCCCGTTTCCTGACTGTGTACAGTTGGCAGCTGCAGCAGGTATAAGTGCTGTAGTACAACCTGGCGGATCTATCAACGATAAACTATCAATTGAAGCTTGTAACGAAGCTGGTTTAGCCATGGTTACTACAGGTTTCAGACATTTTAAACATTAATTCTCGTAACGAACAAAACTACATAAAAACACATGGGATTGTTTTCATTTACACAGGAAATTGCCATTGACCTTGGAACGGCCAATACAATTATTATCCACAACGATAAAATTGTTGTGGACGAGCCATCGGTAGTTGCCCTCGACCGTCGAACCGACAAATTGATTGCGATAGGCGAAAAAGCCCGCCAAATGCAGGGTAAAGAGAATGAAGGTATTCGCACAGTTCGCCCGTTACGCGATGGCGTTATTGCCGATTTCTACGCTGCAGAACTTATGATACGTGGAATGATAAAAATGATTCCAACTAAAAGTCAACTTTTCTCTCCTTCACTTAAAATGGTAGTATGTATTCCGTCAGGAAGTACTGAGGTAGAAATACGTGCCGTACGCGACTCGTCGGAACATGCAGGTGGACGCGAAGTGTACATGATTTACGAACCAATGGCAGCAGCAATTGGTATCGGAATTGACGTGGAAGCGCCTACAGGATGTATGATTGTGGATATTGGTGGTGGTACTACCGAAATTGCCGTAATATCGCTGGGTGGTATTGTGTCAAACAAATCGATACGTATTGCCGGTGACGATTTAACGACTGACATTGTGGAATACATGGGACGCATGCACAATATTAAAGTGGGCGAACGTACAGCCGAATTGATTAAAATCAATGTAGGTGCTGCGCTTACTGATTTGGAAGATGCTCCTGAAGATTATATCGTACGCGGACCTAACAGAATGACCGCTTTGCCAATGGAAGTACCGGTATCGTACCAGGAAGTGGCTCACTGCCTCGAAAAATCCATTTCAAAAATTGAAGCGGCTATTTTGAGTGCACTGGAACAAACTCCACCCGAATTATATGCCGATATTGTTGACAAAGGAATTTACCTGGCAGGTGGAGGAGCATTGCTTCGCGGACTCGACAAACGTTTGACCGACAAATTGAACATACAGTTCCATATTGCCGATGATCCGTTGCGTGCAGTTGCCCGCGGCACAGGTATTGCTCTCAAAAATGTGGATAAATTCTCATTCCTTATCCGTTAATAACATTCGATACAATAGCATAAAGCAGGAAGGAGTATACTGATTTCATACGATTTCCTGCTTTTTTTCAAATCTGAAAAACTGACCTGATGCGCAACCTTCTGAATTTTCTGATTCAATACAGTGTGTTGATTTTGTTTCTTTTTTTGGAAGCAATATCAGTTGGTCTTATTGTCAATAATCAGGAATACCAAAAAAGTATTTTCTTTTCGTCGAGCAATACTATGGTAGCTTCAATGTACCAGGTAAGTAACTCGGTTGTAGAGTTTTTCAAATTAAAAGCATCCAACGAAACACTATCAGAAGAAAATACTGCTCTGAAAAATGAAATTATCCGTCTGAGAAACGAAATTTCGGTGCTTACTCCTGAAAAAAAAGAAGACTCACTTCACTTTAACATTCCGCCCGAAATGGAATATAAGTTTATTTCGGCTAAAGTTATAAATGCATCAACAAATAAACTTCAGAATTACATTACGCTCAATAAAGGTTTACGAGACGGTATCAAAGTAGATATGGGTGTGGTGAGCGATTTAGGTGTGGTGGGAATTGTAAAAACAGTTTCGGATAAATTTGCAGTAGTTATACCGATAATTAACGATAAAATTAAAATCAACTGTAAATTCACCAAATCGAATTATAGTGGTCCAATGCAATGGGATGGTTTAAACTCGCGCTATGCCAATTTGCTTGACATTGCCCGACACGTAAAATTTGCCAAAGGCGACTCATTGGTAACCAGCGGATTTACAAACACCTTCCCCGAAGGTATACCTGTAGGGCAGATTGAGACATATAGCATAAGCGAAGGAGATGCGTACTACAAAATCAGTGTAAAACTGGCCGTTGATTTCCGCACATTATCGCATGTAAAAGTAATTGATTATAAAAACTATCACGAACAACGATATCTTGAAAAAGTAGCGTCGGAAAATTAATATGCTGAGAGTATTACAAAATATTGTATCATTTATACTGCTTACACTTGTACAGGTTTTGATCCTCAACAATGTACAGTTTTTAGGATTTATCAATCCCTACATTTATATTTTATTTATTCTGATGTTGCCTGCCCGCATGCCCCGATGGTCAGTTTTAATATTGGGATTTATTCAGGGGATTGTTATCGATACTTTCTCAAACACACTCGGCATGCATACTTTCTCAACCGTACTCATAGCTTATGCCCGTAGTTACGTTATTCAGCTTTTTACTTCAATCGACGAAGGCAACAATCCGGTGCCCTCTTTTTATTCTTTTGGTGTTGGAGCGTATGTAAAATATGTCATTTCGCTTGTACTTATTCATCATATTAGTCTGTTTATCATCGAAGCATTTAATTTTACAAGTATCTGGATTGTTACTCTGAAAGCCATTTTCAGTTCAATTATTTCAATACTGATAATTTTGGGTATATCGTCCATGAATAAAAAAATTAAATAACCACCAATGCTTCAGGTATGATTAATGATGAATTACAAAAACGCCAGCGCATTATTGCAATTATCTTCTCGGTAGTGGTTATTATGTATATTCTGCGCCTTTTCTCTCTTCAAATTCTTGACCCGAAGTACAAAGAAGGTGCTGACAGTAACGCATTTCTGAAAAAAACCCTGTTTCCTCCACGTGGATTGTTGTACGATAGAAATGGTGTATTACTGGTATATAATAAGCCTGCGTATGACATTACAATGATTATGCGCGAGGTGCATAATCTGGATACAATATCGTTATGTCGTTCATTGAACATTAGCAAAGAGGAATTTATTTCCAAAGTAAAAAACATCAAAAACAGAGATAAGAATCCCGGCTACTCTTCGTATACTCCTCAAATTCTGATGTCGCAACTCGACATAGAAGATATTGCCACTTTTCAACAATCGATGTACAAGTATCCCGGTTTTTATATTCAGAACCGTACATTACGTGAATATACTTACCCCAATGCTGCTCATGTATTGGGAAACATCGGCGAAGCCACCCCAAAACGAATTGAAAAAGATGATTACTATAAACCGGGAGATTATGCAGGTCGCGACGGTATAGAATATACCTACGAAAAGGCTCTGCGCGGACAAAAAGGGATGGAAATCCTATTGAGAGATGCTAAAGGGCGTATTAAAGGGAAATATGAAAACGGAAAAAGAGATATTCCTTCCAAAGCAGGTGAAAACCTGACACTAACGCTGGATATTAAACTGCAAATTCTTGCTGAAAAATTAATGAAAGGAAAAGTTGGAAGTGTGGTAGCCATTGAACCATCAACTGGCGAAATTCTGGTTTTAGTGTCAAATCCGGCTTTTGACCCTGCTATATTAGTAGGTCGTCAGCGTTCAAAAAACTACAAAGCGCTACTAAACGACCCAACAAAACCATTGATGAACCGAGCAACACAGGCACAATACTCTCCGGGGTCGTCCTTTAAACCGCTCCAGGCCCTTGTTTGTCAGGAAATGGGAGGAATAAGCGAGCATACCATGTTTAGCTGTAATGGTCCGGGCTCGTCGCCAATTAAATGCACACACCACCATGGCTCACCTGTAAGCCTGCTGAATGCAATAGAACAAAGTTGTAACCCCTATTTCTGGCATGCATTCCGCTCTACCATCGAAAAAGATGGTTATGGTAGTAAAAACCTGCTTTTCCGGACAAATTACGATGAATGGGTGGACAGAATGAAAAGTTTTGGTTTAGGCGAGAAATTTACCGATGGTGATCTGTATGAACAATCGAGGGGCTATATTCCTACTCAGAAGTTTTACAACAAAGTATATAAGTCCGAAACCGGATGGCGTGCCATTACCATCCGTTCAAATTCAATTGGTCAGGGCGAGATTTTAGCTACACCATTACAGTTAGCAAACTCGATGTGTGCTATTGCCAATAACGGGTATTACATAACTCCTCACCTGGTTCGAAACGACACTATGCTTACAAAAAAACATCAGGTTAAGGTGGATAAAAAGTACTTTCCGATAGTATACGAGGGTATGTCGCTCGTGTTTGAACATGGAACAGCCCGCTCATCACGACTTGATAGCGTAAGCATGTGTGGTAAAACAGGTACTGTTCAAAATCCGCACGGTAAAGACCACTCATTATTCGTTGGATTCGCTCCGCGTGAGAATCCAAAAATTGCAGTGGCAATTGTAGTAGAGAATGCCGGTTTTGGTTCGACGTATGCAGCGCCTATATTCAGTTTATTGGCTGAACAATATTTAAAAGGCAAAATTACACGTATTGAACTTGAAGAAAGAATAACGAATATAGTAACAAACAGCAATGTCAAAGAACGTTAGTATTAAATATGCCATCGACTGGACAACGGTCGTATACTTTGTTCTGCTCGTATTTATGGGCTGGATAAGCATTTATGGTGCAAGCTACGATTTTGATCAAACAAGTATTCTGGACTGGGACCAACGTGCAGGAAAACAATTTGTGTGGATACTAACTGCCTTCGGTATCGGAGGTATGTTGCTGCTGGTTGATTACAAGATGTATAGTTTTTTTGCCTATTTCATATATGCATTCACTATAGCCTTATTGATCATTACCATATTTGTTGCGCCCGACATAAAAGGCTCACGTTCATGGTTGGTAATAGGCCCTGTGAGTTTTCAGCCGGCTGAGTTGGCAAAAATGGCCACTGCGCTGGCGCTGGCTCGTTTTATGAGTCAATACAATTACAGAATAAAAACATGGAAGGATCTGATTCCATTAGCAATGTTTATTCTGCTCCCGTTTGGTTTAATTATTTTACAAAAGGAAACCGGATCGGCACTTGTTTTTGTTGCTTTTCTGTTAATGCTTTATCGCGAAGGAATGAACGGATTAATACTGTTGCTGATATTATTGGCAATTCTATTGTTTGTTATGGTTATCCGTTTCAGTATTATTCCT
>RRZU012136161.1_pt1 | contig 14912 bp, 12 predicted proteins | sample 2165561 | NCBI WGS metagenome assembly RRZU01 (sample SAMN10456909, study PRJNA506462) | wastewater metagenome | isolation source: wastewater sludge | place: USA: Moscow, Idaho
GCTGCAACGTGCCGAGTTTGTCCGGCAGAAGCTGGTGGCGACAACGCCAACGCTGGCCAAGCGCACCTCCGCGAAGGGCTATGGTTCGCAACGCGCCGTCGTGGGTACGGGCAAGGGTAACGAGTCCGACGCGCTCGACCAGCGCATCGAGTTCAAGAAGGTTTCCTGCTGATTCCTGTCGCCCGACCCGCGTACCGGATGAGAGCGGCCTTGCGCCTGCCAGGAGTAGGAATAGGAATAGCGCTGCGCTTTGTCTGCTGTCTGCTGACCTGCCTGCCAGGTGCTGCTGCGGCAAGCGCAGCAGATGCGGTGCCCAGCCTGCGTCTCGAAACCGGCAGCCATGTCGCCCCGGTGCGCGCAGCCAGCCTGGACCGTGACGGCCGTTATGTCGTCACGGCTTCCGAAGACAAGACCGCCCGCGTCTGGGACGCGGCCAGCGGCACGCTGCTGTCGGTCTTCCGGCCGCCTTCCGCCCCTGGCAACGACGGCAAGTTGTACGCGGTGGCCATGACTCCGGACGGATCGGTTTTTGCAGCGGCCGGGTGGTCAGCAAGCAACGATCTGTATCTGGTCCGGCGCAATGATGGCCAGATCATTCACCGCATTTCCGGGCTGCCGGATGTGGTGACCCATCTGTCGTTTTCTCCCGACGGCAGGACTCTCGTCGCGGGTCTCTGGGGAAAACAGGGGACTCGGGTATTCCTTGGCGCCGACGGCTGGAGCAGCGCGCGCGAGCTGCAAGGCGACGCCGATTATTCGGATGAAGTGAATGCCACCGCCTGGTCGCCGGACGGCAAGACCTTGCTGGTCAGCAGCGCCGATGCTTTTCTCCGCGCCTACGAAGTGACCGGCAAAGGCATCAAGCTGCTGTCGAGAGGTGCACTGGGGGGCAATGGCATTCCTTTTGGTCTGGCGTTTTCACCGGACGGCCAGACTGTGGCGGCAGGCGCATCGAACCAGGGCAGTATCGATCTGCTCGATGCCAAAACCCTGAAATCGAAGAAGGTTCTCTCACCCACACAGGCGAACTCCTCGCGAAGCCTGAGCGTCGTGGCCTGGTCGGCCGATGGCAAACGGGTCTTCGGTGCGGGGACCTGGGCCAATGAGAAGGGACAGTTCACGATCTGTGGCTGGTCTGGCGACGGTCTGGGAGAGCCATCATGCACTCCGGTCGCCCGCAACACGATCACCGCCTTGCAGGCCACGCCCAACGGCGGCTTGCTGTATGCCTCCGCCGATCCCGAGTGGGGAGTGCTTGGCACCGACGGACGGCCACGGCTCACGGTCGGCAACTCCTTGATGGACTTCCGCAACCTCCGTAGCCGCTTCCGGCTCGCGAGCGACGGCAGCGCACTGGCCTTTCGCGAAACGCACCCTGGTGGAACCGGCGATGCGTTCGACCTTCGCCAGCTCGCCTGGGTCAAGGCCGGCAAGGACTGGCAAGCGCCGAGGACGATGGCCGGCAGAACGAGCATGGACAACTGGTTCGAACGGCAGCGACCGATGCTCAATGGCAAAGCGCTCAATCTGGACAGCAGCGAGTGGTCGCTCTCGACTGCAGTCTCGCGCGACGGCGAACGAATCGCGCTCGCCACCAATCACAAGCTCCGTCTGTATGACCGCAGCGGCCGCGAGCTGTGGCGCACGGCGGCACCCGCGACGACCTGGCAGATCAACCTCAGTGACGACGGCCGCTGGGTGGTGGCGGCATTCAGCGATGGCACGCTGCGCTGGTACCAGGCAAAGGACGGTAGCGAACAGCTCGCTTTCTTCCCGCACACCGACGGGCGCCGCTGGGTGATGTGGACACCCGCCGGCGACTTCGCCGCCAGCCCGGGTGGCGAAAACCTCGTCGGCTGGCAGGTCGATCGCGGATCGGCGCAGGCGGCGGATTTCTACCCGGTATCGCGCTTCCGCACGGACTATTACCGGCCGGAAGTACTTGCCGAGGTGATCGGCAAGGGAGGCGTGGCGGCCGCGCTGGCCGCTGTTCCTGCAACCGCTGCACGCCCGACAGGGAGCCAGGCAATTCTGGAGATCTTGCCGCCGACCGTGCGCATCCTCTCGCCTGACGCCCTGACTGTCACCAAGGGCGGCGAGATCAAGCTGGTGGTTGCCGTGCGCTCGCCGGAGGGCGCGCCGGCAACCCAGCTGCGTGCGCGGGTCAACGGCCAACTCATTGCGCTGCCGGCTCTTTCTTCTCTCCGGAGTTCACGAACGGGCAATCGGGGAGAAAGCAGCTACGAGGTTCCAGTGTCACTACCGCCCATCGATGCGCATATCCTGCTGTTCGCAGAAAACAAGCACGGCGTATCGCCGGAGGCGGCATTGACGGTCAAGAGACCCTCTGAACCCATTGCCAAGGAGCCGACCGATTCCCCAATTGCGTCGGCCGGCCAGCCGAACTCGGCCGCTGCCGCCGGCGTGGACCTCCGACCAAACCTCTACGTGCTGGCGATTGGCATCAGCAAGTATCAGGATTCCTCGATCCAGCTCGATTTCGCAGCCAAGGATTCGACCGACCTTGCGAATTTCTTCAAGACCCAGGAAGGCGGACTGTACCGCAAGGTATCGGTTCGTCTGCTCACCGATGGCAAGGCAAGACGCGACGATGTCCTCGACGGACTGGAGTGGATCCGCAAGGAACTGACCTCACGAGACATCGCTTTCGTTTTCATTGCCGGACACGGCGTCAATGACTCCGACGGCACCTATTACTTCCTGCCGCAGGATGTCAACATCAAGGCCCTGAAACGCACCGGCGTGATTTTCACCGAGATTCGCAACACGCTGGTATCCTTGCCCGGCAAGGCACTATTCTTCATCGACACCTGTCATGCGGGCAATGTACTGGGAACCGGAACGCGTTCTCTGCGAATGGACACCACAGCCGTGGTCAACGAGCTATCGAGTGCCGATAACGGCGTCATTGTCTTCGCCGCAGCCACCGGACGCCAGTACGCGCAGGAATCGCCGGACTGGGGCAATGGCGCTTTCACCAAGGCCATTCTCGAAGGGCTGCGCGGGCAGGCAGACTACAACAAGTCGGGTCGCATCACGCACAAGATGCTCGACCTCTACGTCTCGGAAAGAGTCAAGGCACTGACCGAAGGAGCCCAGTCGCCGGTCACCATCGTGCCCAGTGGCGTACCCGACTTCCCGCTCGTGCTGGGCAAGCGTTAATGTGAAAGTCATGACCGTTAGCGGAATTGCGGAAACGACGAGTGGCGACTCAGTGCGTGTCGCCGAGCGCCTGCCGTATGGCAAAGTTTCGCTGCGAGGGCCGCTTGCCGTCGTGGCGCAGCGGGGCAAGGACCCCGGCATGGCGCAACTGGCTGACCATGCGCGAAACCGTTTCCAGCGTCAGCGCGGTGATGTCGGCCATGTCCTGCCGTGACGGCAGGACCACTTGCAGTTCAACCACCGTGTTGGCCGGGTGCTCCACAGCCGGATGTGCGAGCATCATGACCAGGCGACGGACACGGTCAGCAGCCTGACCACAGCGCAGGGCGATGACTTCGGCGGTGCGTCGCTCGGCTTTGGCCAGCGTACGCAGTAGCGAATCGCCGACAGGAGAAGCACGGCCTTCCGGCCATGATTCGAGAACGCAGGCGGTGAGCGCCGTTGCCGTGAAGCTGTATTTTCCGAACAGCAGTGTCTCGGCACCGATCACGTCACCTCTGATGGCGAGGTTGGCAAAGCTCTGTTCACCATTGGGTTCCTCGCGGTCCAGACGAACCGAACCGCTGACGATGCGCCAGGCAGCACCCTTGGTATCGCGGGCATGGATACGCTGACCACGGTCGAAACGGAGCAGCCAATGCTTCCCCTGGATCTGCCGCGCAGCGGCGCAGCGAGGGACCTTCTGCGCATCGAGCAAGATTTCCGACTCCTTTCCGTAGGTCCGGCTTCAGAATCGTAGATTCAGGCCGGCATAAACCGAGCGCCCCATGCCGGGAACGGCCGTTCCATAAACCATGGGTCTCTGCCCGAGATAGGCACCACCGAGTGGCGAATCGTAGAGCCGGTTGAACAGGTTTTCAACGCCGAGATCGACGCGCAACTGCTTCCACTCGTAACTGCTGCGCAGGTTCAGCAAACCGTAGCCGCTGGTTTCAAGCTCGTTGCGAACCTGCGAGACCTTGGTCTTGGCGTCGACAAACACGCCTTCCAGAGTGTTGGTCCAGGCCCCCAACCTTTGCACCAGCGCCAGCTTCGCGTTCAAGGGCATGATGTGATACAGGTTGTCGTCGGTGTCGAGGGTTTCTCCCCTGACGTAGCTCAGCACGCCGGTCATCTTGAGATCGCCGATGGCACTGTCGCTGAGCAACGGAAAGTAGCCGGAAACGTCAGCGCCGTACAGGCGGGCGCTTTGATTGACGAACTGCAGGTAGACAAAACCGGTGCTGCGGGTCAGGTTGCTGCCCTGGCAGGGCGACATGCCGGTACCGCCGAAACAGCGACGCGCGTCAATGTGGTCCTGCACATAGGTGTAGTAAGGAGTGATGCTGAAACCCCACAGTGACTTCTTGGCATCGTGCCAACTGGCGGTGGCGCTGATGGTGTTGGCAACTTCCGGCTTCAGGTTGAGGTTGCCGACGTAACCATTTCCGTCACCGAACCAGTTGATCATGGTCATGGTCATGGCGTTGTTGGTCGACCAGGCGTAACGCTCATAGAGGTTCGGTGAGCGCGTCTTGCGCGCAAAGCCGGCCTCAAAGGTCTGCTGCGTGTCCGGGGTAAAGCGCAGCAGCGCCGTCAGATCGAGGTTGTGATCGGTTCTGCTGCGATTCTGGGCATTGAAGGCGCCGGGAATCGACGTCGGATTCAGCGGATTGCCGTAGTCCGGAACATTGTAGCCCTGCACGTCACCGGTATCCATCCACACGGTACTGCTGCGCAGCCCCAACTGGGACAGCCATTGGCTGCTCCAGCGCGCCTCCCATTCGCCAAAGACATCAAAGTGGTCGCGTATGCCGTTGTGGATGTTCCAGAAAGTCGAGCCGTTCATCATGTTGCTCATGCCGGCCATGCCGCCCATACCACCCATACCCCCCATGGGTGGGACGTACGGTCCAATTGCAGGCCACCAGTCGTCAAGGTGGTAGTGCTGATAATCGCTGCCGACCCTCAGGAGGTCGCGATCGGAGAGCCGGATGTCGACCTTGATCAGGGCACCAGCAGTTTCCCCGTGCGTATCCATCGGCATGCCGGCCGGGTTGGCCATCATGCCCGTTGTCTGCAGCTTGTCCTCGAGGAAATTCATCTTGTGACGGGTGTCGTCGTAGTAGGCGCGTGCCTCGAGCGAACCCCAGTCGTACTGTACAAGGGAGCGGAAGTTGACCTTCTGACTGGTGTTTTCGGTCATGTCCATGCGCTGATTCGGAAAACCCTGATACGGAATGTGCTGATAGACGTACTTCAGCTCGAATAACTGGTTTTCCTGGCGCAGCGCGAAGGCCAGCGACTGATTTTCGGACTTGTACTGCGACGAGCCCACCTCGTTGCCAGCCAGCCACACCGCGGTGCCTTCCGAAAATCCGGCAGACTTGAATTTGCCGCCTGCATCGTAGTTGTTGGCCTGCACCGTCGACCCCGCGTAGGTCACGCTGAGTATCTCGTTGGCAATCGTCGCCGACAGGTTGGCACCCCGGGCATCGCCATTGCTGCGATAGAAAGTACCCGCCTGACCGGTCAGCAACAGGCCTTCGCCGGCCTTGGCAAACAGCGGCGCCGCGGAATTGATCTGGATCGTGCCGGCGATGCTGTCGCCGCCGACACTGACCGGCGTGATGCCGGCGAACAGCCTGACGCTGCCGACCAGGGTCGGATCGATGTACGACAGCGGCGGGTTCATGTGGTTGGCGCAGGAGGAGATCAGGTCCATGCCATCGACCTGGATGCGAATACGGTCATCGGCCAGGCCGTGAATGGCTGGCAGACTGGATACGCCGCCGGCTCCGTAGCGGCTGACGCCGGGCAGAGCGTCGAGAAGGCTGGCTGAATCACTGCTGGCCGCCCGGTAAGGAGTGACGCTCGCCGTGTCGAGACGGCTGCTCTCGAAGGGTTGCCGGTCGCTGATCCTGGGCGCCCTGACGACAACTCCGTCCATCTCCGGCAGGGTTGCGCTTCCCTGCGCAATGGCGCTTTGCCACAGCCCGGGCAAAGCCAGAGTAACTGTGACCGCGATCGATCTCCTGGCAAACTGCATCCCGAACCCTCCCCTGTGTCTTGATAGCCGGCATTCTAGGGGGGGAGGCTGCGCCGTGGAATGTGGCAAATCGTCGCATCCACCAGGCCAGCAGGTCGAGGTCGGCGGCCCATGTTTTCGGGGTCGCAATCAACGGACAAGGGTTGGAATCCCACCCTGACTGCGGCCAGGGCGTAGAATTCAGCGCTTCAACCGCTGCCAGGCACTGCCCATGTTTTTGACTCATCAGAACCGGACGCAGGTTTTTCTGCCGGGTACAGCGCTGACCCGGCTGCTGATGCTGCGCCGGATTGAAGTGTTGACCCAGGCGATGGTACTGATTCTGGCAGTGGCTTGGCTGCGCATACCGCTCGCCTTGATGCCGATGAGCCTGGCCATCGCTCTGCTCGCAGCCGTCAATCTCGTCACTCGGAAACGGCTCGACAGGGGTGGCCCAGTCACCGAAATTGAACTCTTCGCGCATCTGACTTTCGACGCCGCCATTCTCGGTTTGCTGCTCTACTTTGCCGGCGGCTCGGCCAACCCCTTCGTCTCCTTGTTCCTGCTACCGCCCACACTGGCCGCTGCGATGCTGCCCGCGAGCTACGCCTGGGCAATGGCGGCAATCACGCTCTTCGCCTACACCTTACTGATGTTCTGGAACTTGCCGCTGCCGCCGCCGCAGGGCGATCTGGCGCAACTTGACGCGCTGCTTGCCCGCGCCATCGGCGGCACGAGCGAGCATGCCGCCCACAGCAGCGGCTTTGCCCTGCACGTCATCGGAATGTGGCTCAACTTCGTGATCAGCGTCACCATCGTCGCTTTCTTCCTGACCCGCATGGCCACTGCCCTCAAGGGGCGCGAACGCGAACTCGCCGCAGCCCGCGAAGACGCACTGCGCAATGAGCAGATCCTCTCGATTGGTACGCTCGCTGCCGGTGCGGCGCACCAGTTGGGGACGCCACTCGGGACGATGGCGGTCGTGATCCGCGAACTCGAACTGAATCATGGCGACAATGCCGAGCTGCAGGAGGACCTGCTGTTGTTGCGCGAACAGGTGACACGCTGCAAGCAGACGATTTCGCAGATCCTCGCATCGACGGGTCAGGGCCGCGGCGAAAGCATGCGCAGGGTGGCGCTCGACACCTATCTGCAGCGTTTGCTCGACGACTGGCGGGTAATCCGTCCGCACGCCCGGATCAGCGTGTCGCTACAGGGTGTGCAGCCAGCACCACTGATCTCCGCCGAGCGCACCCTGGAGCAGGCCCTCCTCAACCTGCTCGACAATGCTGCCGACGCCAACGGGGAAAACCGGGAAGCCCTGCAGTTCTTCGCCTCCTGGGACACCGAGCATTGTCAGATCGAAATCCTCGACCGTGGCGCCGGCCTCGATGAAGAAACCGCGCAGCGCCTTGGCGAGGCTTTTTTCAGCACCAAAACCGCTACTCGGGACCCGCCAAACGGTATCGGCATCGGCCTGTTTCTCAGCAACGCCACCGTCGAGCGCCTCGGTGGCAAGGTCGAACTCTTCAATCGTGCGGACCCGCAAGGCGGCGCATGCACCCGCGTGACCCTGCCGTTGACCCGACTGAAAGCCGAGCACCATGCCTCTTCAAGCCCCACGACTCCCTGACGACGAGCGCTCGACGCTGCTGCTGGTCGATGATGACGACGCTTTTCGCCGCGTCCTCGCGCGCGCCCTGGAGCGTCGCGGTTATGCCGTGACCGTCGCCGCCAATGTCGAAATGGCAATCATCCAGGCGCAGGCACAGCCTCCCGAGTACGCCGTCGTCGATCTCAGGATGCCTGGCGAGTCGGGCCTGGCACTGATCGAGAAGTTGATGGCCTGCGATCCGAACACCCGTGTCGTCATGCTCACCGGCTACGCCAGCATCGCCACCGCGATCGAAGCGATCAAGCTCGGCGCCATCCATTACCTGGCCAAACCCTGTGACGCGGATGAGATTGTCGCGGCGCTCAACAGAAGCAGCGTAGGCGACTCGTCATTCCCGGTTTCCGGATCGCCGCTGTCGGTAAACCGCCTCGAATGGGAACATATCCAGCGCGTGTTGGCCGAGCATCAGGGCAACATCTCGGCAACCGCCAGAGCCTTGAAAATGCACCGCCGCACGCTGCAGCGCAAACTCGGCAAACATCCGAGTCCGGAATAGCGAGTAGAGTCGAGCAGGCGCGAGGCCGAAAAATGATCCGCGTGCGTATGCGTATCGATGAGAAAGCGGATGCGCAGCCCAGCGTGCGCAGCCAGAGCCAGATAACGGTCTACCTGGCTCTCGGGTCGATCAAGGCTGCGACACGCGTCTCGGGGCAGCCAACCAGGTACGACTGGCAGCCCCCGCTGGCCACCTGTTCGAAGATCACGGGTGCTTGACGATGCGCAGATAGGGCTTGGGCGCCTTCCAGCCCTCCGGGAACAGCGTCTTGGCTTCCTCGTCGGACACTGATCCAGCGATGATCACGTCCTCGCCCTGCTTCCAGTTCACCGGCGTGGCGACCTTGTGCTTGGCGGTGAGCTGCATCGAGTCCAGCGCGCGCAGGATTTCGTCGAAATTGCGTCCGGTGGTCATCGGGTAGGTCATCATCAGCTTGATCTTCTTGTCTGGACCGATCACGAACACCGAGCGCACGGTAGCGTTGGTAGCGGCGGTGCGACCCTCCGAAGTGCCCGGTTCTTCGGCGGGCAACATATTGTAGAGCTTGGCGACCGCCAGATCGGTGTCGCCGATCATTGGGTACCTGGGCAAGTGGCCTTGCGTTTCTTCAATGTCCTTGGCCCAGCGCGCGTGGTTGTCCACCGGGTCGATGGACAAGCCGATAAGCTTGCAGTTGCGGCTGGTGAACTTGTCCTCGATGCCGGCCATGTAGCCGAGCTCGGTGGTGCACACCGGGGTGAAGTCCTTCGGGTGCGAGAACAGGATCGCCCAACTGTCGCCGATCCACTCGTGAAAACGGATGCTGCCTTGGGTAGTTTCGGCACTGAAGTCGGGTGCGACGTCATTGATGCGAAGTGACATGGTGGCTCCTCGGATTACGGGGTGGAAAGGCCGTCGGCGACGGGCGAAGCTGGAACCATTCGGGGCATCGAGGCCTCGTCTGAAAAGTATCTCTGATCAGGCGGCCGCAAGTCAATCACGAACGGCACTGAAAACTACCTGACGCGCGAGCGGTATTCGTTGCTGCGCGTGTCGATTTCGATCCTGTCGCCGATTTCGATGAAGGCGGGTACCGGCAGTTCGAAACCGGTGGCCATGCGTGCCGGTTTCATCACCTTGCCCGAAGTATCGCCCTTGACGGCTGGCTCGGTGTACACCACTTCACGAACCACACTGGTCGGCAACTCGATCGAGATTGCCTTGCCGTTGTAGAACACGGCTTCGCAGGGCATGCCGTCTTCGAGGTAGTTCAGCGCGTCCGTCATGCACTCGGCTTCGATTTCATACGGGTTGTACTCGCCGTCCATGAAAACATACAGGGGATCGGCGAAGTAAGAGTAGCTGACTTCCTTACGCTCCAGCTGGATGACGTCGAACTTGTCGTCGGCACGATAGACCGCCTCGCTGGGCGACTCGGTGAGCAGATTCTTCATCTTCATTTTCACCACCGAAGCATTGCGCCCTGATTTGATGTACTCGGATTTGAGCACCACCATCGGGTTGCTACCGACCATGAAGACGTTGCCTGGGCGAAGTTCTTGTGCGGTTTTCATCGTGCGTTCCATGCAGCAAAGTTAGGATAAGCTGCTGATTATAACCTGGAAGCACTGAATCGTACCAGCTGCTTGACGAGATCGTCCTGGGCTGCGAGCCGTGCTTCCCAGAGCAAGGCGTGTTCATGCAGCAGCGGCAGACTTGCGGCCAGTTGCTGCCATTGCGCAGTTTCGACCCTCCCGGCATTCCATGCCTGCCAGAATTCGCACAGCACAACCGCCGTCGCCTGCGGCAGCATAGCGCAGTAGCGTGCCAGAAAAGCATCGAGCTTGATCAGATGCGCCGCCTCCTGCTGCGGATAAATCTGCCAGACCAGCGGCCGCGCGGCCCATTGGGCGCGCACGAAGGAATCTTCGCCACGCACGAAATTGAGGTCGCAGAGCCAGAGCAGGGAGTCGTAACGGAGTTGTTCGACGAAGGGCAGAATGCGGATTTCCAGCGCACCGCGTTGCAACCGGTCGCCGGCAGCGAGTGCACGACCAGCGTAGGCCGCGATCGCCGGCAGCGTTCGTGAGCACGGAGCCAGGCAGCAGACCGGCCGTCCGGAGACTTCCCAAGCGTGCAGCAGATCGCCAATGGCGGTGTTCTCATAAGCGAAGAGCGAAACCAGCAATGTGCCGGCGCGCGGCGCAGCACTGCCAAGCGCGCGCCACCAGTCATTCTGCAGATCGGTGCTGGCGGCGAAACACCGGCGGCGAGTGCGCAGGTCGCGCTCGCGCAGCAGGCCACCGGTATCGGTCGTGAAACCGGGAAAGAAGAAATACTTGACGAGCGGCAAGTGCGCATGCGGTGAAGGCAACAGATGGCAGCCAGACACCCACGCTTCTGCGCTCAGGTAGTCGAGATTGATCCAGAGCGGCGGCGGCGATAGTTGCGCCATGCGGTCGACGAAGTTCTCCGGAATGCGGCAGGCAAAGCTCTCCAGTACCACCCGTGCGGGTGTCACCGCCGTGAAGAGGCTTTCCCAGCGGCGGACTTCGACCCCCTGCACACACTCGATCGACAAGGCCGGGTCCCGTTGCGGGCAAAGCAGCCTGAAGCTGTCGAGATCATCGACCCACAGGCGCACGCTCGCCGCGTACTCGTTGGCCAACTGTCGGGCTAGGCGCCAGCAGACGCCGATGTCACCGAAATTATCGATGACCTTGCAGAAGACATCCCAGTCGGGGCGCGTGGTCATGGGTGCAGAAGAAAGAACCGTGAGCAGGGATGGTGCCGGCGAGCGTGATAAGATCGAAGACGCTATCCTACTTCAGCCGTCGGCTGCCGCGAACGCGCATGACCGTGATGACCGAACCCTTCGACGCCAAAACCTTGCTTGCCAGCGTGACCGAAATGCCGGGCGTCTACCGAATGCTCGATGGCGCCGATCAGGTGCTCTACGTCGGCAAGGCAAAAAATCTCCGCAAACGGCTTGCCTCGTACTTTCGCGACAAGCATCCGAGTCCGCGCATCGCACTGATGGTGGCACAGATCGCCAGCGTCGAGACCACCGTGACGCGCTCCGAGGCCGAGGCGCTGCTGCTGGAAAACAATCTCATCAAGAGCCTGTCGCCGCGCTACAACATCCTCTTCCGTGACGACAAGTCCTATCCCTACATCGTCCTCACACACGACCGCTACCCGCGGCTGGGTTTCTTCCGGGGCACCACCGACCGGCGTGCCGACTATTTCGGTCCTTTCCCTTCTTCGCCGGCGGTACGCGAAAGCGTCCATTTGCTGCAGAAAATGTTTCGCCTGCGCACCTGTGAGAATTCGGTGTTCAACAACCGCTCGCGGCCGTGCCTGTTGTACCAGATCAAGCGTTGCTCCGGACCCTGCGTCGGACTCATCGAACCGACGCGCTACGCCGAGGATGTACAGATGGCGGCGATGTTTCTGCAAGGCCGACAACAGGATGTGATCGGCAGCCTGTCGGCAGCCATGGATCAAGCGGCAGCCAGACTCGCTTTCGAGCAGGCGGCGGTCTATCGTGACCAGATCCAGTCCTTGCGGCAGGTGCAGGAAAAGCAGTACGTCGAGAGCGGCAGGGATGGCGATGTGGATATCGTCGTCGCCGTTGAAGATGCCGGCCTGCTGTGTGTGAACCTGGCGATGGTGCGCGCTGGCCGGCATCTCGGTGACCGCCCGCAATTTCCGGTCAATAGCGCGAATTCGGTGAGTTCTTCGCCGCTCGAGGCGCTGACCGCATTCCTCTATCAGCATTATCTCGCGCACCCGATCCCGCCGCGGGTTCTCGTCAATCTGGCCCTGTCCGATGACGAGCTTGCCGATTGGCTCAGTGCCGCGGCAACACAGCCGATCCGGGTAAGCGAAGCGAGGTTTACCATGCAGCGCGTCTGGGTCGAGATGGCCGAACAGAACGCTCACCTGGCGATCAACGCGCGTCGCAGCGTGCTGACACGGCAGGGTGCGCGGCTGCAAGCCCTGTGCAGGACACTGGGCCTGGACATCGAGGACGGCGTGGAGGCGCGCATCGAGTGTTTCGACATCAGTCACACGCAAGGCGACTCGACCGTGGCGGCCTGCGTGGTGTATCAGGGAAATGGCATGCGCAAATCGGAGTATCGCCGCTTCAATATCGAAGGTATCCAGCCCGGTGACGACTACGCAGCCATTCGGCAGGCGGTCCAGCGCCGTTACGAGAAGCTGCTGACCAATGACGGCGTCGTGCCGACGCTGATCCTGATCGACGGCGGCAGTGGCCAGGTCAACGCCGCGGCCGCAGCACTCAGTGAACTCGGCCTGAGCCACCTGCCGATGCTCGGCGTCGCCAAGGGAGAGGCGCGCAGGCCCGGCCTGGAAACCCTGGTATTCGCGGATGGCCGTGAGCCGTTACAATTACCTCCTGAAGATCAGGCCCTGCATCTGATTCAGGAAGTCCGTGACGAGGCGCACCGCTTTGCGGTTTCCGGTCACCGCGCCAGGCGTGGCAAGGCTTCTCGCAGTTCACGCCTGGAAGAGATCGGCGGTATTGGACCCAAGCGGCGCAAGGCACTGATTTCCCGTTTTGGTGGCTTGCAGGGAGTTTCCGATGCCGGGATTGACCAACTGACAGCAGTTCCTGGAATCAGTCGGGAACTAGCCGAGAAAATTTACGCGGCGTTGCATTGATGCCACTGAACATACCCATTCTGCTGACCTGGCTACGGATCATCCTGATCCCGCTGCTGATCGCCATTTACTATGTTCCGGAGGCATGGGTTCAGGGGATCGGGCGTGACCGTGCAGCAACGCTGATTTTCATCGTCGCCGCCATTACCGACTGGCTCGATGGCTATCTCGCGCGACGCTGGCAACAGACTTCGGCTTTTGGAGCCTTCCTTGACCCGGTCGCCGACAAGCTGATGGTTGCCGCAGCATTGATCGTCCTGGTCCAGCTCGGCCGTCTCGACGCGGTTCTGGCGATGATCATCATCGGTCGCGAGATCACGATTTCCGCCCTGCGCGAGTGGATGGCGCGGATCGGTGCCCACAAGAGCGTCGCCGTCTCGATGATCGGCAAGATCAAGACCAGCGCGCAGATGATCGCCATCCCGATGCTGCTTTATTACGCGCCGTTACGAGGAGTTGACGTATTTCAGTGGGGAGTCTGGCTGATCTACGTGGCGGCCGTGCTGACGCTCTGGTCGATGGGTTATTACATGCGAATGGCGTGGCCATACCTGATCGAAGAGGACCGCAAGCGCTGATCGGAAAGCCGCGGTAGCGGCGCGACGGCGAAAGAAGGCGTTGACAGCCATGGGCAGGCCTTTATAATGCGCACTCGCTTCACGCGGGAGTAGCTCAGTTGGTAGAGCGATACCTTGCCAAGGTATAGGTCGAGAGTTCGAGACTCTTCTCCCGCTCCACAATTCTCTGCAAAGCCGTCTGTACTTTGCAGAATCAATGGCGGTACGAATCAGCGGCAGAAATCCCTATCTTCAGGTAGGTTCGGCGCGATAGCAAAGCGGTTATGCACCGGATTGCAAATCCGTGTAGGTGGGTTCGACTCCCGCTCGCGCCTCCAAATAAATCAAGAGCTTGGCACCATCAATCGGCCATTCTCTCAGATATCCGATTCTGTGTAGCCACAGTGTAGCCAAATCCGAGCAATCCGAATCCACGCCACCAAAGAAAAACACCAGTGCGGTGTCGGCCGGTAGAGCGTGGTCGTGGCGGCCTGTCACCGAAAACCGGCACGGGGGAAAGTCAATGACACGAAGGAAAATTGCGCTAGCCGGGGTGTTGGCGTTCGCAACGGCCACCGCCCAAGCATCGCTATTTGACCGCGGTGGCGGGTTGATTTACGACGATATGCTAAATGTTACTTGGTTGCAGGATGCCAGATACGCCTATACAAGTGGCGATTCTCCGGATGGGAAGATGACATGGGAGGGCGCAATGAATTGGGCCGCCAATCTTAGGTGATTTCCGAAAATGCAGCGCCCATTGATGGCAGACACCCATCACGACGATGAGACCCTCGCGTATGGACACGACCTTCTGTTTCGCAGACAAGCCGTCCCTGGACGCTTCTCCTATGGATGACCTGAAGCAGGCTGCGTCGAAGATGCTGGGTGCGCAGCGTCGGTCGTTCGAAGCGGCGATGGCCGTCAAGTATTGCCGGGGCAGTGCCCGGCAAGCGGAGGTGGTGTTTGGCTGGAGTCGCCACACCGTTGAAGTCGGACTTCCTGAGCGACGCAGTGGCATCATCTGCCTGGGTGCGCAAGAAGCCTTCTGCGGAAACCAGTGGTGGGAGGAAAAGCATCCTGAAGTGGCGGAAGCTCTCTGGTCCTTGGCGAAAACGCACTCCCAGCAGGACCCGACCTTCCGCAGCACGCTGTCGTACACTCGACTGACGGCGGCGGAAGCGCTGAAGCAGTTGCAAGGGCTTGGTTTCGACCCAGAAGTCCTGCCGTCCCCCAGCACGATGGCGGACGTCCTCAACCGCAATGGCTACCGGCTGCGACCGGTGCTCAAAGCCAAGCCCCAAAAAAATTCCAGAAACCGATGCC
>RRZU010228032.1_pt1 | contig 14910 bp, 7 predicted proteins | sample 2165561 | NCBI WGS metagenome assembly RRZU01 (sample SAMN10456909, study PRJNA506462) | wastewater metagenome | isolation source: wastewater sludge | place: USA: Moscow, Idaho
GTTTAAAAACCTTATTATTGAGGATTTTAGAGAGTATAAAAAAATCAAAAGCCAATTTATTGATAATTATGGCAATCAAGAAGAGGCTTTTATGAATATCTGTAGAGCTATAATTACTAATAAATACCCTAAAGACTTAAATTATTTATCAATATATTTTAAGTCAGCTAAGTTTATCTATTTACATCAAAATAATAGTAAAATGAAAGAGATAACAGATGAATTTGAAGATTTACTATTGATGAATTATGAAGCTTTTAAGAGAGATGGGATTTAGAAAAAAATTTGATTTTAATAATAGTTATTACAAGGAGATGAATTAATCTGATAAAACCTGATTGGAATACATTTAAGTATAAATTTAGTGAAAATCCTCAAATTAACTTTGAGTTGTTTTGCTATCTATTGTTTTGTAAAGAATTTAATATAAATCATATTTTTCGATATAAAAACCAAGCGGCAATAGAAACCGACCCTATAACGATAGATAATGAAGTAATTGGATGGCAGGCAAAATTTTATGGCACGTCCCTATCGGATAACAAGGATGAAATTATTGAATCTCTTGAAAAAGCTAAAAAAAAATATCCGTTGATTACTCAATACCATTTTTATTCAAATCAAGAGTTTGGTCAATATAAGGGAACAGAACCTAAATCTAAACAAGAAATAGAAGAAAAGGCAAAAGAATTCGAAATAAAAATAGAGTGGAAATTACTCAGTTTTTTTGAAAGTGAATTTGTAACAATTAAAAATGAATTAATAAGTAAACATTTTTTTTCTGCTGACAACAGTATTTTTGATTTGATTGAACATTTTAAGCATCATACAGAAAATATATTAAGAGATATTAATGCTAGTATGAGATATCGTGATAAAGAAATAATAATATCTAGAGAAGGCTATTTGAAAGATTTAGAAATGACTAAAAATAATTCAGTAGTTATCTCGGGGGTAGGTGGAGCAGGAAAAACGGCTATAATTAAAAAATTATACGAAAATAAACAGACAAGTAATTATTTTTATGTGTTTAAAGCAAGTGAATTTAATATTAATTGTATTGATGAAAAATTCAAAAATTTAACTTTTTTAGATTTTTTGAATTTTCATAAGGAAATTAATGATAAAATAATTGTTTTAGATTCAAGTGAGAAATTATTGGATCTAAAAAATGAAGAGCCAATTAAAGAATTTATTTCAACCTTAATGAAGTATAATTGGAAAATTATTTTCACTACAAGGAACAATTATCTTGAGACTTTAAACTATAGATTTGCTGAAATATATAAGATTTCACCATTACGAATTTCTATTGAAAATTTGAATGAGGAAGAATTAGAAAATATTGCTTTAGAAAATGACTTTAATTTACCAAAAGATAAAAAGTTAAAGGAATTAATTAAGAATCCTTTTTATTTAAGTCAATATTTGAAATACTACCTGAGAAATACCAATACAAGGACATATAAAGAGTTTAAGGAAAATTTATGGATAAACGATATATCAAAAGCTTTACCAAGTAGAGAGCAGTGTTTTTTAAAACTTTCTTTTGATAGAGCTAATAAAGGGACTTTTTTTGTTGATATTAATGGGTATGATGAATTTAAAGATAGTTTGGTTAAAGATGGTATTTTGGGGTATGAAACTTCAGGATATTTTATAACTCATGATATTTATGAAGAGTGGGCTTTGGAAAAAATAGTTGAAATGAACTTTAGTAAGAGGGTATCTATAAGCAATTTTTTTTCCGAAATAGGGAACTCTCTTCCAATGCGAAGAGCTCTAAAAAATTGGATTTCAGAGCAACTGTTATTAGAAAATGAATTTATAAAAGAATTTATTGAGGATATTTTTAAAAATAAAGGAATCGAATCCTTTTGGCTAGATGAAATTTTAGTATCTGTTTTGCTTTCAGAATATTCAGGCAAATTTTTTGAATATTTTAAAGAGGATTTATTAAAGGAAGAAGCAAAATGGCTGAAAAAGATTAGCTTTTTACTAAGATTAGCTTGTAAAGAAATAGACTATGATTTTTTAAAAGGATTACCTCTGAAAAAAGAAGATATTTCGGAACTATACACTCCAACTATACCTAAAGGTAAAGGATGGGAAGAATATATAAAATTTTTATTTGATAACAGGACTATTATAGGAACCAATAATATAAAAACGTTTATTCCGTTATTAAATGAATGGTCGGAAAAAATAAGAAAAGGAAATATAACTAAGTACTGTGGATTAATAGGTCTAGAATATTATATGCACTCAATAAATAATAAAAAGTATCTTTCTAGAGATGGAAATTCTGAGATTTATAATATCATTTTAAACTGTTCGTTGGAAATAAAAAAAGAACTTACAGGGTTACTTGATAATATACGAACTGAATATGATGAACAGAGTCAAACCATACACGATAATTTTATATCCTATATATTAGAGAATAAAAACTTTAAAGCGAGCCCAATCTTTTGGACATTGCCAAAAGAAATATTGAAGTTAATCGATAGCTTTTGGATTCACAAGATTCCTAAATCAAATGGTAGATTCAGTAATTTTAGTTATGATGACCCTTTACAAGAAAAAAATAGAGAATTTGGAATTGTTAGTTCATTTAAATTTGATTATTTCCCTGCAAGTGCTTATCAAACACCATTTTATATATTATTCAATGCCAACTGGAATAGTTCAGTTGATTTTTTTATTGAATTTACAAATAAATGTATAGAGTCTTTGGTTAAAAACCAGGGAGAAAAGTATTTTTATAAATCTGTATTAAAAATTGACGATGAAGAAATAATACAATATTCGAATGCTAAACTTTGGGGATTATATAGAGGTTTTGATGTTGCACCCGATTTATTAAAATCAATTCATATGGCTTTTGAAAAACAACTATTGGAGCGTGCTGAAAATACTAAACAAGAAATATTAGAGAACTTTCTTATCTATTTACTAAAGAAATCTAAATCAGCTTCAATAACATCGATTGTTACAAGTGTTATTTTGGCTTATCCTGATAAAACTTTTAATGTTGCGAGTATATTGTTTAAAATAAAAGAATTTTTTCTTTTGGATAAAACAAGAGAATATAATGAAAGAAATCTAGAATCTCTTTATGGAATGGGACATGGATTAAATTATAACCATAAACTATTTCAAGATGAAAGACTTGCTACTTGTAAGAATGATTTTAGAAAAAATTCCTTAGAAGACCAATTTTTTAAATATCAATTAATTAAAAATGAAGGAGTTTCTGAACAAGAATTTAAAAGAAGACAGGACGAACTTTGGAAAATATTGGACAATTATTATAAAGATAATGAAAAAATAAAAGATAAAACAGATGATGATTTAACCTGGGAAATATTTTTATCAAGAATGGACAGAAGAAAAATGAAAATTAAGACTAAACAATCTGAAAATAACGTTGAGTTTCATTTCCATCCTGAGTTAAAAAAAGAGGTTGAAGAATATAGCAAAAATTCGAAAGAAAAATATGATGAAAAACACAAGCATTTGTCTCTAAATTTATGGGCAAATTTCAAATTTAAGAAAGATGAAAAATATAAAAATTATAATTCCTTTTCTGAAAATCTATCATTAGCTTTAAATAGTGTTAGAGAGATAATTACTGAATTTGAAAAAGGCGATTACGATTATTACTTGCTTAACCGCGGAATACCTGGAATAGTTTGCTCGGTTCTACTTAGAGATTATTTTGAAAAACTATCTCAAGATGAACAAAAATATTGTAAAGAAATAATTTTTGATTTATGCACTTCAATTATTAATAATAATTATAATTTTCAATATGGAGATGGGCTAGAAGAGTGTTTAATAACGTTACCTTTGTTATTAAAATACTATCCAGAAGAAGCAAAAGAAATAAAATTTCTACTATTATATACTTTATTGGATGAAAAAAGTATTGGAAACGGAAGTTATTTATATGATTTTACTATTCTAGGAATACATACTCATATATATGGAGATTTTTCAGGCGAAGTATATAGTATATTATTTAATTATTTTAAATTTAAAAATTATTATAATCAAATAAAAGAGAATATATATAAAGAATTAGGTTATGAAAAGAATCATAGAAATGAAATTTTGAATAAATTTTTAGAGAAGTTTGGAAATGAGTTGGAAAGTGATTTAGATAATGAAAACTCTTTTGATAAAATTAATATTGCATTATTAAATCTTGATGATTTAATAATACCGTTTAAACTTATAAATATTAATTACATTACCGAAGAATTATTTGAGCTTATAAAACAACTTATTAAAGCATTTTTAACTGAATATAAACAAGATGATATGAGAAGAGATATTAATTACTATACCCAAAATTCATTTTCAAGAAAATATTCACAGATACTATTAGAAATTTCAGAAGATAAATTTGAATCAATTATTCAACCTCTTCTAGATAATTTTACTTTAGAAAGATTTTATTCAGATATCATTAAAAATATAATCTATGAAGAAGATAAAATAAAAACAACTATTAGATTTTGGGGAATTTGGGATAAATTAAAATTAATTCTTTTTGATGAATTAAAAGAGAATAAACCTAGAAGGTACAGTGATGAGATTATAGATAGTTATTTGTTTGCTTCAATTTTATGGAAAGAAAATGCGAGTAAATGGCATCCTTTTACTAATGAAAGAAAAAGATTCTTTAAAGAAATTTGTAAAAAATTAGGACATTGTCCCTCAGTATTATTTTTTATTTCAAAATTTTTAACAGGAGTTGGTTTTGTATATTTAGAAAATGGAATTGATTGGATAGATATAATTCTCACACAAAATGATTATAGCAATATAAAACTTGAGGATAACACAGTTTTTTATCTAGAAAAATATATTAGGAAATATTTATATTATAATCATGAATTAATTAAAAAAGATTTGTATAAAAAAAATAAAGTGATATATATTCTCAACTTTTTAATAGAGAATAATTCATCTACTAGTTATATGTTGAGAGATAGTATTCTTTAATACAAAGAGCAAAAGGGATATAATACTAGAAATTTATATCAAATAGGTATCAGTCAACGATTCGTGTAAAAAACAGCCAACCGTTCCAAAAAGTAAACATTTTGAAACACCTATTTTTTATATCTCATTACCTTGATTTTACTATTGTGGTACGGGCTCTGTTGCAAAAAAATGTTTAACTTAGTATAATACTGAAAATATGTATTAATCAAGGAAACTTTTATTCAAAATCTATATAAATGGAAACACTTTTCAGAAGAAATAATAATTCAATCAGTTTACTGGTATTTGAAATGTTCTTTAAGCTATAGAGATGTTCAAGAATTATTATTTGAAAGAGGAATTAAAGTTTGTTATACTACTATTTATAAATGGGTTGTTGAATATTCTCCTATAGTTTCTATAGAATTAAGAAAAAATTAATAAAACTTATTGATAGATTATTGTTGTGTCCAGAGGGAAAAATAGAATTAAAAGATAATTATAAGAGGGGATTAGAGTTTTTTTCTCGAAAATTAAAGAATATAATGTAGATAGTAATTTAAGAGTGGAAATATATTCTTCTATTAAATTACCCAAAGAAATAAGACTTATGAATGCACTAGAAAGGCAAACATTAAAAAATGACCTTAATAATTTAGAGGTAGATATAATAAATATTGGTTTAAGTTTTGGTTTAAACCTTACAGTTAAATTTGGCTGTGGGAAAAATAGTTTACCTCATGATAGATATATTGTTACAAATCAATTCGGAGTTTTTTTAGGTGCAGGAATAGATATAATTGATGAAAATAATAGATTTAGAGATTTTACCATGGGATTAATAAGTAATCTTGGGGATGTTGATATATATGCTAGGTCTATGAAGGAGATAAAGGATATAATATGAAATGAGGTCACAATGCTTAAAGTAGATGAAAAAATTTTAGTAATAAATCAAGCAATTTGTCAAAATATAGAAATGAAAGAAGTCCTTGAAAGAGGACTGCTTTCTCAAAATATTCTAAGTCAACTTAGAAATCTTGTTGAACATATTTCTTTCAAAGAATATTGTAATGGGAAAGACTTAGATATTACTTTTGAAAATTTACAACAAGGAAATAAATATGTAGAAAATAACGGCAAATTTAAACTTTTGAAACAATTCCATAAATTATTGCAAATTACAACTTCTCACTATACCCTTGAACCAGAAAATTCAACTCGTTTAATGTTGAAATATTATGAGTATCTTCTTAAACTAAAAAAGTATCTAAAAGAAAAATATAATATGGATGTTTTAGAAAATTTAGAAAAATTCCCCTTATCTCAAGATTCTACTCTTAAAGAATATTATGAAAAAATAGCTGAAAAAATTAATCATTACAAAACTCCTAAAGGTTGGGGTGGAAGATGTTATATACAAAAAATTAAACCATTTTTTATAAATAACGAAATTTACTATGAAATTACATTTACAGCCTCAAGAGATAATGTAAGTAAATTTAATAGACATATTGCTTTTACAAAATTTGATATTCCACATAATTATGCAGTAAAATTAAGATTTGTTGAAAAAAATATAAGACTAAGAGATAATACTATGCCAATTTTAATTATAACAGAATGGATTACAGCAATAAGATTTTGTGAATTTAATAATTTCAATAAAATATTAGGACAATTTAGACCTATAAATACTCAAACAGATGAGTATACAAATTTAATGGTTTTTTTAACAGAATCTGGTTTTAGTTTATTAGATTTAATGAAGTTGCCAAGGGATGAATACGATAGGATTGTTGAGGATATACTTAAAGGTGAAAAGAAAAAACATATATTTACAGGTCTTGAAAGATGTTATGAAATAATAAATAATAATTTAGAGGGCTCAAATATTTTAAGATATTTACTTTATAGAATGAATAATAAAGTAATAAAAAAACAATATGGTTCTACTTGTAATTTGCTTTCTGATTTAAATTTAGAGTGGGGATGTATACCTTTTGATGTTATGCCTTATTGTTCTTCTTTGATAGGACATAATCCTAAGCTTAGAGATTTATTAGAGTGTATAGATAACAAGAATAGAGAACATGAATTACTTGCAAAACTGATACATAACAATACAGAAATTAACGGATGTTTATATACAGCAAAAAAAGATCTAGAAAACATGGGAAATATAGATATCCTAGCTAATAAGTATAATTCTTTAGTCTATACGAAAAGACATTCTCATAGATTATTGGATACTTATAAGAATAATTTTTATATAAGAGGTTATGAAGAAGATTCTAAAAATATTATTGAAAAATTAAAAATATTAGCACAAAATGGTAAAGAAAATTATACAAGTGATTTCAACAATTGGTTAAATACTGTTCCTCATAATATAGATTGCATAGATAAAAAAGCAGCATTACAAAAAATGTTCGAAAGTTCTCAGGTTGCACTTATTTATGGTTCCGCAGGAACAGGCAAATCAACTTTAATAAATCATATATCTAATTTTTTTAATGACAAAAGCAAATTATTTTTGGCAAATACAAATCCTGCTGTAGATAATTTAAAAAGAAAAGTTAAAGCCTCTAATTGTACTTATAAGACTGTTGCAAAATTTATAAGTTCTAAAAATTATGATTTTAATTATGATATTTTGATAATTGACGAATGTAGTACTATAAATAATGCTGATATGTTAAGTGTATTGAATAATGCAGAGTTTGAATTATTGGTTTTAGTTGGAGATACTTTTCAAATTGAAGCTATAAATTTTGGAAATTGGTTTAGTCTAGCAAAATCTTTTTTACCTTCATATTCCATTTTTGAATTAGAAAAACCTTATAGAACTAAAAGTGAAAAATTACTTAAATTATGGGATAAAGTCCGTAAAATGGATGATGATATTCTTGAACATATAGCTAGAGAAAACTATTCAGCTACTTTAAACAATTCTATTTTTGAGTATGCAAATACTGATGAAATAATACTCTGCCTAAATTATGATGGCCTATATGGAATAAATAATATAAATAAATTTTTACAAGGGAATAATAAAAATGAAGTAATACAATGGGGGATACAAACCTATAAAATAAATGACCCTATTTTATTTAATGAAACAGATAATTTTGGTTCTGCAATTTATAATAATCTAAAGGGCATAATAAAAAGTATTGATAAGTTTGATGATGAAATAAAATTTACTATAGAAATTGATAAAGTTATAAATGAAATGGATGTACAAAATTTTGAATTAATAGGTAATTCAGAAAATGAAAAATCTCTTATTCAATTTTCAGTATATAAACCAAATAATGTAGATGATGATGAAGATTTGGACAAAAGCTCAGTAGTCCCCTTTCAGGTATCATATGCAGTGTCTATACATAAGGCTCAAGGCTTAGAGTATAACTCTGTTAAAGTTGTTGTAACGGAAGATGTAGAAGAAATGATATCTCATAATATACTTTATACAGCTATAACAAGAGCTAAAGAAAATCTAAAAATTTACTGGACACCAGAGGTTGAAAAAAGAGTGCTAGAAAGTATAAAAATTAAAAAAAATTCTAAGGATGAGAACCTTTTGAGGGTAAAATATGGATTGTAGAAATCGGATAAATACTTAATTGAATGAAGTGAAATTTTGACTTTGGGAGGAATAAATGTACTTAAAAAGTTTTAAAATTGAAAATTTTAGAAAGTTTAGAAAGACTAATAACATTATTGAATTTGTTCAATCTAGTTTAGATACAACAAGTACTAATAATGAAGGAATAAACATTGCAACATCCACAACATTAATTGTTGGTAAGAACAATTCAGGTAAAACAACAATAGGATTAGCTTTAGATAAAATTTGTAAAAATACCTTTTACCATACTGATTTCAATTTGTTTTACTTAAGAGAACTTTTACAGCAATACAAAGATGAAAAATTTGAATTATTTCCTGAATTATCTTTTCAACTAATTATTGAAGCAGAAAATAAAGATGATTTAATGACAAATTTAATTCCTTTTATGTATATTGGAAACTTAAATATCGAGAATGAAAATAAAAATAAATTAGAAGTTGTAATTGATATTAAATACTCTTTAAAAGAACAAAGTATTTTCATAGATGAAGTAAAAAAAATAAGTAAGAGCGATAAGAATAGATTTAATAAATTTTTGGATTTACTATCTCACACTAATTTCAAATTAAAATACTATAAAGAAAATGAAGAGATTACAGATTTTAAGTTAGATAAGCTTTTAAATGTAAAAATACTGGGAGCAAATAAAAATATCGACAATGGTAGCTTATCTAAAATCTTTGGTAAAATAATAAAACTGAAATATGAAAATATAAATAATCATGGACATAAAAATGAGATAAGTGAGAAAATTGAAAATATTAATTTAGAAATTGATAAGCACTTAAAAACAATTAAAGGAAATTCTGTAGAAAATATTATTGAAGCAATTCAGAATAAAGAGCATTTAAATATTAATTTAACTTCAGATTTAACATTTGAAAAATTAATGGCTAATGTTGTCAAATACCAGTACCAAGAAAAAGATTTATGTATTCCAGAAAGTCAATTTGGTTTAGGGTATTCTAATTTGATGATGATAATAGGTGAATTGATAGAATATGTGGAAGAATACCCAGAGCAAAATAGAAACAGTAAAATTAATATGATATTTATTGAAGAACCAGAAGCATTTATGCATATACAAATGCAGGAATTATTTATAAAAAATATTAATGATGCATTTTCTGAACTTTTAAAAGGTAGTAATAAAAGAATTAATAGTCAACTCATAATAACAACACATTCCTCTCACATACTTAACAGTAAGATACATACAGGAAACAGCTTTAATAATATAAATTATGTAACAACTTTAAATAGCAGTATTTGTGTAGAAGCCTTAAATGATAACAAAATTATTAGGAAAATTAATAATGATATAGCAGCAGATAGCATTAAGTTTTTAAAAAAGCATATAAAATATAAAGTATCAGAGTTATTTTTTTCAGATGCAGTAATTCTTGTTGAAGGAGTGACAGAGGAAACTCTATTAAATTATTTTATTGACAATGACCCCAATTTAAGTAAGTATTATATATCTATTTTCAATATAAATGGAGCACATGGTTTAGTTTATCATTCACTTATCAAGTTGTTAAAAATTCCTTCATTAATAATAACTGATTTGGATATTAAAAGGGAAAAACATGAAAAAAATGAAGGAGATAGGGTAGATAAATGTTATGCACAAATTACCAGTTTGAGCAAAAGGCTAACAACAAATAAAACACTTGTACATTATAATAAAAAAGAAGAAATAGGAGATATTAGAAACGTATTTATTGACGAGAATTTGTACATAACTACACAATTTAAAAAAATTGGAGAGTATTATGCATCAAGTTTTGAAGAAGCTTTGATTTTGGAAAATTTTAGTAGTGACGTAATAAATAATGCATTAAAAGAGACTAAGCCAGAAATATATAAAGAAATTGTAGGGGAAACAATTAATAAAAATGAGCTATTAATCAATTCATTTAAATTACAATCAAAATTATCTAAAAGTAAAAGTGATTTTTCTAACAATTTACTTTATTATTTATTATTAGCTGATAAACCAGATTTAGAACTTCCAAACTATATTAAAAATGCTCTTGAATGGTTAAAGAAAATGATTGGAAGAGAGGCTAAATAATATGCATATGTCAGAAAAATTTAAAATATGTGAAGCAACTTTGGCTCGGGAATCAGAAGTACAGAAGTTACTATATAATGCTATAGATAAAAAAGTAAGTTTTATTTTTAATGCAGGAGCAGGAGCAGGAAAAACCTATGCTTTAATAGAAAGTTTAAAATATACTGTTAATAATTATGGTAAGAGGCTTCTCTCTAACAATCAAAATATACTTTGTATTACTTATACTAATGTAGCTGTAAAAGAAATTAAAAAAAGAATGGGAAATTCTGAATTAGTAATAGCTTCAACAATACATGAAATCTTATGGGAAATAATATCTCCTTATAAAAAAGAACTAACTGAAATACACTCTAAAAAACTAAAAAAATCAATAGAAAAACTATCTTTTGATTTATTTCAAAACAATAACGAAGATAGTGATTTTAGAAAGTTTTTTTTATTAGATAGTGATATGAAAATGGAATTTAAAGAAATTATGATAATAAATAAATCATTGTTTTATAGTGTGTATAATAGTTCTGCAATTTTGATTAAATCTACTTTTAAAGACAAACTAAAAAAATTTGATATTCTAAATAATACTAATAATTTTAAAAAAATAGTAAATTCTTTATATAACATAGAAAATTTTCAAGAGACTTTGAGAGAAATAGAAAAACCAAATAGTGCACATTATAAAAAATTTAGATATGATGCACGATATAATAATGATAGCCTTCACAAAATGAGAATAAGTCATGATAGCCTCTTAGAATACGCATTCTTTTTAATTGAAAAGTATGACATACTAAAGAAAATAATAATTGATAAATATCCAGTTATTTTTATTGATGAGTATCAGGATACTCATGAAAATGTTATTAAAATTATGGAACTTTTGGATTCTTACGGTAGGTTAGCTAATATAAAACCATTAATAGGTTACTTTGGTGATACAGTTCAAAATATCTATGATGAAGGAATTGGAAATAAAATATGGAATATACACAACAACCTTTTATCCATAAATAAGGAATTTAACAGAAGGTCTTATACTGAAATAATTAATAAAATAAATCTGATTAGAAACGACACAATAATTCAAGAATCTATTTATTCTAATGCTACAGGGGGTTCTGTAGAATTTTTTGTGGGTAATGAGCTAAATAAAGACCAATTTATAGAAAAGTGTAAAAATGATTGGAATATTTCTTTAGAGAATCATCTGGATTGCCTGTTATTAACCAATAAACTTGTGGCGGAGTATAACGAGTTTTCAAACTTTTATGATTACTTTTCGAAAACGCCTTATTATAAAAAAAATTATAAATCTTTGAATACTGAATTATTAAATGAAGATACCAAAAAAATAGGAAGAGTTCCCTTATTATTTTATAAAATTTTAGATTTTAGACAAATAATTTTAAATGATTCATCTTCACTTACTCTTATTTTTAAAGAAAAAGGAATGAATTTGTCTATTGAGGATATTAAAAATACTATAATACTCTTACGTCAAATAAATCAAAATACTTTCAAAGAATATATTCAGAATATCCTTTCTATTTATGAGAATGGAGATAATAAAAATATAAAAGTACTTGTTGAAAATTTACTAGATATAGAAGAATTAAGTTATCAAGGTTTTTTAAATTATATTAAGTCTGAACTTTTTGAAGAAAATACTGAAAAGGAAGACATTGAGAAAATTTTAGACTTTTGCTGGACGGAGTACTATAATTGGTTTGATTTTTTAAAAAGAAAAGTAAAAAAGGAAGTAAACTACCATACATATCATGGAACTAAAGGAGAAGAGTATGAAAATGTATTAATAATAATGACTAATAATTTCGGGACACAAAACCCAAATAAATTTTCAAATTATTTTAAATATATTGATGGAACAATTTCTGTACCATCTGATTTTGAAAATACAAAGAACCTTTTATATGTTGCTTGTTCACGAGCTATTAAAAATCTTAGAATTTATTACATGGATGACATTAGTAGTTTTAAAAATGGGATAGAAAAAATATTTGGTGAAGTAAAAATATTTGATTTTTTGGAGTAAACTTTATATAGAAATGAATCACTTAGTTTGTCAAGAACTTTCAACTAGTGGATACGTAATATTTAAAAATCCCTGCACCCCGCAGGGATTTCCTATATCCTCAAATACGTCCTCCTAACCACCCTACCATACTTATCTTTTTCCTTTTCACTATCAATAACCTCTTCAATAACCTTGTACCCAAATCTACTCCTAATCTCTTCTTTCAAATTAGCAACCTTGGTTTTCTTTTCCATGTCATAATCTTCCCCCAAGGCAATTTGCTTTACTTTTGACTTTCTAAATTCCCCAAGAGAAACTCCTATAGCTCGGATATCTTCATTCTTTTCACATCTACCCCATAACTCCATAATAATCTCCAAAACTTCCATAGGCTCATTTATTCCTTCGGAAAGAACAGATTGACAGAAAAATGAAAATGTCCTTTTGAAATTAAATTTATAAAAATTTTGTTCTAAAACTGTGTTATTCACAAAACTTTATGTGATATTTAAATCAGAAGTTTATTCTTTTATTAAAATTTCAAATTCTTTTTCAAAGAAACTCATTCCAATTTCTACTGGATTTTTTAATTCAATACCATATTTTCTTTTTTCTATTTGTTTTAAAGCTTCTTTACAATCTTTTTCTAAGTCTTCTTTTTTCTTAGATACTTTAAATTCAAATATATAGTTTGGAAGTGTATTATCTTTTGCTTTTAAGAGTAAATCTACTCGACCTGTACCATATTCTCTATTAGAACGAATTTCATATTTATCACTTAAACCAAATACAAATCCAAGTATTAGATTGTGATAATATTTTTCTTCTTTTCCTACATCATAATAACTAACTGCTATGTAGAACATTTCTTGTAAAAGGCCTTTAAAGTTTTTAATATCTTTATTTAATAAAAATTTTAATAACTTATTAAATTCACCTATATCATTACCGGCTAATTCTTTAAAAGCATTTGTATAGAAGTTTCTTACTTCTTTATTAACAAACCTAACTTGAGCATTTTCTGTTAAAGATAGATAGCCACTAAACATCATAAGATTCCAAACAGTACTTTCTCTTTCTAATATCTCAAAGGAGATGTTTTCTTCTATCTCAATGTCAATATTTTCTCCGTTTGTTAATTTTACAAAATTATCATAATTACTTTTACTTAGATTACTTAGTCCGTCTCTAATTAAATCATTAGTACTCGTATTTACCCAAAAAGACTTTAATTCATCAGCTTTTATAAAATTAATAATAGACCAAGGATTATAAACTAAATTATTTCCAAAAGTATATCCATTGTACCATTGTTTAACTTCCTGGATTTCATAATCTCTTTCATAATATTTTAGTATTTCTAAAACTTCTTCTTCAGAAAGACCAAAATAATTAAATTGATTAGTTAAAATGGAATCGACATAAAGATTATTTAAGCCACTAAAAATACTTTCTTTTGCAACTCTTAAAATTCCTGTAAGAACGGCTTTTTCTAAATAGTCATTATCTTTTAAAACGGTGCTTAAAATATTTCTATAAAAGCTAATTCCTTCTTTATAGAAGCTATTCATATACGCTGAAATTATTGGTTGGTCATATTCATCAATAAGGATTATTGGTTTTTCACCATGGTATTCATATAAAAGTTGGCACAAAAATTTTAAGCTATTTTCATAATCAGCTTGTTCTGCTTCTCTCATCCAAATTTTTTCAAATTGACCTTTTATTTTCTTATTAAAAGTATTACTATTTAATAAATATTCAAAGTCATTAAATAAGTTAGAAATTAACAATGCAGTTTTCTTATAACAATTTTCCCAAGAAAGTTCTTTAACATCTTTGAAACTAATATATATTAAAGGATATTTTCCTTGTAACTTCATTATTTCAGTTTCTTTTTCAATTTTTAATCCATTAAATAATTCTTTATTTTTTTCTGCGTTTTTATTGGTAAAGAAATATCTTAGCATAGACATATTTAAAGATTTTCCAAAACGTCTTGGTCTTGGAATTAATAAAACTTGCGAGCTTTCTTCTATGATTTCTTTAATAAAAAGAGTTTTATCTGCAAAATAATAGTTTTCATCAACCAATTTATAAAAGTTATCTATTCCTATAGGTATTTTTTTCATTTCTTCACCTCGCATTTAATTTTCTTATATTATA
>RRZU011500981.1_pt1 | contig 14908 bp, 10 predicted proteins | sample 2165561 | NCBI WGS metagenome assembly RRZU01 (sample SAMN10456909, study PRJNA506462) | wastewater metagenome | isolation source: wastewater sludge | place: USA: Moscow, Idaho
CCCACCACCGAGGAACTGTCCAAGGAACTGGACATGCCCGAGGAGAAGGTCATCGAGGTGCAGAAGTACGGCCGCGAGCCGATTTCGCTGCACACCCCCCTGGGTGAGGATGGCGATTCCGAGTTCGGCGACCTCATCGAGGATTCCGAGGCCGTTGTGCCCGCGGATGCTGTGGGCTTCACCCTGCTCCAGGAGCAGCTGCACCAGGTTCTTGACACGCTCTCCGAGCGCGAGGCCGGCGTGGTCTCCATGCGCTTCGGTTTGACCGACGGCCAGCCCAAGACTCTCGACGAGATCGGCAAGGTCTACGGCGTGACGCGCGAGCGCATCCGCCAGATTGAGTCGAAGACGATGTCCAAGCTGCGTCACCCCAGCCGCTCCCAGGTGCTGAGGGATTACTTGGACTGATAAGAGCTCTAGCGTAAGAGTTACGCGAGGATAAGGTCTCTCGTTGTACTACATGGAACGGGGGCTGTATCAGAAGGTCTGTTGACCTTCTGATACAGCCCCCGTTTTCTCTCGTCAGAGATGGCTGTTTTGATTGAGGGACCCGCGAAGAATGGACGTTTATGTCGAGAATTGAGTTCTAGGGCACTGTCGTAGCGGTCCATTCTCGGCAGAGGTGTCCATTCTCGGAGGTCTGTACGGAGTTGCATTCAATCGTTGGGCCGAGGTGTAGGGACCGCTTGTCATCGTTCTGAATGCTGCCCGCGCGTGTTATTCGGAGAATAGAATCTGTGAATCCCTGAAAACCATCCGCAACCACGAGTAAACTGACTTATTGGCTTCACTTGATGGTAGATATATTTGCTAGCTCATTGGGTGATTTAGCGAAGAATGTGCCTAAAAATAAAAGGGGCAGCAGAGATGATATCTGGCACTGGTTCGTGGAGGGCATCGTGGGCTTCTCCTATCTCGATGCGAGAGGCTACGGATATTGATCCACGGGCATCCGCCGAGCAATTGCGTCAGATCCTTGCAGAGAATCCGGACAAGGCATTGTCAGTTGCGATTCATCCTCATGCAGATCAATCTCTTCGTTCATGGTTGTGGAGCAACGGTGATGATCATCTGCGGACAGAGATGTACCGGCACTATCTTTTTCAGAGAGAGCAGTTACTCAGCGCGTGGCTACCGCTGCCACCAGAGGCGGTCGAATACGATGCGAAGCTCATGTTGATGCAACAAGAGCTGCAGAGCGCCGACACGCAAGCTGCTTCCGAGGATATCTACAACACCGTCTTGGTTGCTCGCTCAACAGCTCGCGACTCCAGACCGAAGCAATTTCAGCTGTGCCTATCTGATGGATCAATTGTTCCCATGACGGAGCCGACAGTATTGCTGGGGCGAGGGCCTTCCACAGGAGGGATCGCGAATGTTCAGACGGTTTCTCTGGCGGATCCAACACGGGAAATATCTCGCACTCATGCGAAACTCGAAATGCAACATGGTGAATGGACTATCACCGATCTCGCCTCAACCAATGGAGTGTACATCGGAGAAGGAGAGACAAGGAGAAAAGCCGTATCAGGTGTTCCCTATGTTGTTTCAGAACAGTTCTCTATTGGTAGCCAGACGATGGCAATTCAAGTAAGGGAAAGCAATGCTTGATACTTCCTTGAAGTTGTGCTTTGATGGCGGAAACTATGAAGTTCCCGCAGACAAGATGTTCATCGTTGGGCGCGGTTCGTCCAGTGATCTTCAGATTCGAAACCCTCTTATATCGCGACGTCATGCAGTGATTTGGTACAAGAATGGCTGGTTGGTTGAAGATCTTAGTACAACCAATGGGACTTTCAGTGACCATCGCCAAATTGAACGAAAAGTCATCAACGAAGAAATGCTGATTCGCCTAGGTGACCCCCAATCAGGACCAGAACTACAACTGATTCCGGTAAAGTCGAGCAGTCCTTCTCCGGTTTCCATCTCCTCGCAAGCTAAAGAAATTGCAGCAATCCTCGCGAGAGCGGATGCACCACCACTGTTGCAGAAACCTGGACAGATTTCCACGCAGCCTTCGGACCCGGTCTCGAGGATTCTGGAAAGAATGGATGCCCCGCCCCTGCTGTCTGTTCCTGAGGATGCCTACAATCTGCAGAGAGAGTCTCTTGGAATCAACCCTTATACTTCCGGAGGGTTGCAAGTCCGCAATCTCAGTTATCGTGTGGAAAGCGGTAAACAGCTGCTTCGGAATATTTCGCTGGATGCTCCCCGCGGAACACTCACGGCAGTTGTCGGGCCCTCTGGTGCGGGAAAATCAACTTTTGCTAAGGCCGTATCTGGTTTAACTAAACCATTCATCGGTCAGGCTGCCTTTGATGGAATTGATATCCACAAGGACTACGACAAGGCGAAGTCTTTCATCGGGATGGTTCCTCAAGAGGACGTAATACATCGTCAATTAACGGTGCCAAAAGCGCTGGAGTTTGCCTCTCAATTACGCCTCGACGGGACATACGGACGATTAGAACGCCGGGCACAGGTTGACAAGGTTGTGGGTCAGCTTAACCTTGAAGCCCATTTGGATACGCGCATTTCTAGGCTCTCCGGAGGTCAACGGAAACGTGCATCGGTGGCTCTCGAATTGTTGACGGAACCATCGTTCTTGATTCTGGATGAGCCAACCAGTGGACTCGATCCCGCACTTGATCGCCAGCTTATGACTGAGTTTCGTACACTTGCAGATGGCGGTCGAAGTGTTCTTGTGATTACACATTCTGTAGCTTGCCTAGATATGTGTGACCAAGTATTGGTTCTTGTTCCCGGAGGGGCCACAGGCTTCCTCGGATCTGAGGCGAAGGCGTTCGAGTATTTCGGTACTGACGACTGGTCAGATATCTTTACCTTACTTAAGGATGATCCGGCGGGCTGTGAGGAACGGTGGCAGGCTTCTGGCCTGGCTTTGACTACTGCAACGAGTGTCATTAAAGATGCTGTGGTAGACAAAATGAAGCCCCGACGAGTGCTGCCACTGCCGCAATTACTTACATTGGTACGACGACAATTTGCTCTAATGCTCGCAGACAAAGGCTATTCGTTGTTTCTGCTTGCCCTTCCGTTCGTCATTGGACTGCTACCAGCCGTGGTCCCTGGTGAAGTTGGACTGACTCAAGTCCATGAAATGAAGAACTCTCAGGAACCACGAACGATTCTGGCCTTGTTGATTATTGGAGCGATATTTATAGGTATATCCATGAGTATCCGTGAGCTGGTCAGCGAACGAACCATCTATGAGCGAGAACGTGCCGTTGGATTGAGCCCCGGTGCATATCTAGCATCAAAGGTACTGGTCTACAACCTCTTGGCGGCCTTCGGGGCGATTGTAATTGTGCGCTTCATGGGTCTAACTAAGGAGTTGCCGACAGGCGAAGGAGTGCTCGGCCTTGGTGCGGCTAATGAGCTGACGATTGCCATCTTTGCGACAATTTCCATTGGAATATCCCTCGGACTCCTACTTTCCTCATTTGTACGATCACAGCAGCAGGTCATGCCGGTTCTTATCGTGATTTTGATGGCTCAGATGGTCCTCAATGGTGGACTGATATCTTTGGTAGATAACGATGCTCTCAATGCTGCTTCAAAAACTGTACCCGCACGTTGGTCATTTGCCCTGGGAGCGGCCTCGATTGATTTGGAACAGCTGCTGGAGCTTCCAGAGTCTCCTCCTGTGGCAAGTACTGATCTTCCTCCCCAGCGTAATGCAGAAGAAGCCTCTTCTGATGAAGCAACGTCATCTGGTGAAGACGACGAGCAGACGGATGAGGAGTACGCAGGTGTTGATGAGATGTGGGAGTCCACTCGAACATCATGGGCTGTTTCGATGGCTGTCCTGAGTCTGATGGCCGTACTTTTGATCGTTAGTAGCTGGTTTCGTGTCAGACGAATAGGGAAATTGTAGACGATCCAACAAGCTCGTTGTGGGATACGTACGGCTTCCTAGGCTCCAGCTAGAACACCACCTTTAACCAGCTGAGGTTCACTTGAGGTAGGCCGTGAGGCTTTGCATCAAGGAACAAACTGAATACCTGATTGTGGAGAGGAACGCCAAGCTAGCGCGCCTCCCCGCGAAGAATGGACGTTTGTGTTGAGAATTGAGTTCTAGGGTGCTGTCGTAGGTGTCCATTTTCGACAGAAGGGTCCATTCTTGGAGGTCTGTTGGGTCAAGTCCTGTTGGGTCAAGTCCTGTTGGGTGGGATGTTGTTTTCCCAGCCGCCCAGGTTTCCGTCAAAGCCCTCGGAAATATGTTGTGGGATACGACGTACGACTTCCTAAACTCCGCCTAGAGCAGCACCTTTGGCCAGCTGAGGTTCAGTGCTGCCAGCTGGGCTTCGACCCAGGAGGCTGGCTCCGTCACCTCGCCGCGGCGGGACACCGCACGCTCGGAGAACCGCCGCCCGGAGCTCTCGGCGGCCAGATACACGCGCAGCAACTCCGCCGCCGTCCACGCATCCGCTAACGCCCGGTGATGATGGCCCAGTTCAACGTCCGCGCGCCCCGCCGCGGCCACCAGCGAATGGCGCCCCGCGGGAAGATAAATCTTCGACAGCTCCATCGTGCACACCGCTGCCGCCGTAGGAATAACAACAGGGAAACCGGCACGCGCGAACGAGGCGTTGAGAAAGCCGACGTCGAAAGCGGCGTTGTGTGCCACGACCGCCCGGTCCTCCAGCAACGCCGCCACCGAGGGCAGAAGGCTGGAAAAACTGGGGGCGGTGGCGACGTCGTCGTCGGAAATACCGTGTACGAACTGGGCCGTGACGGGGCGGTGAGGGTTGATCAAACTCGACCATTCGCCCTCGAACTCGCCGCGTGCATCCAAGGTGACCACGCCGATCTCGATGATTCGGTCGTTCGCGGGACTCAGCCCCGTCGTCTCGACATCTACTACCGCAAACCCGGCCATGCTCCTCCTTCGTACCGTGCCACTCTAGCGGCCGAAACCGCCGATGGCACATCGCGCACTGTGACGTGTAGTGCCGTCAACCTATGCCCGCAGATCACGTAGGTAGGTGGTCATTGAATACCTATTCCGCCGCGGGTGAACTCACAGTCCAGAGCGGGAATGTTTTTGCTGCGAAATGCTTTGATGAAGATGTGAACGCAACAATGATCAATGAGAAGACTCTGACAACCGCAGATCGCTGTGATGCCTGCGGCGCACAGGCCTACGTGCGCGCAGTCATGGCCTACGGCGAGCTTCTGTTCTGTGGACACCACGCTAACCAGCACCTAGACAAGCTACGGGCAGCGGCCGTTCGAATTCAGGATGAGCGCGCCAACATTAAGTAACAATGTCGCGTATTGGCGGCAGCGCTCGGGCAACCAAAACCGGGACACACCACTAGCGGCTCGCCGAACGCAGATTACTGTCATCCTGCATCGGGGCACTTTCCACGTGAAGGTGCCCCGATGTGTGTATACCTACCCTCGCGATACGTGAATTTGTTCGCCTTTGCGCCGTGGCTCTTAAATCTGTCGGAGGCAGAACGTAGCATGTTGGACGTGACGACAACCGAAGCCTATACAGCCCGCCACCTCCAAGTCCTTGAGGGCCTGGAGGCAGTTCGCAAGCGCCCGGGCATGTACATTGGATCCACCGACTCCCGCGGCCTCATGCACTGCCTCTGGGAGATCATCGACAATTCTGTTGATGAGGCGTTGGAGGGTCACGCCAAGAACATCACCGTCCGCCTGTACGAGGATGGATCGGTTGAGGTTGCCGACGACGGCCGTGGCGTACCTATCGATATGGTTCCGGGAGTTGGGCTCACCGGTGTCGAGGTTGTGTACACCAAGCTGCATGCTGGCGGTAAGTTTGGCGGTGGCTCTTATACCGCGTCGGGTGGTCTGCACGGTGTGGGTGCGTCTGTGGTGAATGCGCTGTCTGAGCGCCTTGACGTGCAGGTTGATCGTGGTGGCAAGGTCTATCAGATGCAGTTCCGCCAGGGAGTTCCCGGGCGGTTTAGCGATGGGAGGCGCAAGCCGTCGCCACGCAATGAGTTCACGGAGTTTACCGAGTCGTCTGAGTTGGACGTGGTGGGCAAGGTTGCTCGCCGCAAGACGGGTACCCGCGTGCGTTACTGGGCTGATCCGGAGATTTTCCCGCCGTCGGCACAGTTTAAGTATGACGAACTGGTCCAGCGCGTGCGCCAGACGGCCTTCCTCATCCCCGGACTTAACATCACGATTATTGATGAGCGTTCCGGTGTTGCCGTCACGAAGAAGGCGAACGGGCAGGTTGCCGGGGGTAAGGGAGCTGCCGTCAAGAATGCAGCGGAAGCTCAGGCTTTGGACGCGTTGAACGCGAACACCAGCGCTGCGGTTACCCAGGTTCAAGGCGCCCCCACAGAAGCCACCTTGGTTGAGTCCGGCCCGCGCACCGAATCCTTCTACTTCGAGGGTGGTACTCGTGACTTCGTGGACTTCCTTGCGAAGGACCCGGCGGTCACGGACACGATCAAGTTGCAGGGGGAGGGTACGTTCCTGGAGAACGTGCAGGTCTTTGATAAGCGCAGCGGCCACCTCAAGACGAAGGAACTTGAGCGCACCTGTAGCGTGGATATCTCGCTGCGCTGGGGTACAGGCTATGAGACGGAGGAGAAGTCCTTCGTTAATATCGTCTCGACACCCGGCGGTGGTACCCATCAAGGAGGCTTCGAGCTGGGCCTTATGAAGGTGATGCGTTCGCTCATCGAATCCAACGCGCGCCGCCTCAAGATCACCGCGAAGGACCCCAAGATCGAGAAGGACGATGTCCTTGCCGGTCTCACCGCCGTTATCACCGTACGTGTGCCCGAGCCCCAGTTTGAGGGGCAGACGAAGGAGATTCTCGGCACCGCTCCTGTGCGCGCCATCGTGGCGAACGTGGTGGAGAAGGAATTGTCTGTGGTTCTCTCTTCTCCTAAACGCGACCAGAAGACGGAAACCCAGCGTTTGCTGGAGAAGATCGTGGCTGAAATGCGCGCCCGTGTGGCCGCGCGTATGCACAAGGAGATCTCGCGCCGTAAGAACGCGCTCGAATCGTCCAGTTTCCCGGCGAAGCTGGCGGACTGCCGCAGCGAGGATGTGGACCGTACGGAACTATTTATCGTCGAGGGTGATTCGGCGCTGGGTACGGCGAAGCTGGCCCGTAACTCCGAGTTCCAGGCGCTGCTGCCAATTCGTGGAAAGATCCTCAACGTACAGAAGGCCTCCCCGGCAGACATCCTCAAGAACGCCGAGGTGGCGGCCATGATCCAGGTGGTTGGCGCCGGGTCCGGCCGTACCTTCGATCTCAGCGCCGCGCGTTACGGCAAGGTCATCATGATGACGGACGCCGACGTGGACGGCGCCCACATTCGCACCCTGCTCCTCACTCTTTTCTTCCGTTACATGCGCCCCCTCGTTGAGGCGGGCCGCGTGTTCGCCGCTGTGCCGCCGCTGCATCGCATCGAGGTGGCGGGTTCGGGGCGCCGCAAGGGAAAGTACATCTACACCTACTCCGAGCCGGAATTGCATCGCGAACTCAAAAAACTAGAGCGTGCGGGCAAGCATTACAAGGAGCCGATCCAGCGCTACAAGGGTCTGGGTGAGATGGACGCTCATCAGTTAGCCGAAACCACTATGGATCCTGCGCGGCGCACTCTGCGGCGTATCCGTATGGAGGACGAGCAGGCGCTGCGTGAGGCGGAGCGTGTGTTTGAGCTGCTTATGGGCAACGAGGTGGCGCCTCGCCGTGACTTTATCGTGGACGGCGCGAATAACGTTAGCCTGGACATGATTGACGCCTGACCCAGCTCAGGCTGTCTCAGCCCAGGCTGACCCAGCTCAGGCTGTCTCAGCCCAGGCTGACCCAGCCCAGCCTGGCCCAGCCCACGCGGACCCAGCCCAGCCTGGCCCAGGGGATCGGGAGCCAGAGTTTTCGAGTTCCCGGAGCTATCCGCGAGTATCCCTCGGAGTTTCCGGTTCTTCATCGAAGCACTGACGATTTGTCGGTGTGGCGATGTCGTCGTTCCACAGAATGGGATCGAGCGCCCGCGCCGTGTCATAGTTCTTTGACAAAATGATTGTTCTGGTTCTCGTTCCCGCGCGTCCCTCCTACACTTCGGTGGAGACCAGAGCATTGAGCCATCCAGTTCGATGCTTCAAGAGTCGCCAAATGTTGCTTGAGGAACTGACTGAATGAGGGGACGAGAGATGGCCGCGAGGAGAACGATGCTCCAGAGGAGAGAACGGGTGGCGTGGGGATTGAAAGTGGTCCAACGGCAAACGATGATCGCTCAGGGGCGAGTGGCACTTGAGCGATTGGTTGCCATTCTCCTGGGATCGTTGGCCTTTCTGTCCTTGATGGTACCGGTGGCGGGCGCGATCGAACGAACACCGAGTTCTGGGAATCTGTATTCAGACGAAGTGTCTGTGATGGCGCACGAGAGCGGTTCTCTAGAATCGTCCAACGAGGCTCCCGGTGGCTTGTCACTCGCCACCACGGACGGTAACAGTTCTCTGGATCGCAGTTCTTCGTCTCCCCAATCTCCGAACTCCCAGGGACCGACCACCGGTTGGATCGAGAAGGACGGAGCGCGCTACTACCTTCTGGATGATGGACTTCCCAGCACTGGATGGCTCAAGCACGAGGCTTCATGGTTCTACTTTGGATCCGACGGTGCTATGGCTACAGGGTGGGTACGTGTAGGAAACTACTGGTACTACCTCAACGACGACGGCCGTATGGCAACCGGCTGGAAAGATTCTGACGGCGCTCGTTATTACCTCAACCTGAATGGCGACATGGCGCTTGGCTGGATCAAGCTTGGAGGGTACTGGTACTACCTGAACCCGGCTGCGGGTGGCGTGATGGCGACCGGCTGGGCAAACGTCAATAACACCTGGTACTACCTTGAAAGCGACGGCCGCATGGCCACCGGGTGGAAGCTGCTTGGCGATACCTGGTACTACCTTTACCCCAGTGGCGCCATGGCAACTGGCTGGATCAACACTGGCGGCACCTGGTACTACCTTCATCCGAGCGGCGCTATGGCGACAGGCTGGATCAACACTGGCGGCGCCTGGTACTACCTCCACCCGAGTGGGGCATGGCAGGAAACTGGCCCGGGAGGGAAGTGCGCGGTCATCAATGATGGGCGATCAATCTACCCCACGGGTGATGCGAGTCGTGTCTATCTTGTGACGGCATCGAGTTACAGGACCAGCTACGCCACCTTCGTTTCCTGTACTCGTCAATCGGATGGGAGCTACGACGAGGCATGGTCCACGTCCGCGCGCATCGGCCTTGATGGATTCAACACACCGGCGCAGACGCTCAACGGGAACTACAACGACATGAAGACACCCACGGGAAGCTTTGGGTTTGTCTCGGCCTTCGGTGTTCAGGATCCCGGGACGTTGCTTTCGTACCGGACGCTCAACTCTCGCTCGAAGTGGTCGGGCAATCGATCATGGAATTACAACCGCTATTACGAGGCCACTACACTCTCCTCGTACTATGACGAAAACATGTGGCATTTCGCCAAGCAGGGAGATTACCGCCAGGGGATTGTCCTTGACTACAACTACGCGAATCCTAATCCCGCGTTGAATTACGCGATCTTCCTCCACGCCAACAAGGTGGCGACGGCCGGGTGCGTTGCTCTGGATGAAGCTGAGGTAACGAGGGTGCTGAAGGAGGCACCGTCGGATGCGCGTATCATCATGGGTGTTGCCTCCGAGGTGACCAGATAACGACGGCGGCCCGGCACTTCCGAACGTATGTCTCACCGGCGTCCGAAAATACGTCCGGCTAACTTCCGAAGAAACGCCCAACTCACGTCGAACACAACACCCAACTTACGTCGAACACAACACCCAACTTACGTCTGACACGACGCCCAACTTCCTTCCGGCAAGGGCAAAGAGTACCCTAGACGGGCCTGCGCCACTCTCTCGGCAGGCTCCTCGCGAGACGCCACAGGGACGCTTTACGCTCTCGTGCGCGAATCCCGGTAGACTTCCAGCATTGAACATGTCAGGAGAACTATGGACGACGTTTCTCAGTTTCCGTCGTGGGTCCCCATAGGCCCGGCGCAAGCTGACCAGATCTTCGTGCTGGTAAGAGCCATGGAGGAGAGTGACGGCACTCCCTACCGTAGCTCTTACGAGGAGATTCTGGAGACGTTCGATCCCGCCTATGATTGGCGGGCGATGGCCGTGTGGGGTCCACAAAATACCCTCATTGCCTACGGTTTGAGCCGCAGGCCGGTTAACCATGGAGATGACGTCGGTGTTGTTCTCTCAGGTGGTGTCCATCCCGCCTTCCGGAATAGGGGATTGGGGCGTCAGCTTCTGGGAATTCAGTTGTCCCAGGCGGAGCAGTTGGTTCCGACAGGAGTGAGTAAAGCCCGTGCTTTCATGCATGTGGATTCGGATCACGCCTACCTTGTCGACCTGTTGAAACGGGCCGAGTTCCGTCATTACCGTTCCTACGTGCAGATGCGGCGCCCGCTTGATCGGCCCATCGGCCCGATTAAGACGCCCAGTTTTATCTCCATCGAGCCGCTGACGATTGACCGGCTGGATGAGGCGCGCCAGGCTCACAACGCTATTTATTACGAGCTTGCTGGTATGCCTCCGCGTGGCCCCGAGCAGTGGTTGACGCAGCATCGCGGCCTGGAAGAGTCCTGGAGTTTCCTCGCCGTTGATCGCCGCGGTGATCGCCCTCGTGTGGCTGGTTATCTCATTTCTAGCCGTTACGAGCAGGACTGGGCGGCGCGCGGCTGGTCCGAGGGTTATATCGACGAGGTCGCCGTGCATAACGAGTGGCGCGGGCACAACGTTCTCACCTCGCTTCTCAACTCTGCCATGCTCGCCTACCAGGGAGACGGCATCGAGTTCGCCGGATTGGACGCGGATATCGATCCGCACGCGAGCGATCCGAACGCCGCCGTCGCCTCCTACGAGAACCTCGGGTTCGAGTGGGTGGGCCAAACCTACGTCATGGATTACCCGCTGCCCATTCCTCCGGCTGGGTAGATCCGGCCAGTTCCGAGTAGAGCCCGATTCCGTTTCCCGTCTCTTAGGAACGACAACGGTCTCTTAGGGACGACGACGGCGCCCGCACATCCGGTTGACCCTTCACCCGCCTAGACCGCGGGTGAAGGCCGGGCCGCTACAGCTACCCGACCGCCGCTACCGCGTTTGTCAGTGGTGTGCCGGAGGCATCGCGCCGTTCGTCAACCTCGGGCAGGTCCACGCACTGGCCAGCCGCACCGACTGCTCGCAGCGGGCCTGGTCCGACGTGGGACAACGTCAGGCAATCCTCGCCGCGCAGGAAGCGCTGGGCGCGCACGCCGCCCGTCCCTCGGCCCTTGGCCGGGAAGCGGTCAAGGGGTGTTACCTTGGCGGCGCCCGGCATCGTCCCTTCGAGTGCAGCCGAGCTGCCGGCGATGGTTACAACGAAGGCACCGCCGATATCGTCACTCGGTACCACACCAAAGGACAGCACGTGCGCGCCGTCGGACAGTCTGATGCCTGCGATGCCCTGGCCGGTGCGGCCCTGGGGACGCACCAAGTCGGCACCGAAACGTAGTAACTGCGCGTCGGAGCTGACGAGTACGAGTTGATCGGTGTCTGTGGCATGGGCGGCTGCCACCACCTCGTCCTTATCGGCCAGCGAAATCATCTCAAAGGAATCCTTCGCGGGATACCCCGGTACGGTGCGCTTGATCTTGCCATTCTTGGTTGCCAGAGCCAATGGCACCGCGTTGTCGCTCATATCAACGAGCGCCAGCGGTACTTCATTCTTCTCCAGGCCGGGCAGCAGGTCCTTGAGTGGGACACCGCCGGCGAGGGAGGGCGCCGTCGTCGTCGCAGGAATTGCGGGGGCGAGCAGTACATCCAGCCGGTGTAGCAGGCCCCGGTTGGTTACCACTCCAACCTGACCACGCACGGTTCCGGCCACGGTACTTACCAGGGCGTCATGCGCCACGCGCCCGCCCTCGCGCGACGGCGGTGCGGCCTCGGAGGTGCGAGCCACCAGTCCCGTTGCCGAGAGCATGACCCAGCACGGCCCGTCCTCGACTTCGAGCGGAACGTCCTTGATGGCGTCCTTTCCGGCCATGCCGTCCGACTCCAGCAGCACCGTACGGCGCGGGGTTCCGAAGTCCTTGGCCACCTGGGCCAGCTCGGAAGAAACCAGGCCGTGAAGCTTCGCCTCGGAACCGAGGATCTCCTCCAGCTTCGCAATCTGCTCCAGCAACTCCTCACGGCGCTGCTCCAGCTCGATCTGCGAGTACTTCGTGAGGCGGCGAAGGCGCAGCTCCAGGATGTAGTCCGCCTGCTCCTGCGACAGATCGAAGACCTGCTGGAGGCGTTCGCGTGCTGTCGCTGTATCGTCGGAGGAACGGATAACGGCGATGACCTCATCGATGTTGAGAACGGCGATGAGTAGGCCCTCTACCAGATGCAGATCGCGCTGAGCCTTGCCCAGGCGGAACTCGGAGCGGCGGCGCACCACCTCAATGCGATGATTGAGGAAGACGTGCAGAAGCTCCTTGAGGCCAAGCGTGCGAGGCTGGCCGTCCACGAGCGCCACGTTGTTGATGCCGAAGGAATCTTCCAGCGGGGTGAACTTGTAGAGCTGGGCCAGCACCGCTTCGGGGTTGAAACCGTTCTTGAGTTCAATCACCAGGCGCATGCCGTGATGGCGGTCGGTAAGATTCTGGACCCCGGAAACGCCCTTGACCTTCTTGTTGGAGATAGCATCCTTGAGCTTCTCGATGACCTTCTCCGGACCCACCAGGTAGGGAAGCTCGGTGAAGATGATGCCCTTCTTACGGGCGGTGACGTTCTCGATCCTGGCGGTGGCGCGCGTGCGGAAAATGCCGCGGCCATTCGCATAGGCGTCGCGGATGCCGTCCAACCCCACGATCTTTCCGCCCTCGGGAAGATCCGGGCCCGGGATGAAGCGCATGAGGTCCTCGACCGTGGCCCCGGGGTTCTTGAGCAGGTGTCGAGCACCGGCCACCACTTCCACGAGGTTGTGCGGAGGCATATTGGTAGCCATACCCACTGCGATACCGGACGAGCCGTTGACCAGTAGGTTCGGGATTGCCGAGGGCAACACGGAGGGCTGCATCTGCGTGTTGTCGTAGTTGGGGACCATGTCCACGACGTCCTCGTCGAGCGAGGCGGTCATGGAGAGCGCGGGCTGGGCGAGCCGCACCTCGGTGTAGCGGGCAGCGGCGGGGCCGTCGTCGAGCGAACCGAAGTTGCCGTGCCCATCCACGAGCGGCAAACGCATCGTAAAGGGCTGGGCGAGGCGCACCATGGCGTCGTAGATGGCGCTGTCACCGTGCGGGTGGAGGCGGCCCATGACGTCGCCCACCACGCGCGAGGACTTGACGTGACCCTTGTCCGGGCGCAGACCCATCTGGTCCATCTGGAAAAGGATGCGGCGCTGCACTGGCTTGAGCCCGTCGCGGGCGTCCGGAAGGGCACGCGCGTAGATCACCGAGTAGGAATACTCGAGAAACGAGGTGCGCATCTCGGTGGAGACGTCAATATCGACGATGTTCTCGGCAACGTCAGCAGCTGAATCACGCATGGAACCAAGTATCCCGCTATTGGTGTGCCCGAACCAAAGGTGACAGCAATCCGTGACGAACTTCAAGCAGCCGAGCCGAACGAGAGGTGCGCCGAGCGGTACGAAGTGAGAGAATCGGGCGGTGTTGAATGACGGCAGAAACAACTTCTTGGCAGAACTGGCGTCCAAGGTTTCCACGGATTCGCCGATTCTTGGCGATGTTGCGGCAGCTCTGGGCCCGCGTGCGAACGTGCAGACCTTCTTCGTTCGTCCCGAGACAGTCTTCGATCAGGATTCGGTTTACGATTCCATCGCGGCCTTCGCGGTGACCGGCAATCGTCTGCTTGTGGTGGTCTCGGACGTCTCCTATGAGTTCAACCCGCAAGGTGAGTTCATCACCACTACTCAGTTCGTCAATCTGGACTCCATCAAGGACTTCCAGATCGTGCGCAGTCGGGTGGCCGATGGCCCGGAGGCTGGGGCACTCGCCTCGGTGCGGATGCGTTTGCGCTGGGGAGCGGGCTGGCAGCACGATATCCGTCCCGCCTCCTGCGACAACCCGAACTGCGACGCCGACCACGGCTACATGGCCGTCATCTCCGGCGACGACGGCGAGATCGTCCTCGACCACACCCTCGACGAGGCCACCTTCTTCAAGGGACTGCGTTTTATTGATGAGATGTCGCGGATACTCGCCGCACGCGTCGGGTGACGCATGCGAAGATGGGTGTTGACGCGCCCGGCGCGATGAGACGAGTCGATGAGACCAAACGACGAAGGGAACCTGTTCGTGGGAGCTAGCGCTTGGCCTTCGGATTTCCATCGCCCCACGGAGCGTTCCGTGCGGGCCAGTCTGTCTGCGGCGCTGGACGCTGTGGGATTGGCGACGACGTCGAACGGCACCTCCTCTGGTGCTGACCGTGAGGTGCTGGGACTCCCGGAAGCCGAGCGCGTGTGTTTTGTTCTCGTGGACGGCCTGGGTTACGCCAATCTCGCCGCGCGTTCGGGACATGCCGCGACCTTGCGTTCGTGGACGCATCTGGACCCGTTAACCACCGTAGCTCCATCGACGACGGCGGCCGCCATCACCTCCGTGGGAACGGGCGAGTTGCCGGGCGCCACGGCGATGTTGAGTTACTCTCTGCGTGCACCAGGATCGGGGCGTACCTTCTCCCTCATCAAGTGGGATGATCCGACAGTGGACCCCGTGGAATGGCAGCGCGAACCTACGCTCTTTGAACGGCTGGGGGAGCGGGCCAAGGAGTGCCGTCTTGTGCAACCCAAGAGCTTCGTGGGGTCCGGACTGACGTTGTGCGCATTGCGAGGGGCGAGCGCCACACCCGCCGATACCAA